>VOFB01000330.1_pt1 | contig 20001 bp, 30 predicted proteins | sample 5384141 | NCBI WGS metagenome assembly VOFB01 (sample SAMN12384721, study PRJNA508395) | human gut metagenome | isolation source: healthy gut A | host: Homo sapiens | reverse complement strand
ACTTTCACCAAATACAATTTCAATCATCTTATATACCTCCGATTTAATTGCTCCCGTTATGAATAAATCATCTCATACAAAACAATTTCTTCTGCCCTGTTGTGAATGTTATTGCAACGCTGCACCCATTCCATTTGTCGGGTACACTTCAATTCCTCGGTCACGCCCTCGGTAGCTTTCATCTGCTCCATGATAGTGTCTAACCGTTTTTGTGCCTGTTCATTCAGGTCTGCAAGATATGTCACAATTCTCCGGTCAGTATCAATGTGTTCAATCTGGCTGGGTGGGCTTCTCTTAAATATTCCCGGTGCATTCGTCCGTACTTTCCGATAGGGCGGTGTTCCTCCGGCAGCTTTCAAATCTGGGATATAGTAATCTCCGACAAGGATATAATCAATTCCGTTTTCCGTTATTCTTGGTTTCAATTCGCTCATGTTCCTTACCTCCTGTGGAAGCAGGCTCGTCTGGTACTAACTCAATCACATCGGTAATCTCACAATTCAGAGTTTCGCAGATACGGGCTAATGTATCCATGCTGATGTGCTTTCCCTCTTTGCTCATGTGATTGAAGTTTATTATGCGGAAGATGACGAAACGATTGGCAAGTCTGTAAAAGAATATTTGGAACAGCAGAATTGCAAAGTAGCCGTTTTTGATAGAATTGCAGATGTCAAGAAAGCGTTAATCGGTCATTTGCCTACAATCGTCTTGCTGGACTGGAATATGCCAGACGGACAAGGGAAATGAATTATGCCTTTGGATTCGGGAAAGATGGAAAACTCTGCCTATTGTTTATTTGACGATTCGGGGCGATTCTCACGACATTGTTACCGGTTTCAAAATGGGGCGGATGATTATGTGGTAAAGCCCTTTGATCTTGCCGTTTTGTATTCCCGTATTTTGGCGCTGCTGCGAAGAACCAAAACCGTAACCGACACAAAGCTATTCTGCGATGACCTAATGTTGGATAAGGAGAAAACGGCTGTCTATGACGGGCAGAAAGAAATCGTTGTAAGCCAGCCGGAGTACCGCATTCTGCTGATTCTGATGGAAAACAAGGGAAAAACGATCACCAGAAACCAGCTATTAGAGCAGGTTTGGGATCGCAGCGGGAATTATGTAAATGATAATACGCTGACGGTCACAATGAAAAGATTGCGGGAAAAGTTGAATCATCCAGCTTGCTTAAAAACGATCCGAAGTTTTGGCTACCGCATGGAGGACACACAATGAGCGAAAAATGGAAACAAAAATACTTCTGATTTTTCCGTTTGCTGTTCTTGCGGCAGGCATGATATTTACCGCCACTTTCTTCCTGCACACGTATCGGCAGATTGCATTTGAACACACCTCGGCATTATGCGAAACCATATTGGCAAATTCTCCTGAAGCAGAGCCGCAGTTATTAGCGGCTTTGAAAGACTATCATTCATTGACGGAACAAGAACTCAGAGGCAACGATTATCTGGAAAAATACGGATACCGGGTCGATGATTTTTGCTATGATTTCCCGCTGGATACAGTGCTTTTTCCGATTCTATTTTTCCTTGTGACCGCCTGTGCGTTTGCCGCAGGAATCTTTCTATCCCGCAGAAAAAATCGAAAGAGGATCGCTGATTTGACTGAGTATTTGGAGCAGGTCAATATCGGCGCAGGCGGGACATTGATACAGACGAAGGAAGACGAATATTCCCATTTGCAGGACGAGATCTACAAAACGGTCACGATGCTTTACCAAACAAGAGAAACGGCAGTTGCCGCAAAGAAAAATTTTGCAGAGAACCTGGCTAATATCGCACACCAACTTAAAACGCCAATCACAGCGGCCTTTTTGTCATTGCAGCTTATGGAAAAAAAGAAATTCCGAGGGCTTACGCAGAACAGGTCAAACAGCAGTTGAAACGATTAAATCGTCTGGAAGAATCCTTGCTTATGCTTTCCAAAATCGATACTGGAACGCTCCCTCTCAAGCAGGAAAAGGGTGATCTTTATACCGTGTTGAATCTGGCGGCAGATAATCTGAACGATTTATTGCGGAAAAATCATATTGCTGTTGAAATTCCAGAAAATGGCTGTATTGAATTTTGGGGAGATTTGGAGTGGACAATGGAAGCCCTCATCAATCTCATAAAGAATTGTATGGAACATTCCAAACCGAGCGGCGTAGTCCATTGTGACTACTCAGGCAATCCTCTTTATGCAGAAATTCGGATATGGGATGACGGGGCTGGTTTTGACACAGAGGACTTACCGCATCTTTTTGATCGTTTTTATCGGGGACGGTGTGCGATTGGAGATGGAATTGGAATTGGCCTGGCTCTTGCCCGTTCCATTTTGAATTGCAGAACGGAACCATAACCGCCTGCAACTTGCAAAATGGCGGTGCTTGTTTTGAAATAAGGATGTACAGTCACTGAGATGTCACTTTACTTTGTTATACTGTACGCAAGACCATTCAGCAGAGAGGAGAAAGTGACATGGAAATACTAAAATGTGAAAATGTTCGAAAGGTATATGGCTCTGGGAACAATCAGGTCGTGGCGTTGGATCACATTGACTTGTCTGTACAAAAAGGAGAATTTGTAGCAATCGTAGGGGCATCCGGTTCGGGAAATCTACACTGCTGCATATTTTGGGAAGCGTGGATAAGCCGACAGAAGGGAAAGTCCTGATAGAGGGACAGAATTATCTGCCATGAACCGAACTCAGGCAGCCATTTTTCCGGCGCAGGAAGGTCGGATTGGTCTATCAATTTTATAACCTGATCCCCACCCTTACCGTCCGAAAAAATATACTCATGCCGCTCCTGTTAGACAAACGCAAACCCAATCAAGAATACTTTGAGCAGATTATACATTCCCTGGGAATCGAAGATAAACTGGAATCACTGCCCAGCCAGCTTTCCGGCGGACAACAGCAGCGAGTTGCTATCGCCCGTTCTTTGATCTATCGCCCGGCGCTGTTGCTTGCAGATGAACCAACCGGCAACTTGGATCGGAAAAATGGAGAGGAAATTATTGACTTTGCTGAAAATTATCTAACCGTAACCTGGAACAGACGATTCTTTTGATTACCCATGATGAAAAGATTGCACTGGAGGCGGATCGTATTATCACCATAGAGGATGGGAAGATCATCAGCGATCAGAAACGGAGGTAAGGATATGTGGAAAGACTATTCGATCGGATTCATCAAAAAGAATCGGGCTTCCAGCGTATCCGTTCTGGTTGCGGCGTTTATTTCTGCTCTGTTTCTTTCTTTGCTGTGCGGTTTGTTTTATAACTTCTGGAATTATGAAATAGAATCTGTTGTTTTAGAAGAAGGAAACTGGCAGGGACGCATCAGCGGGGCGTTTGAAGAAGATAAAGTGTCCGAGATTGAGAATTTCGCCAATGTAAAAACGGCTATAATCAATGAGGATTTATCAGACGATCAAACTCTTGTAGTTGATATTTGCTTTGATAACATGAGGGCTGTGTATCAGGATATGCCTCTTATCGCCCAGCAGTTAGGTGTTCCTGAAACTTCCGTATCGTATCATGAATCACTGCTGTCAAGTTATTTCGTCAACGATCCGCAGGACAGCAATCCGCCCTTATTGATGGCTTTTTATCTCTTTGTACTCCTGCTTGTGTCGGTGTCTTTGATTTTAATCATTCATAACTCGTTTGCTGTATCTATGAATGCCCGTGTCCATCAGTTTGGCATCTTTTCCAGCATTGGGGCGACGCCGGGGCAAATTCGCACCTGTCTTTTACAGGAAGCGGCGATGCTTTGTGTGATTCCTGTTTTGATCGGAAGCTTTGTCGGAATCGCTTTGACCTTCGGAGCCATCCAGGCAGTCAATATTCTCGCCGATAGTATTGTCGGCAGACATGAAGCTGCCTTTGCCTATCATCCGCTGGTGTTTGCAGTCACGATTCTGACCTCGTTTTTGACGGTACTGATTTCTGCCTGGCTGCCAGCCAGGAAATTGAGCAAGATGACCCCACTGGAAGCTATAAAAAACACGGGAGAATTACAGCTAAAACGGAGAAAAAAATCCCGTATTCTTGCGCTTTTATTTGGAACCGAAGGGGAACTTGCCGGGAATGCACTGAAAGCACAGAAGAAATCTCTGCGAACCGCCACGCTGTCGTTGACCCTTTCTTTTTTGGGCTTCGCCCTTATGCTGAGTTTTTTACTCTCTCTGGAATCAGTACAAACCATACCTATTTTGAACGCTACCAGGATGCCTGGGATGTGATGGCAACTCTTGAGGACACAAAGATCGAGGACTTCTCTCATACGGATGAAATCCATGCTTTGCCTGATATAGACAGTGTGATTTATCAAAAGGCAAACGCCGTTTGTTCTATTGGGGCAGACGCTGTCAGCGAAGAAGTAAAAAGTCTGGGTGGTCTTGAAACAGTCGCCGGAAGTGATGTCAGTATGGCAGATGGGATTTATACCATTCAGGCTCCTATTGTAATCATGGACGACAGCAGCTTTGCCACGTATTGTGAGCAGATCGGCGTTTCCTCAGCGGAAAACGGGAGCGTTGTTTTGAACCGTATTTGGGACAACATAAACAGCAATTTCAGATACAAAGAATATGTTCCGTTTTTTGTCAGAGAACCAGGACACGATGACTTTACAAAACCTGGAAGATGCGGCTGCAACTGTGGAGATTCCGGTTTTGGGCTTTACAAAGGAGCCGCCGGTTTTGAGAGAAGAATATGATAACTATGCTTTAGTTCAATTTGTGTCCCTTTCCACATGGAAACAAATCGAAAAGACGATTGGAAATGCTGAACCAGATACCTATATCCGCATTCTTTCAGAAAAAGAAAGAACCCTGACAGAACTGAGTATGATTGAAACCGAGCTGACGAATGTGCTGGGGCATGACATTTCTTTAGAGGTGGAAAACCGGGTTCAGGAAAAGATAGACAACGATGCCATGCTGAACGGATACAAACTGATAATTGGGGCGCTGTGTGTGCTGCTGGCCTTCATCGGAATCGCTAACGTATTTTCCAACACGCTGGGATTTATCCGGCAAAGGAAAAGAGAATTTGCGAGATATATGTCCATTGGCATGACACCGGAAGGTATGCGAAAAATGTTTTGGATCGAAGCCCTCGTTATAGCTGGCCGCCCCGTTCTGATCACGTTACCGATTACGGTTGTGTTTGTGTGGCTGATGATAACGGCAAGCTACTTGAATCCAATGGAATTTTTAGCAGTGGCTCCCATTGTTCCTATCCTGCTTTTTATCGTGGCACTTTTTGGCTTTGTCGCATTGGCATATTACCTGGGTGGCAAGAAAATTCTGAAATGTGATCTGGTAGAAGCACTGCGAACGGATTATATGGGATAATACTATCGTTCAGACAAATCGCTTTATCCACAACAAAAGCCCCATCCCTCAGTGGTTGAGAGATGGGGCAAACTATTTACGCTGCAATCTCCGGGATTTCCCCGACAAAGTTATAAACAATTCTGACTTCCTGCACCTTCTGACCGTCCACCTTCTTAACCTCGCCAATCAGGATTTTGCTGATAAGCCGGTTCAGTACCGCCTCGTCCAGTTCCGCAATGGCGGCATAGCGCCGGATTTCCTTGATAAAGGTGCGGACTTCGCTTTCCTGTGCGTCCGCCCGGCTCTGCATCAATGCCAGATCGTGCAGGCGTTTCTGATTGGCTTCCTGTTCCTGTTCCAGCGCCGCCGTCAGCTTCATAAACCGCTGTTCAGTCAGGACGCCTTTGGCCTTATCGGTGTACAGGTTAAAAACATCCCGTCAATTTCCTGATTCCGGGCTTCCAGCCGTTTCCGTTCCTTCTCTGTCTGGGAAGCGTCCACCAGATACCGGCGCTCCATCCGGCTGCTGAGCCGCTGGTAAAACGCATCGGCGTCCTTCATGGCCTGCGCCGCTAATTCCTGTATATCCTTCAGCACCAGATTGTACAAATCCCTTGCCTCAATCTTGTGGCTGGTACAGGCGTTCTTGCCCAGCCGGTTGTAAGTCTGGCAGATATAGTATGCCCTGTCAATCGGCTCCCGCATCTCGCCGGTGAAGCGGTTCTTCCCGGTTCTGCCGACCTTTTCATACCGCACCTGCATGGACTTCCCGCAGGTGGCGCAGTAGACAAGCCCGTGGAACAGGTTATAGAAGGGGCAGGCGTTGCCTTTCATAATGGTTGGCCTGCGGTCAATGATTTCCTGCACCTGTTCCCATTCCTCCGGCGTCACAATCGCCTCATGGCAGCCCTCGATGACCTCCCAATCCTCACGGGGGATAATGTCATAAGTGTTGGAGCGGATGCCTTTCTGGTGTGTCCGGCAGACAAGATGTGCGCCTTTATAAAAGGGATTTCTCAGGATATGGCTGATCCTTGCGCTCCCCCATGAATAGTAGTTCACGTCACATTCTGTATTGCTTTTTACTCTGGTGATGGGGATTTTATCCTCCATGAGCTGCTTTGCGATCCGCATACAGCCCCAGCCGTCCAGTGCCATATCATAGATTTTTCGGATCACCGGCGCTGTCTCCGGGTCAAGGATCAGATGCCCTTTGTCCTCCGGGTCACGCATCAGGCCAAGAGGCGGCTGCCCGCCGCAGAACTTTCCCTGCCGGGAACGGGTCATGCGTCCCGCCAGCACCTTTTTGGAAATATCCCGGCTGTACATATCGTTCAGAATATTCTTAAAGGGCGTGATGTCCATTTCCTGACGGGTCAGGCTGTCCACGCCGTCCGTGACGGCGATATAGCGCACATTGTGTTTGGGGAAAAAGATTTCGATATAGCTGCCGGCTTCGATATAATTCCTACCAAGCCTCGATAGGTCTTTCGTGACCACGCAGCCGACTTTTCCCGCCTCAATGTCAGCGATCATGCGCTGGAACGAGGGACGGTTGAAATTGCGGCCCGTGTAGCCGTCATCCACATAATACTCATACTGGAACATTCCATGCTTTTCTGCGAAGTCCCGAAGCATAAGTTTCTGGTTGCTGATGCTCATACTCTCATTGTCGCCGCCGTCATCCAGAGAGATACGGCAGTAGAGAGCGGTGATTTTTTCATAGACTTGTTTTTTCCTGCTCATAGCGTTCTCCTTCTATGAACAGGGACACGATACCATTATAGTACCATGTCCCCGTCCCTGAATCAACCGTTTTTACGCAGCTTTTTCTGCCATTTCCCGCTGATGACGCCATTCCTCGAAGTGTTCGCAGGTCTGGCGCTCAATGAGCTGCTCAAAGGCTTCCCGCATGGACTTCTCCCCGGAGAACTCCCGCACCACCACAAAACGGACTTTATTCTTCTGATTTTTGCTTTTTTCCATAGGCTACCTCCATAGAGAGACAGGCCTAACGGCAGCATCGGCAACGAAGTCCGGCAACGAACCTCTAAAAACCTGTAAACTACCGTCTGGCCTGTAAATCTTACTTTGTGAATTTTCTTGAAAAATCTCGTTGCTTTCGTTGCCGGAGATAAAGATAAATAGTAAAATATCCCTTAGTTATTGGCTTTTTCTGTATCCAGACAGGGAAATCCCCGGCAACGAACCCGGCAACCAACCGGCAACCATCCCGGCAACGGACCGCCATTTTCAGGCAATCCACTCCTTCGGAAGCTCCAACTGGCGGCATTCTTCCTCGCTCAGTTCCACAAATCCATCTTCGTTGCCGGGCAGTTCGTTGCCGGAAACATCCCGTTCCCAGCCCTTCTGCCTGCCGTATCCGGCGAACATTCTCGGATTCGAGAACGGCTTCCAGCCCGTCACCACCGTGTTCATGATCTCGTTGATATTGTGAAGCTGCCACCGCTTCGGCTCGTCATAGGTGTGGCCCAATGCCTCCTTAAAAAGCTGTTTGGAACAGACCATGCTGCCGGTATAATGTTCCAGAAAGCCATGTATTTGACCGGCCTCCGTGTCCTCCGGCATGAAATCTTTCTGCACCTCCACAAGCTGCCGCTGGATGGACTTGCTGAACTTCATGGAATACTTCCCGCTTCGGTAGACCGTCATGGCCTCCGCCCAGACCTGCAACAGATAGGCTCTGGAAGCGTCCTCGTCCTCCAAAATGTGAACCTCCGCATTCTCCGGGTAAATCATGATGGGAAGGAAGCGCCGGTTCCCGGCCCGGTCAAGGGGCAGGAAGTCCAGCGTGTTGGAAGAACCGCCGAACACGCACTGCCGCAGCCGGTCTTTGGGCTGGGCCTCATAGGGTGTGCGGTAGGTTTCCTTCTGGCGGCTGATGAAGGAGCGGATTTCCTCTATGCTTTTGGCGCTGCTGGTAGCCAGCATTTCTGACATTTCGATGATCCAGTGTCCTTGCAGCTTCAAATACACCCTGTCATCATCCAGCTTTTTCAGATCGTCACTGAACCACTCGTCCCGGATCGCCAGCAGACGGAAGAAACTGGACTTACCAGCCCCCTGGCCGCCCACCAGACAAAGCATTTCCTCATATTTGGAGCCGGGAGAAAACACCCGCCGAATAGCCCCCAGCAGGAAGTGTTTCAGCATTTCCTCCACATAGTCGCTGACCTCCGCACCTAAGAAGTGATGGAGACAGGAGCGGATGCGGGGCGTCCCGTCCCATACAAGGCCGTTCAGCACGTCCTGTATGGGATGGTAGCAGTTTTCATTCGCCACGATGGAAAGCGCCGCCGTCATTTTCTTTTCGCTGGTCAGGCCGTAGTTCTGCTCAAAATAGAGAAGCAGATACTTCACGTCCGTATCCGTCAGGGCGCTGGTGTTCCTGCGCCAGCCCAAATCCCGCACGATGTCCACCCGGTCAGTCAGGAGGTTCAGACGGATCGCCCCACGCAGCAGCGGGTCATGGCAGAACACCGTCCGGCAGTTGCCGATGGTGTTGGCGGGCTGGCCTTTCTCCGTGACGGACAGGCTTTCCCGCACCTCGTCAACGCTCTGCTCCGGCGCTAAAGCTTCGGCTGCGCTCATAACGGCCTGCCGGGTGGCTGGCGGTAAACTCTGATATTCGCTGCTCAATCTTCCTCACCTCTTTTCCATACTCAGCGACCACGCAGGCCCGTTCCTCCATACTGCCGGACAAAAGAATATCCAGCAGATATTCGGTGTATGGTTTCTTTTGCAGGGCCTCCACAAACAGCGGGTTCCATGCTTCCTCCGGCGTATACGGGGCGTATTCCTTCTCCCAGCGTTCCAGCAGATGCAGATAATCGCACAATACCCGGAAGCATTTCTGCTCCGCCTGCCGGTAGCGCAGTTCCTCGCTGATTTTTCGTCTGACCGGCCTCCTGCGGGGCGGGTCATGGCCTTTAGCGTCAAAGCCGACCGAGAAATCCTCCGCCAGCTTCAAGGCCGCATCTTTCTTGTTCAGCCCGAACAGACGGGCGGCAAAATCAATCACATCTCCGTCCGCCTGACAGCCAAAGCAGTGGAACCGGCGGTCAACTTTCATGCTGGGATGTTTGTCATCATGGAAGGGACAGCAGGCCATCCCGTTCCTGCCGACCCGCACTCCGTAAGATTCCGCAGCCTGCCTTGTGGGGACAGCCTGCTTTACCGCTTCAAATACATTCGATTTTCTCACCTCCAGACAGAGAAAAAGACACCCGGTTTCCGCAGGAAATCAGATGCCTTACAACTCTATATCGTTCTCTTTTGGTCGGGGCGATTCGCCCCTCACCGTTCCCAACGCTCCCGGTTATCCCGGTCAGCGTCAATTTTTGCCTTTGCCAGAATATCCATAATGGATTCTTTGGCTTTCTTCTTGACCTGCTCCTTCCCGGCTTGCTTGACTTCCGGCTGCATCAGCGTCCGCTGGATTTTCGCCAGAGCGTGCTGCATGGCGTTTTTGATTTTGGTAATGACCCCATCCAGACGCTCAGCGGCGTACTCACGTTCCTTCTTTGGGGCCTTGCGCTCCGGCGAAAGCACCCATTTTTTCGATTCCTCCACCAGACGAATATCTTCCTTGTGCGTCTCCTGCCGGACGGTATCGGTCACGACCTCCACCGCCTTGTCATAGGCCGCATCGGAAACATCATCTAACAGCGTCTCCACGTCCTCGATTTTGAGCGTCAGTTCTTCCAGCTTCTGCTCCTGCGCCGCCAGTTGCTCCTTCTGTTTCATCAGGATATAATCCTGTTTTTCCAGATAGTCCCGCCCGCCGTAGGACGGCTCCTGATCCAGATGTAGCCCATGCCGTCTGGCGATGTCAAACAGAATCGTCCGGCAAACCGCATCAAAGGTCTGCTTGCGGTTGTTGTTCCGGCCTTTGGGCTTTTCAGGGTTTGGGAGAGGGATGCCCAGTTCTTCCAGCGCCTTTTCCTGCTGGGGACACAGTTCCCCGTAGCGGTTCTCACAATCAAAGACGTGCCGCTCATGGATGTGGGGCGTCCCTTCGTCCAGATGGAGCGCCCAGTCCAGGATGTGGATATGGGAACCGAAGAGGCGCTCAAATTCCTCATAAAACTCATTGACGATGGAAAAGAGCGTGTCCGGCGGGACGGATTCTCCTATCGTGCCAATCTGGTAGATGCTTTCCTCCGGGCAGGTCTTATTGTTTTTTAGCAAGTCCTCCACAGTGCGGTTGCGCTCCGTGTGGCGGGTTTTCTCATTCCGGGCGTTCTGGGCCTCCACATGGCCGCTGTAATGCTCGTAGTAGTACATCCGCTCGATTTCCTCAAAGCTGAAATCCGGCTGCTCCGGGTTCTCCCGGAACTCGTGTGTCGTAAAGCCCCGGTAGCAGTCCCAGTAGACATTCTGCCTTGCCCGTTCTGCGTCAATGTGTTCGCTGTTCTCCACATCGAACCGGCGGTCATTGTGGCGGGGATTATAGGTGCCATGCTTGCCGGAGCGCCCATTGTGTCGTGTCAGTTTCAAAAAGATTTCCTCCTTCCTGCGAAGATGTTCTGGGGCCGGGGAAGGGGCAGCGAAGCCGCAAATCCTGCGAATTTTGCGTCAGGTAATACCCAGTACGAGTTGACGCAGGCATCAACTCTCCCTGGGCAAGGCGTTTCACCCTTGACCCGATGGGGCGGCTGCCCTCAACCCGCCAAGGCACTTCGTCCTTGACCCGATAATGGCTGCCGCCCTTAACCCGCCAATGGGCGTTGCCCCTTGACCCCAGCAGTGCGCTGCCGCCCCTGCACCCCGGCACAAAGGGCTGGCTGCCCTCTGTACTCCCGCACCGGCGAAGCTGGCTTCCACCGAAGAAGCGGTGTTTGCCAGTTTCACCGGCTCCGTATCCGCACATTTGCACCCATAGGCGGGGAATGGATACGGAATACGCCTGCGGGGATTGCCAGTCAAAACAGCGGGTGCAGACCCGGCATTTTGACCGTAATCGCCCCGATTTCAAGCGATTTTTTCTTCCGCCCCTACCACCTGAAAGCCATGCTCTTTTGCGTATGCGCTGGCAGCGGCTTTCCGTTCCTCGCTGTACGGCGGCACCAGCCGGATCGACAGCCGGGACTTGTCCAGCACATAGGTCACGCTGCCCTCCGGCGTGCTGCGCTCCAACCGGCACAGCAGAGGGTACTTTCGGCTGAAATCAGCCAGCCTGCGCTTCAAGCTGGCGTTGAAGGTGTAGACGCTGGCGAGGTTCTCCGTCTCGTTCCAGTTGATGATGGTTTCTTTTTCATACTTAGACAGCTTCCTCATACAGATCCTCCTCATACTCGGTGTAAGATTTCAGCACACGCAGGCTGCGCTTGAGACGGCGGTACTCGTCCATCTCCATCCGCAGATGGTGGTAAAAATCCTCGTACCAGCTTTCATCCACCTCCGTCTCCACCTTCTGGGCCAGCCCCAGCATCCGGCGTTTGGCCTCCGGGTCAACTGTCAGTGCCGTCAGCCATTTCAGCCGTGTCACTGTATTGTGATGGCTGGGACAGCCGTAAGCGTAGAGAATCTTCTTTTCTTTCATACTCAGTGTCATAATGATTTCCTCCATTTCTTTGCTGCGGAGCCATACGCCCCGCATGATAAACTTGTTTCCTGTCCGCCGGTCTGCCTGCAAGCCGCTCCTGCCCGGAATTTCTCCCGGCGTATCGGCCTCTTTGGTGCGCTGATTTCTGTCCTGGCGTCACTTTCCCGGAGGTCATACCCCTTGCAGCCGGTCATTCGATTTTCAAGGTTCAGTGCCTGTCTGCAAGAACCAGTTTACCGAAAAAAAGAGGCCCTTTCCGTATATCCAAAACGTCGGAAAAACACTTGAAATCCGCATATTTCCACGCTTATGGAATCGTGCTATAATGGGTGTAATCACTGAAAAACGATAACGAGAGAGGGGGCTTTGGATGTACGCAAAGCTGACAATCCCGGAGCGGCTCAAAGACCTGCGGGTGGTGGACAAGCACCTGACGCTGGAACAACTGGCGGAGCAGACCGGCCTGTCTAAATCTGCGCTGGGAAAATACGAAACCGATGACTACAAGGACATCAGCCCGTTTGCGATTGCAACGCTGGCGGACTTTTACGGTGTGTCCACCGACTATCTGATGGGGCTGACGGAAAATAAAAATCACCCAAACACAGAACTTCAGGCTCTGCATTTGAGTGATGATATGGTTAACTTTTGAGCAGCGGCAAAATCAACAACCGGCTTCTCTGCGAACTGGCTACCCACCCAAACTTCCGGCGGCTGATGGTGGATATGGAAATCTGCATCGACCAGATTGCCAATATGCGGGTGGAGCAGATGAATCTGGTGTTGGAGGCCACCCGGCAGACCGTCATGAGCAAATATGCTCCCGGAGAAGATGACCTCTATATGCGGACGCTGGAACTGGGGCAGGTGCAGGAAAGCGATTTTTACAGCCACGTTATACACGATGATCTGGACAGCATCGTCCGGGACATCCGGGAAGCACACCGCAAGGACAAGACCACCGCCGACCCGCAGCCCACGCTGGATGATGTGAAGAAAAAATTTGAGCAGGCCATAGGGCAGGGCAGCGATACAGAAATGCTGATCCACGAGTTCTGCGATAAGTTGCAGATACCCTTTGAGAAGATTTCCTCGGAGGACTTCTCGGCGTTCCTGCGGATACTGAGCCTGTCCAAGCAGCTCAAAAGCCCCAACAATATGAGAGGAAAGGCCAGCCCCATCCCGCCCAACCGCAAGGCCAGACGTAAGCGGAAGTGAAATTTCCATATCCGGAAGCGGCAAAAAAAGCCATCCGCCGATTGATTGGCAAATGGCTTTCGTGAAACTGTATTCTGTTGTAGTGGTTGTGCCCAGTTTGGGAACAGCCATTATTGAAGATGCTATTCTTTGTCTTTCTGCGACACCTGCGCATAGGCTTCCTGCTGGACAAGCAGCCCCGCCGAAAAGCCGTATTTAAAGCGGCTTTCGTTTTCCTCACACTGAGCGATTGCCACCTGCTCCCGCAGTTCTTCAACCAGTGCATAGTCCTCTTTGCTCAGACGCTCCGATAAGGCATCCATCAGGGCGGCGCTGGCTTTGACTGCCTGCTTGAACCTCGGTGAATCAGCGACTACTGTTTCACAGGGATAAAATCTGCCGTTAAACATTTCTTCCAGTATCATGCACCCACCTCCCTCAGACAAAAATCATCTCAGACAGAATGATTTCCTCTGCCCGGCTGCGGATGCTGTTCATGGCTTCGACCCATGCAAGCTGGTCACGGGCTTTCAGTTCCTCGGTGACGGCCTCCGCCTTCTGCATCTGCGAGACGATACACGCCAGCCGGTCAGCGGCCTGTTCGTTCAGGTCAGCAAGATACGTCCAGAGCTTTCCCGACAGAAGCAGGGCATTATACTGACCGGGACGGTGTTCTTGTAGAAACGCCTTGTGCATCCGGCCCCACCGTCCAATGGGGCGGCTTTCCTCCGGTAGCTTCAGATCGGGGATGTAGTAGTCTCCCACCAGCGTGTAGCTGATGCCGTTTTGATGGATTTTCTTTGGTAAATGCTCCATATTCGACCTCCTGTATTCAGTTTTTTTCAGAATCCAGTTGATCGTGTCCCTGTTCATGATAAATTCAAGGCAACTGAACTCTTCACGAACAAGTATGGCATTCTCCGGTGTTGTAAGTGTCTATGGTCTCCTTTCCCAGAACAGCCGCCAGCTCTTTCAGCGTTGTTGGCTCTTTGCCACCCAGGAAGATGGAAGTATCCATATTGCCGATGATGGTATCGGCATTATCTTTGTAAATTGCCTTGAGCTGGCTCTGTGCCTGCAACACCAGACAGGCAGAGATTTCACGGCTTCGGATGGTGGCCACCAGCTTTTCCAGCTTCGGAATCTGCCCGATGTTGGCACACTCATCAATAAGGCAGCGCACATGGACCGGCAGCCGACCGCCATACACATCGTCAGCCTTTTCGCAAAGCAGGTTGAATAAGCTGGGTGTAGCACATGGAGATGAGAAAGTTAAAAGTGTCATCCGTATCACTCATAATGAGGAACAGAGCCGTTTTTCTGTCTCCCAGCGTATCCAGTTCCAACTCATCGTAGGATGTAACCTCGCGCAGCTCCGCAATATCAAATACGGCAAGACGCGCACCGCAGGAAATCAAAATCGACTTAGCGGTTTTGCCGGCTGCCAGCTTATATTTCTTATACTGCCGCACTGCGAAGTGGTTTGGCTTTTCCGATTCCAGTGCATCAAACATCAGGTCTACGGGATTTTTGAACTCCTCGTCATCCTCACGGACTTCCATGGCATTGATGAACTCGATGAGGGTGGAGAAGTTTTGTTCCTCCACCGGAGCTTCATAATGGATATATCCAATAAACGCGCAATACAGCAATGTTTCCGCCTTTACCCAGAAATCGTCTCCGGCCTTGCCTTCGCCTTTGGTATTGGCGATCAGCGTTGTTACCAGCTTCAAGATATCCTTTTCGCTATGAATATAGGCAAAGGGATTATAATGCATGGATTCTTGAAGTTGATGGTATTTAGGACCTTGATTCGGTACGGCTCATAAATGACCTTGCCGTGCTTATCCTTCATGGGCTTTCCGTCCTTCCCCAGCTTGGGTGCGCCCCCTTTGGAGCATTTTTCCGCACTCCACCAGAATTGTTCCCTTCGGGTCCGTCACAACATAGGAGCTGTGCATCTGCATCAGGTTGGGTTTCAGCCAGAATCGGGTCTTACCGGAACCGGAGCCGCCAATCACCAGTACATTTTTGTTTCTGGCAGTCTTGGGGTCCTTGGGGCGGCTGTTCATGGTCAGGCTCTCCGTTTTTGTCAGAATCACATTGTTCTGAAATACAGGATCAACGTAAGGTGCAATATCCTCACGGGTTCCCCAGCGGGCCGAACCATATTCCAAACCATGTCGATATTTCTTGGCGTTTTTGCTTTTAAGATACACCGCCAGCCTCAGACCAACACCGCAGCACAGCCCTACCAACAAGTCCAATGGATGCAGGCTTGGCCAGAAACTTTGCAGCGCCCCAGGCAGAACCGCAACCAGCGAAAGAAACTTTTCTGAAGCATCCGCCCCTTGTGCCATTCGCCATGCCTCTCCAAAATTGGTAGCAAACAGTCCCAGCAGGATATACGGCATATTCAGCAAAATGAGCTTTTTGATGTCCAATGTCTTTTTCATCGTTCCAGCTCCTTTCGCTTGGTGCGATCCACCACAGCATTTTTAACCATCTCTTTGAACTGGTTAAGTTTTGCCAGTACGGAGGAGCGCTCTGTTTTCGTTGCCTTTTTTGACTTTTTTGCCGGTGTACTCGGTAAAAGCAGCGGTCAGGGCATCGGCGTCGCGACCCTTGAAAAAGATCAGGTACTTGGGTGGGGAGCTGCTGCGGTCCTTCTTCACCGCATAGTCCACGCCGTATTTCCGGGCGATCTTCTCAAACTCCTTGATGGAGGGGTCGGTGATCTCGATATTGGAAACGCCTTGGTTTTGACCAATCAGCTGTTTGACCGTCTGCTTGCCCTGGGGCTTCACAGGCGCGTCACGGCTTCTCTGCTTTTGCAGCTTCTTTTCCTTGCGGTGGGCAAGGTACTTGCTGATGGCGGCTTTGAGCAGCCTGCCGGTGAACTTTGTTCCGCTGACAACCAGCGTCAAAGTCCTGTTTTCCACTTCTTCCTGCATTTTCATCGCCTCCTTTCCACAAAATGTGCAGGGGTGGTGCATTTCTTTCTAAGGCGGGACCACCAGCCGCCGGAGAAAATATTTCTTCATCGCTCCATCCCGCGGCTCTTTTTCTTTACCGGCTTCTTATCCGGCAAATTCCACTCTTCCCGAAACTCTGCCACACCTTTGGGATCAAATACCTTCAACTTCTCCAGATCAAAGGCAACGGCAGAATATTTTCCATAACCGGACTGAACCTGATAGGGAAGCACCTTCCCCAATTTGTTCTCTTTGATGAATCGTAGCAGGTCCTTGCTGATGTCACCGGAAATAAACGCCTCTCAACGTTCACCGTCATATCTGCAAACGCCTCAGCTCCATCTTCTGTATGGGTAATCATGCCGATATAAAGCCGCTGATTATTCGCATACATTCCAAGTTGCAGCGATATGGTTTCTTCCCCATATTCCCACTTGAAGGGTACTTTCTTTTCCTCATTCATATCGGATTCCTCCTATCGTATCTGTTCTTTGTGGTCATAAAACAAATCTCCATTTCTGACCTTTGCATGGCTGAGAATCTTGATCTGCCCATTTGCCTGACTGTCCAGAGCTTTTTCATAGCCTATATCTGACAAAAACAGGCGGGTGCGTTCTCCTTTCCAGCCAACCGGGGAGTCATGCGTCAGTACATCAAAAATAATCATGTGCCGGGTATTCTCCGCAAATCGCTGGAGATCCATGTAGTCATGACCGTGATAGTTCTGCGCCCCGGCTTTCTGGCGCATTTCCTCCATCAGCTGCCCGATTGTTTTGCCTTCCTGCATAAAACCCACTTCCTTTCCGTTCTTATGAGACCAGCAAGATCATCTCCCGCAGCTGAGCAAAGTAGAGCTTTCCCTTTGGCGTAACCAGCGTGTAGGAGCCGGTATGCCCGTGATTGCAGTAGTCTTTCACACAGAACAGCCCCGTATTTTTCACATTGGCATAGGGCAGCACATTGCCGGATGCTGTGCGGTACACAAACCGTCGTTCTATCAGAAACCGAACAAACCGGCGCTCCGGGACATCCAACTCTTTGGCGGTTGTCCTGAGATTGGTGCTGTGCTTTAAGTCGATGAACAGGTCATAGAAAGCGGCTTTGCCCTCCAGCTGTGCATTTTCCTTACGCAGAGAAATATTCGCTTCACGCTCAGCCAACAAGTCTGAGCAGAGCTTCATCAGAGCCTCCGGGGAAGTAGCTACCTCCCAAAGCTTCTCTCTTGTGAGATAGGCCCCGTGCTTGCGAATGGTAGGCAGAACCTCATCGAATACCCACTGTTCAAACTGTTCTGCCGATGGCAATTTGCTGTGAACAATCAGGCGGTACAAATCTCCTTCGGGGATAAAAGTCATACTGATTTTGCGGTCGGGGCTTTGTGGGTGAGGTGCGTCGCGTTTCACGACATACCTACAATGGCGGATAATTGCATCGCGGGGATTGCTGTACCCCAGCGCAGCGGCCACATCCGTTCCGCAGAACAGGTATTTGCCGTTTTCTTCGATGACCCGGATACTGCCAAACTCCGGGTTTTTGAAAATTTCCATCTGGTTCATGTCGTGCCTCCTTTGGCATGATAAAAGGCGGCCTTTACCAGCCGCCTGCGTGCATATCGTGGTTGACCAATGAAGTGAAGTGATTATTCATGGTGGTAGGCGCATTGAACAGCACCGCAAGCAGGTACTGCTTCATGTTGCGTACCTGGGTGGTATTCTTTTGCAGACAGTCCATGACAAACTCGATGTGGGAGCTGTCCAGTTTCAAAAAACGGGAACGCACGATCTCGTGAGGAAAGTCTGACCCAGAGATCCGGGTGGTCTTTCGTCTGGCACAGACCGTTTCTACCAACAGCTCTACGATCTCATTCAGGTCATCCAGGTAGAGAGGATAACGCTGCTTCAAGCAGTCATACTCGATATTCTCCTGAATCAATTCCCGATAATTTTCTATCTCTGTGACAGACATCGCATCTCTTCCTTTCCGTTCCGGCGGTCTTGCCGCCGCTGTTTCCCGGAAGGGAATGGAATCGGTACTTGATCCATAAGTAATTGATTTTTCTGTATTTGATTTCTCTATATTTAATTCTGCGGGCTTTTCCGTATCCGGTTTACCATATACGGGTTTTCCGTATCTGGTGAATCCGTATCCGGTTTTCTAAGCTGTGGCTGCTCGTATATGACATACTCTGTATCGCTGATGCGTCCCTGCCGGTCACGCAGCTTGTGCCGCACAATGTAACCGGCAGCCTCCAATTCCCGCAACGCAGCGCCTATGGCATCCACGCCCTCCTTACAGATCTTTGCAAGACCACGGGTGGTGTAATTCCAGTCCTCTGGCAAAGATAACATCATGGAAAGCAGTCCCTTGGCTTTTAACGACAGATTTGCATTTCGTAAATGATGATTGCTCATCACGGTATAATCACGGGTCCGTTCAATACGAAAAACGGCCATCGACCTCACTCCTTCCGAATTTGGGGTACAAAAAAACCGCAATCCTCATTCCAAAGAATTGCGGTGTTCAACACTTTTCAAATTTTCTTGCATAGAACCAAAACAGCGGCTTTCGAAGACGCGCCTCTGTAAATGACTCCTCCTGGGCGAAAGGAAGTGTTTGCATCACTCGGTCAATATCCGTTGATTCCATGTCATACTGAGATTTGCAATCTTCCCGGATTGCTTCTTGAATTTCCTTTACCGTACACATAGTCATTCCTTTCCTTTCGTTGTATGGGTTTATGAGCGGCGGCGTTTTCCCGGTTTGAAATCGAGGATATGTCCCTCAATCACACGAGCGTAACGCTTGATCTTGATCTCCCGACGCTGCTGGCTTTGCAGGGCAGCCTGATACCCGTCCTCGGTCAAAAACAGCCGCATTTCCTCTCCGGGGCTGCCGTAAGCGGTGCTGGGACGCAGGACGGAAAACTCAATCATCCAGCGGGTGTTATCCCAAAACCTCTCTACGGCGAGAATGTTGTGTCCTTTCAGCTCACGGGCTGAAATATCCCTCATAGGCGGCTCCTTTCATCGTTCCTGATCTCTCTGACGCTTTTTCTGCCATGCCTCCAGCAGCTTGATAATAGTTTCCTGCATCCGCTGGGGCGTATAGCTTTTAGGAAAATACTTCCGCAAGGTGTCAGAGGTAAATGTCACTCGATCCAGATCGCTTTTCTTTTCCTCACCCATGATGACACGCATCATATCAAGGGTCAGATGCCCCTCCTGACTGTATTTCTTGAGCCGCTGGGCTTGAGAAAGAGAAGGGGTAGCCTGTTCGCTGTCCATCGCGTCCAACAGCTCTACCTGTTCCTCTTTTTTGAGGAAGGACAGCTCATAAGCGGATTTAAGGCAATTTTCTTTTCATCCACCATGTCCAGCAATTCGGGAATCAGCTCGGTCAGACGAATAAATCTTTGAATTTGATTTTACTCTGTCCAACCTGTTCAGCAAAATTTCTTGATTTTCTGCGGACTTCGTCCCAACTTGGGAACAAGTTAAATCCACTCGTTCTCCCTGATGTTTCATAGCATCCAATTTCATTTTATAGGCAAAGGCCCTCTCACTTGGAAGGAGACTTTCTCGTTGCAGGTTGCTGTCAACCATAATAATTGTGGCAGCGTCATCGTCCAGATCACGGACAATTACCGGCATGGTCTCTTTTTCTGCCAGTTCACTTGCTCTGTGCCGTCTGTGTCCGGCTACCAGCTCATAACCACCCTCCGGGTCAGGGCGGGCAATCGCAGGAACCAGCACACCATACTGCTTGATACTGTCCGCAGTTTCCATCATTGCTTCATCATCCTTGACTTTGAATGGATGCCCTTTGAACGGGTGCAGTTCCGACAACGGGATTTCTACTACTTTTTCTCTCTGAGCATCGGCACGGCTCTCCTCCGTAGAAAACAGATCATCTACCGA
>VOFB01000096.1_pt1 | contig 20001 bp, 23 predicted proteins | sample 5384141 | NCBI WGS metagenome assembly VOFB01 (sample SAMN12384721, study PRJNA508395) | human gut metagenome | isolation source: healthy gut A | host: Homo sapiens | reverse complement strand
GGTCTGGGCTTCTGGATCCGATCGTCAAATAAGGAGGATTACATATGGAAACCATTCTGCGCTACGTTATCATCGCGGCAGTTGGTGCGTTTGGCATCGATCCTGGCAAACCAGAGCATCGCCGTGTTCCAACGACGGCGCTGTGTACGGCATGGCCCTGCTGTTCGGCCTGCAGGTGATCATCGACCTGTTCAACCTGCTGCCGGTCAACTTCCTGGGCAGCCTGGGCCAGGTCTCTGCCGGTATCACGCTGGCCTTCGCCATCTTCCCGGCTGTGACGGTTGCCCTGCAGTTCGGCGCTGCCAAGGGCATCATCACCGCCGTTGTGACCCTGCTGGTCCGTCAGATCGTTGAGACCTACGGCAAGATCGCACTGGACGCTGAGCACACGATCAGCCTGAACAAGGACGGTATGGCCCTGCTGGCCGGTATGATCATCATGCTGGTGTTCGCTGCCATGGATAAGGAAGGCAACGACCAGAACTCCAACGAAATGCTGACCCAGATCTTTGCCGACAAGGTCGCACGCATCCGCAAGTATATGCCGGTTCTGGCCCTCATGGGCGGCCTGATCGCAGCAGGCACCAGCATGTGCATCATGGCCGGTGACCCCATCAGCCTGGGCCTGCTGGCCGAGGGTGACCGCGTCAACGCAGGTCTGACCGCTCTGGCCCGTGCCATCGGCTTTATCCCGCTGGTTGCCACCACCGCCATCACCACCGGCGTCTACGCTCCGGCCGGCATGACCTTCGTCTTTGTGATCGGTCTGCTGATCCCCAACCCCTTTATCGCCCTGATCGCCGGTGCAGCCTGCATCTGCGTGGAGATCCTGCTGCTGAACGTCATCGCAAAGGGTCTGGACAAGTTCCCCGGCATCAAGCGCTGCGGCGACAACATCCGTACCGCTATGAGCTACGTCATCGACATCGCCCTGCTGATTGGCGGCATCCTGGCTGCTCAGGCGATCATGCCCACGACGGGTCTGTTCATCATCGTGGCATTCTGGTGCATCAACAAGTGCAGCAAGAAGCCTCTGGTCTCCATGGCGGTCGGTCCTCTGGGCGCGATCCTGGTTGGCCTGATCGCAAACGTGCTGTTCCTGCTGTCTCTGTACACCCCTGCCGCCTGATCCCCGGATAAAATGAGCGCCTCCCGGCCTGCGTCGGGAGGCGGCTCTGGTTAAGAAACAATACAGGAGGCGAATCCTTTTGAAACTGCCTGAAAAGATTCTGTATGCGCACGAGCATACGACGATCGACCTGTCCGGTCCGAAGAAGAACATCGACTGCAGGCTGGATGATTTTGACGCGACCGCAGCAGAATACCGGCGGCTGGCGGAACACGGTGTGGTCGGCATCATCGACCAGACCAACCGCGGGATGGGCCGGAACGTGGCCTATGTGCAGAAAATGGCTGCACAGGCGGGGTGGAGATCACCCACGCGACGGGCTACTACAAGGAGCCCTTTCTCCCGCCGGAGTGCTATACGCTGACCGAACAGCAGCTGTGTGACATCATGGTGAAGGAAACTGACCGAGGGCATTGAAGGCACCGGTGTCCGGGCGACCGTCATCGGCGAGATCGGCACCTCGAAGGACATCACCGAGACGGAGGCCAAGGTGTTCCGTGCGGCATCCCGCGCCCATGCAGAAACGGGGGCACCCATCTGCACCCACACAACGCTGGGCACGCGCGGCCTGGAGCAGCTGGAGATCTTCAAGAGCTTTGGCGTTGACCTGAGCCGGGTGGTGCTGAGCCACATCGACCTGTCGGCCGATCTGGATTACATGAAGCGCCTGCTGGATCAGGGGTCAACATTGCGTTCGACACCATCGGCAAGTGCAACTACCAGCCCGATGTCTCCCGTGCAGACTGGCTCAGCCGCCTTTGTGCGGAAGGGTACGACACGCAGATCGTCATGAGCATGGACATCACCCGCCGCAGCAACTTTGCAGACCGGGGCGGTGTGGGCTACAGCTACCTGCTGGACACCTTTGCTCCGCTGGCAAGCGAGGCAGGCGTGCCGGACCGCGCATGGGAGAACCTGCTGTACCTGCAATGCGCTGCGCATCTACAAAGGACAGAAATAACAAGGATTCGAGGAATTGACAATGAACGCAGTGACCCGCAATTTTCAGGGAGAGGAAGTCCTCTCGCTGGGCGACCTCGGCGTGGTGAAAGGGCTGAACAAGCCCCGCTGCACGGTAAAGGTGGAAAAGGTCTTTGCCGACACCTTTGATGCCCCGGCGGCGCTGCTTGTGCGCGGCTCCGGCACGGGCGCGATCCGCTGGGCTCTGACCGCCTGCCTGAAACCGGGGGATGCCATTCTGGTGCACACCTCGCCCATCTATACGACGACGCAGGTGACCATCGACGCCATGGGGCTGAAACCCATCCGCGCGGACTTCAACGATCTGGAACAGCTCAAGGCCGTCTGTGCGCAGCACAAGGACGAGATCCGCGGCGCCCTGGTGCAGCTGACCCGGCAGAAGCCGGAGGACCGCTACGACTACAAGGCCGTGATCGCAGCCATCAAGGCTGCGCTGCCGGGCATGGTGGTGACCGATGACAACTACGCCGCCCTGAAAGTGGACGCCATCGGCTGCCAGGCGGGGGCCGACCTGTCCACCTTCTCCTGCTTCAAGATCCTTGGTCCGGAGGGCGTCGGTGCAGTGATCGGCAGCAAGGAGCTGATCGACCGCATCTACAAGATGCAGTATTCCGGCGGCAGTCAGGTGCAGGGACACGAAGCTATGGAGGCCCTGCGCGGCCTGATCTATGCGCCGGTGGCGCTCGCCATCCAGAGCGAGGTCAACGAGGAGCTGGTCCGCCGCCTGAACGCCGGCGAGATTCCCCATGTGCGGCAGGCGTTCCTGGCAAACGCGCAGAGCAAGGTGCTGCTGGTGGAGTTTGATCAGGAGATCGCCGAAAAAATTCTGGACGCTGCCCCGAAGTTCGGCGCAGCGCCGCATCCGGTGGGCAGCGAGAGCAAATACGAGTTTGCCCCCATGATCTACCGTGTCAGTGGAACGTTCCGTGCGCAGGACCCGACCATTGAACACCGGATGATCCGCATCAACCCCATGCGCAGCGGCCCGGACACCATCATCCGCATCCTGCGCAGCTGCATGGAGCAGGTCGAGGAAAACTGAACCGCTGAAAAAACGAGAGGAAAAGGAGAGATGCCCTGTGTTTTTAAAGACCGTAATGGAGCGCAACCAGCCGTTGGTGCGTCTGGGCATTGAATGGCAGCAGAATGGCGTGATCCTGCCGGACACCTATCTGCTGGATTACGACACGATCCTGGAAAATGCCCGCAGCATCAAACAGGCAGGCGACGCAAACGGCGTGCAGAACTTTTTCATGCTCAAGCAGATCGGACGCAACCCCTGATCGCCCGTCCGCTGACCGACATGGGATATGTGGGCGCTGTGTGCGTGGACTTCCGCGAGGCGCTGACGATGGTGGAAAATCAGATCCCCCCTCGGCAACGTAGGGCATCTGGTCCAGATCCCCCGGGCGGCCCTGAAAAGATCCTCCGCGCAAAGCCGGTGATCGTAACGGTGTACACGCTGGAAAAAAAGCCCGCGAGATCAGCGCAGTCTGCACCGAGCTGGGCCTGCACCAGAAGCTGATGCTCCGTGTTCTGGGAGAAGGCGACATGCTGTATTCCGGGCAGTACGGCGGCTTTGAATTGCAGGAACTGGACAGCACAGTGCGTGCGATCGAGGCGATGCCGAATGTGGAGGTGGGCGGCGTGTGCAGCTTCCCTTGCTTTTTGTACGACGAAGCGGCACAGGACATCCTGCCCATGCCCAACCTCCGGACCGTGCAGACCGCAGCCGAAATGCTGCGCGCCCGCGGCTACCGGGACCTGATGCTCAATACGCCCAGTGCCACCTGCACCCACAGCATCCCGATGATCGCGGCAGCAGGCGACACCCACGGGGAACCGGGACACGGCCTGACCGGAACGACACCGTATCATGCCGGCCACCCGGATGCCGAGGAGCGCCCCGGCTACCTGTATGTTTCGGAGGTCAGCCACAATCTGGGCGATAAGGCGTACTGCTACGGCGGCGGGCATTACCGCCGCGGCCATATGAAGAACGCCCTGGTGGGCACGACGCCGGAAAATGCAAAGGTCGTGCCGGTGCTGCCGCCGGACGACTCCAGCATCGACTATCATTTTGAACTGCAGCAGAACTGTCCGGTCTCGGCTGCGGCGGTCATGGCGTTCCGGACACAGTTCTTTGTGACCCGGAGCCGGGTGGCAGTGGTCAAAGGGCTGTCCTCCGGCAAGCCGGAGCTGGCGGGCCTGTACTCTGCGCTGGGAGAACCGGTCCGGGAATGACAGAAAGGATAATTTGCAATGGGAAAGTTTGTTGTAATCGTTCTGGATGGTTTTGGTGTGGGCGCAATGCCGGATGTGCCGCAGGTGCGCCCTGCGGACTGCGGTGCCAACACCTGCGTGCATATCTTTGAGCGCACGCCGGACCTGAAGCTGCCCAATCTGGCAAGCCTTGGTCTGGCGAACATCGTGGGGCGGGAGTTTCCCGGCCTGCCGTTTGCGACGGATGCAACGTTCGGCCGTGCCGAGCTGATGCACGATGGTGCGGACACCTTCTTCGGCCATCAGGAGATCATGGGCACCCGCCCGGCAAAGCCTTTCGGGCGAGCCGATCTGCAATAAGATCGAGCTCATCAAAAAGACGCTGGAGGATGCGGGTTACCATGTCCGGTATTACACCGGAACATCCGGCAAGCGCCTGCTGATCGTCAACGAGGCCTGCACCGTGGCCGACAACGTGGAATGCGATCCGGGTCAGGCCTTCAACGTCACGGCGGCCATCGACGACCTTGATTTTGAGGAAGAGCTCAAGATCGGTCATCTGGTGCGCAGCGTGTCGGTCGTGCCCCGCGTCATCACCTTCGGTGGGCGCGGCGTGCACCTGCAGAACCTGCTGGATGCCATTGAGGAACACGGCGATTACATCGGCGTGAATGCCCCGGCCAGCGGCGTTTACAACAACGACTACCATTTCATCCACATGGGCTACGGCGTTGACCCGGAGGTGCAGATCCCGACGATTTTGGGCAAGAGCGGCCTGCCGGTGTTCCTGCTGGGCAAGGTGGCCGACGTGGTCACGAACAATTACGGCACCAGCATCCCCATGGTGGACACGGCCAGCGTGCTGCAGCGCACCCTGGAGATCGTAAAGGAGCAGGAGACTGCGTTCATCTGCACCAACGTGCAGGAAACGGACCTGTGCGGCCACCGGGAGAATGTCGCGGCCTACGCAGACCGCCTGCGGGTGGCGGACGAATGGATCGGCAAGATCCGCGACGCCCTGGGCGAGGACGATATCCTCATCGTGCAGGCGGACCACGGCAACGACCCGACCATCGGACACCCGCACCACACCCGTGAGATGGTGCCGCTGATGATCCACAGCGCCCACTCCACCCCCAAGAATATCGGGATCCGCAAGACCCTCAGCGATGTCGGTGCGACCGCTGCGGACTATTTCCACAGCAAGGCACCGGAAAATGCTGCTGAAGTAAAACAAAGGAGCGGAGAACCGATGAAGATCATTCGTGCAAAAGATTACAAGGATATGTCCCGCAAGGCAGCCAACATCATCTCGGCGCAGATCATCCTGAAACCCGACTGCGTGCTGGGTCTGGCGACCGGCGGCACCCCGGTGGGCGCGTATGCGCAGTTGGTGGAGTGGTACAACAAGGGTGACCTCGACTTTTCGGGGGTGACGACCGTCAATCTGGACGAGTACCGCGGCCTGCCCAAGGAGCACCCGGAAAGCTACTGGAGCTTTATGCACCGCAACCTGTTCGACCATGTGAACATCGACCCCGCCCACATCAACCTGCCGGATGGCACCAACCCCGATGCAGACGATGCCTGCGCCCAGTACAACCAGATCATCCACAGCGTGGGCGGCATCGACCTGCAGCTGCTGGGCCTTGGCCCGAACGGCCACATCGGCTTCAACGAGCCGGGCAAGGCGTTTGAGCTGGAGACCCACTGCGTCGATCTGACCGAAGCCACCATCGAGGCCAACAAGCGCTTCTTTGACGGCAACGAAGATCTGGTGCCCAGGCAGGCCTATACCATGGGCATCAAGACCATCATGCAGGCCCGCAAGGTGCTGGTGGTCGCCAACGGCCTGGCCAAGGCAAAGGCCGTCAAAGCAGTCGTGTCCGGCCCGGTCACGCCGGAATGCCCCGGCAGCATCCTGCAGCTGCATCCGGACTGCACGCTGGTGGCAGATGAAGAGGCCCTGAGCCTTCTGTGACCTGCCCGCTGCCGTGACAAGACAGCAGACCGTAAACGATCCGAGCAAGTTCGCCGTTCCGTCAAAGGAGCGGCGAACTTTTTTGTGCAGAGGGTGCCTGCAATGCGCAAAAGCGGCAAAAGGAAACCCGGCAGGTATGACCTCCGCTTTTGCATACAACTTGCTTTAGCTGCGCGCATTTCGTTTTGCACAAAATAACCGCCCGCTTCAAAGTTCTTTGAAACTGACGGCATGAATGATGAACTTGATTTTGAAATTTTGAGTATCGGAATAGCAGTTCCCTCAAACGAAAATTTCTAAGATTGAACCCTTCACAAAGTACGCAAGCAGAGCAGCTGTCTATACAACTGTTCATTTTGCTTTGCAAAATGCTTGTTGGGAAACGCCCAAACCCGCAGACTGCATCCACTGGATGCAGTCTGCGCGATTGCATCGCTAAAGAAAAAAACACCCCGACATCTTTCCTTCGCGCGGAAGATACCGGGGTGTCCTCAAAACCATCTTATGCTTTTTTCACGAGCAATGCCTGATAGGGCTGCAATTCCACATCGGCCAGCCAGATAGTCTTGCCGTCAGCGGTGGTATACTTTCCGCCCAGCGCGTCAAGGCTTGCACCGGCAGGGTATTCGGTAAAGTTGAACAGACCCACCAGCGTTTCCTCGCCACGCTTGCGCACCAGTGCCAGCACACCGGGGTTGTGGCTGTCCCATGTCGTGACCCACGCATCCGGGCTGAAGCACTCGTCTGCCCGCATCTTGCGCAGTTCTTCCATGCCCTGCCACAGAGCGTTTTGCAACGTACCTTTCCGGGTGCGCTGTTTTGCGTTTTCCCAGTTGAGTTTGCTGCGATGCAGATTGCGGCTGTCCTCCACACGGTCGGGGTCGTTTTTGTAATCCCAGCCGTTGAGCTGTGCAATTTCATCACCGCAGTTCAGCATGGGGAAGCCTTGCAAAAACGCCATGGCGGTGTGCAGCAAAAGGTCACGCTTCACGGCATAATCCAGTGCGATGTTATCGCCCTTTTCCAGTGCCTGCTCCACGCCGCACAGGCTGGCGGTGGTGCCGCAGCTCCGGGCGTCGCCGGTGGCGGGGTCGTAGTTGTACAGCTCGCCCTTTGCCCAGCTGCCGGGGAAATTACCCTCGTAGAAGTGGTACAGGTATTCTTTATGTTTCTGCGGGTCGATGCCCAGTCGCTTCTCCACGGCTTCATCCAGTCCCCAGCCGATATCATCGTGGCAGCGCAGATAGTTCACGAACCAGCAGTTTTTCGGCAGGGCATGCAGGGCATCCAGCTGCGCTTTCAGCAGCCGGGTGTCCCGGCTGGCGAGGGCGCTCCACAGGTTGACCATGGTGGAGACGTTGTACAGCATATGGCATTCCGGTTTTCCGGGGTGCCGAAGTAGGCGGCGAGCTCCTTGGGGAGCCATGACCACTTCGCCCTTGAGGATGACCGCCGGGCAGACGCATTCGAGCACGATGCGCAACATACGCACGATGGTATGCACCTGCGGCAGATTGCGGCAGGTGGTGCCCAGCTGCTTCCAAATATAGGGCACGGCATCAATGCGGAACACCTCTACGCCCAGATTTGCCAGATGCAGAATGCTCTTGGTCATGTCCACGAACACCGCCGGGTTTGCATAGTTCAGATCCCACTGATAATCGTGGAAGGTGGTCAGCACCCACTTGTGCATCTCCTCGCACCATGTAAAGTTGCCGGGGGCCGTGTTCGGGAACACCTGCGGTACGGTCTGTTCGTACTGGTCGGGAATGGTGCGGTCATCGTAGCAGTGATAATACGCCTGATAGGTTGCATCTCCGGCTTTTGCCGCCATGGCCCAACGGTGGGTGCTGGCAGTGTGGTTCATGACGAAATCCAGACACAGGCTGATGTCGGCTTTGCGCAGTTCGCGGGTCAGATTCTCCAAATCCTTATTTGTGCCGAGGGCAGGGTCTACCGTGTCGAAATCCTCCACGGCATAGCCGCCGTCATTGTGGGGGTGGGGCATCTGCAGCAGGGGCATCAGATGCAGATAGGTCAGCTTCTGCTCCTTCAGGTAGGGCAGCTTCTTTGCCAGTTCTTTCAGGTTCCCGGCAAAGAGGTCGGTGTACATGGTCATGCCGAACATATTGCCGCGTTTGTACCACTCCGGGTCGGCAGAGCGTGCCTTGTCCAGGGCTTTCAGCTCTGCCGTGCGGGCATTCCACGCCTGTTCCATTTCGGCTTCCAGCGTGTGCAGGGCTTCACGGTCGTGGTACAGCTCCATAAAGAGCCATTCCAGCTCGTCCTTGTGCTTGGCAAACCGGGACGCAAATTCCTGTTTTACTGCCATGGTTCAGCCCTCCACTTCTGCAAGGGTGGGCATGGCGGGGATAGCACCATGCCGGCTGGTGGTGATGCTGGCCGCTTTGTTGGCAAAGGCGAGGATGCTTTCCAGCTTTTCCACCGTCAGGGTATTGAGATTTTCTTTGCACAGCTTGGACAGTGCCGCACCGAAGAAGGTATCGCCTGCGCCATTGGTATCGCCCACCTTGCAGGGAACACCCGCCACATGACCGGTCTTTTCGCCGAAGCGATAGAACACACCGTCCGGGCCGAGGGTGACAAAAATCAGCTTGATGCCGTTCTGTGCCAGCTGTGCCGTGCCGCTTTCGCAGTCGGTGGTGCCGGTAAGCAGGGGCAGTTCTTCATCGGAAACTTTCAGGATGTCCACCAGCGGCAGAGGGGCTTTCATCTGCGCGATGGCATCCCCTTTATCTTTCCAGAGGTTTGCGCGGTAATTCGGGTCGTAGGTGATGGTTGCACCCAGCTTTTTGGCGCGGGCAGCAGCGTCCAGCGTGGCGGTGCGGGAAGGGTCGGCGGTCAGGCTGACCGAGCCAAAGTGCACGATTTTAGCCGCTTTCAGAGCTTCGTCCGAAATGTCCTCTTTGCACAGCATCACATCGGCGTTGGCACTGCGGTAAAAGCTGAAATCCCGCTCGCCGGTGGCATCTACGGAAACCACTGCCATCGTGGTGGGATGGTCTGCATCCACGGCCACATGAGACGCATCTACGCCGTTCTCGTTCAGCACATCGGTCAGGTAGCGGCCGAAGGCATCTGCACCCACCTTGCCGATGAAGGCCGTCTTTGCGCCCAGCTTGGAAGCAGCCACCGCCAGATTAGCCGGTGCGCCGCCGGGATTTGCCGCGAACTGCGGGATGCCGCGTTCATCCTTGCCGGTCTGGGTCAGGTCGATCAAAACTTCGCCAATCGTTAAAATGTCCATGAGTCCTTCTCCTTATCATTCATCGTAGCGGGGTGTCTGCTCCGGGAACTGCTGCCGGATCTTTTCCTCAATGCCATACGCGGCATCAAAATCGGAATACAGCAGGAAAAAGCAGACGAACCAGATAAACCACACACCGAGGAACGGTACCAGAAAGCCCGTCCACGGCAAAAACAACACGAACAGAAGCCACCAGCCCAGTTGCAGGATCGCCGTGCCGATCACATGCTTGCCATATTTCAGGCAGAACAGGATGGCGTTTTGCAGTCGGTGCAGGTTGCTTTCCTCAAACAGGACGACTTGCGGCCAAAAGGCGGTGAACAGCATCAGCAGCAACAGCAGTCCGACAAAGAAAACGGCCAGTGTCCCGATGCCCGGCAGCTGTTCCGCAGAGAACAGCACCATGCCGAAGAACAGCTCGATGCCCAGCGCAAGGCAGAATACGATGCCGGGCAGGAGGGAGGATTTCCAGTTCTGTTTCATGCCCTTGCAGTAGTTCTCCCACCAGCCGCGGGGCGCATCCCGGTAGCTGCGGAACAACGCATCCATCATGCCGGAGATCGCCGGGCCGACCAGAAGCCCGCCCAGAATGCAGACCGGGAGCAGCACCAGTAGGCTGGAAGAAAGCAGCGCGTAGCCCACGCCCAGACCATACGGGATGCACAGGCCCAGCGTCACGAAGTCGGCAAAGAGGAAACTTTTCCAGTCGCGTTCCAGAAGTTCCTGATAACGGGGCAGCCCCTTGGCGCGCTGGCCGTGGACGATGGGGTCACTCGGAAAAAACAGTCCCATGGAAAGCCCTCCTTTAATAGGTACAGCTGTTCAGAAAATCGGTCAGGACTTTCAGCGCATCGCCGGAATAACTGTCCTGACAGGAAAGCTCCCACTCGATGGCACTGGTGCCGCGCTGGGCGAAGGCCGCAACGCCGGACGCATACGGATTGCTTTCATCCTGATAGGTGAACTGAATGACCGTATATTCCTGCCCGGCGGCAGTCAGGGTCTGTGTGTTGGAAATATCGTAGTTCTGCTGTGCCAGCGTCTGCCAACCCTCTACCGCAGAGGCGGCTTTGTCCTCCGTCTTGTTTTCCTGCACGACAAGCGTGAGCTGCGCATCGTAGAGGTCCACGGTCTTACCCTCACTGTTTTCGTAGGGCTGGGCATCGCCGTTGACCCACGAAGCGTAATACAGACCGTTTGCAGAGAGGATATCCTTGTTGTCCAGCAGAACGAAATCATCCTGCGGCGCAGGAGCGACCAGTGTACTGCCCACCGGTGCTGTGCCATCTGCATTGACCAGCGGGTCGCTTTTCAAATCCTCGTCCTTTACGCCACAGCCGGTACACAGCACCGCCGCCAGTGCAAGGACGAGCACAAACAGTCCATTCCGTTTCATGGGTTTGCTCCTTTCGTCAGGTTCTGCCACAGCCGTTCGGCCCCTTCGCGGGCGCGGGCGGCTTTTTTTGCTTTTGCATCTTCATAAAAAGCCCGGCGGCCCAGATACAGATTCTCGACCAGTTCCGCATTCTTGCCGGTGACGGTCGTTCCCAATACAGTGGTCTGATACGTTCCAAGGTCCGCTTCGGCCAAGGACGGACAGTCTGCCCAGCACACGGTTTTCCCGGCGGCGGTATAGTCGTTGTTACCCGGCGGGTGCCGTCCCAGTTGGCAAGGGCCTGATAATCCAGCTGGAAGTGTGCCGGGTCGTCCAACAGCAGGAAATAGCTGTCCTCAGCGTTCATGTCGGAAAGGAACTGCATCTGCGCCGCCAGTGCATAGGTCGAGGCGTTTTCTTTGTCCTCGGTGTCGCTGACGTACTGGTTGAGCCTGACGCAGACGGCTCCGTCGCCGTTCAGATCCTCGCCGTACTGCGCAAAGGCGCTTTCAATGGCGCGGGCGGTATCGTCCGGGAGGGAACTCTTGCCGACGTATGCGATCTGATAATCTGGCAGGGTCTCGCCCCAGTGCAGGGCGTTGGCCAGCCAGCTGATGCCCACCCAGAGCACCACGGCTGCGATGACGAGATAGACCCAGTGGTAATGCAGCCAGTTTTTTGCCCAGTACCACCGGCCTTTTTCCGGGGCGGTCATGCCTTGGTGGTGCCGCCGTAGGCGTAGCGCACCGGCAGGCACAGCAGGGAGGGGTGTTGGGGTTGGTCTCGCCCAGCACCAGCTCCACGCAGGTCTCAGCCATGGCCTCCACCGGCTGGATGATGGTGGAGCAGTAGTAGTCCTGATCTCCAAAGGCGCGCAGACCGTCGTAGCCGATGACCTGCACATCCTCCGGCACGCGCTGCCCCATCCGGCGCAGCATCTTGATGACGGCGACCGCCAGCTTGTCGGTGACGCAAAAGATGCCGTCAAAGGCCAGCCGTCCGTCCTTCAAGTTCTCTTCTAAAAAGTGCTCGAACTCACTGAGCGGCGCGTCATCCATCAGGATCTTTTGGGTGCAGGGCAGCTGCATGGCTTCACACTCTGCCACAAAACCGTCCCGGCGTTTGTTGGTCTCGCTGGTCAGCGGGGAGCCGATGCGCAGGAATGCCAGATTTTTGCAGCCGTTTTCCACCAGCTTCTGGGCCGCCAGGCGCCCGCCGTTGTAGTTATCAGAGGCCACGCAGGTGGTGCTGCCACTGAGATAGCGGTCGATGGACACCGACCGCACATCCGGGGGATCTTCAGGTCGGGGTTGTAGGTCAGGGCAATGATGCCATCCACCTTGTTCTGCGCCACCATCTGCACCATTTCCCGCTCCTTGGTGTAGTCGTATTCCGTATCGCACAGCAGCATCCGATAGCCGCGGTTCACCAGCGCCCGGTTGATGTAGTGTGCCACCATACTAAAGAAAGGGTTGAGCAGATTGGGCAGAATGACCGCCACGGTGTAGGTGCGGTTGTTCTTCAGCCCCTTGGCGTAGGCGTTGATGTGGTAGTCCAGCGTCTTGATGGCCTGTTCTACCTTTTTTACGGTACTCGTCACCCACTGGGATGCCGTTGATGACCTTGGATACAGTGCCCAGAGAGACTCCTGCCTCCTTGGCCACATCCTTCATAGTAGGGGCGGTGTTCTGTTTTGCCATGCGGGCCACTCCTTTGTTCGTGAAACGTTTCTATTTCAAGTGGATATATATCAAAGGAAATCTTGCTGTATTCCTGCTAACTCTGAGGTTTTTGCAGCTTCAGTATAGCATGGTTTTTCCAGAATGTAAAGGCTTTTTTCGTGAAATTTCATGAATCGTTTCATGAACGCACGACAATGCATTTTGCACAAAAATATCCTATAGCAAGTGTACAAAACATTGAAAACATGGATACAAGGCATTTTTTGCGTAAAATCCTGTTGACACAAAAACGCTGGCGTGCTATCTTTGTGTTGTAAGCCGTGTAACGTTTCACGAGAAACGGGAAAAATGATCCCCGAACGGCAGGGGACCTCGCCCACGGGCCTGTGGGCAGCGTAAAAACAAGAAGGAGGAGTTTTTATGACGCAGACCTCGCCAGCTGCTGCACGTCAGCTGGACGCTATCCCGGTCCACCGCAAAGCCTCAGCCAACGGCTGCGGGAAAACTGGCAGCTCTATGTGATGCTGCTGATCCCGGTGGTGCTGACCATCGTTTATAAGTACTGGCCCATGTACGGCATCCAGATCGCGTTCCGGGATTTCAAGGCAAGCCGCGGCATCACCGGCAGCGAGTGGGTTGGCCTGTACTGGTTTGAACGGTTCTTCACCGCACCCAACTGTGTGCGCATGATCAAGAACACCGTGCTGCTGAGCCTGTACAGCCTGCTGTGGAGCTTCCCCATCCCCATCATCCTGTCCCTGTGCATCAACCAGCTGCGCTTTGCAAAGTTCAAGCGGGTGGTGCAGACGGTGCTGTACGCACCCCACTTCATCTCCACCATGGTCATCTGTGGTATGATCAAGATTTTCCTCAGCCCCTCGGGTGGTCTGCTGAACCTGATCCTGGGCACCAGCGTGGACTTCCTCTCGGAGAGCACCGCATTCCGTACCATTTATGTGGCCTCCGGCATCTGGCAGGAAGCCGGATGGGGTACCATCATTTATATGGCTTGTCTGGCTGCTGTGGATACCAGCCTGTACGAAGCCGCTAAGATCGATGGCGCGTCCATGTTCCAGCGCATTCTGCACATCGACATCCCGGAACTGGTACCCATGATCGTGCTGCAGCTCATTATGAGCGTAGGCAACCTGATGAACGTGGGCTTTGAAAAGGTGCTGCTGCTGCAGACCGAGCTGAACAAGGCCACCAGCGATATCATTGCCGTGTACGTCTACGAACAGGGCATCATCAACGCCAAGTACAGCTATTCCACCGCTGTGGGTCTGTTCAACACGGTGGTCAACATCATCCTGCTCATCATCGTCAACCGCATCGCCAAGAAGGCGGCAGACGTCAGCTTTGTGTAAAGGGGCGAACCGTTATGGCAAAAAACATTGCAGCATCCCGTCAAAAGAAGCCCAGCGGTCTGTCCGATAAGGTCAGCGACATCGTTCTGGTGGTCATCTGCGCCGCCATCATGCTCATTGTGGCTTACCCGCTGTACTACGTTCTGGTGGCATCCTTCTCGGATCCCTACGATGTGTACGCCGGCAAGACCTTCCTGCTGCCCAGCCAGTTCACCCTGAAGGGCTATCAGGCGGTGTTTGCAGACAGCGCGCTGTTCTCCGGTTTTGTCAACAGCATCAAATACACCGTCATCGGCACGATTTATTCGGTGGTCATGATCTATCTGGTGGCTTACCCGCTGAGCGTGAAAGACCTGCCCGGACGCAAGTACATCAGCCTGTTCTTCGTCATCACCATGTATTTCGGCGGCGGTCTGGTGCCTACTTACCTCATCGTCAAGCAGACCGGTCTGCTGGGCAGTATGTGGGCGCTGTTCCTGCCCGGTGTCGTGGCGGTCGGCAATGTCATCATCGTCCGCAACTTCTTTGAGAACAACATTCCCCGTGAGCTGCTGGAAGCTGCCGAGATCGATGGTGCCTCCAAGTGGACCGTCTTTGTAAAGATGGTCATCCCCCTGAGCCGCTCCATTATGGCCGTTATGGTGGTGTACAGCATGGTGGCCTACTGGAACGACTGGTTCACCGCTCTGATCTACCTGAGAGCCGATCAGGCTCCGTTGCCGCTGGTGCTGCGCAATATCCTGATCAAGAGCTCCACCAGCGCCAGCCAGTCCTCTATGGTAGCGGGCGGCTTTGCAGAACTGAATAAGCTGACCGAAATGATCAAGTTTGCTTCCATCATCGTGGCAGCTGCCCCCATGCTGATCGTTTACCCCTTTGTACAGAAGTATTTTGAAAAAGGCTTCATGGCAGGTGCGGTCAAGGGCTAAAATTGCGACCGCCGCCTGCGAGCAAAGACTTCCCCCGCTCCGGGGAAGATGTCACGCAAGTGACAAAAAGGGGAGTACAGGGAGCAATTTTTGGCGCAGCGGTCTGCAAGACGCGAGTGCCGCCCAAGGCACGAAGCGGATGCAGGGCACCGCAAGAGGGCGCTGAAGCCGTTGCCCGGAACAGAAAGCGATGGAGCTTGATGAACAGGGCACAGAATCCGCTGCCCATTCCAGAAAACGAAAAGAATCTGATATAACATTACAGAAAAGGAGAACAACCATGAAAAAGATGATCTCTCGCCGCAATTTCCTGAAGGTTTGCGCCGTTGCCGGTTCTGCCGTGGCACTGTCTGCCTGCGGCGGCAGCAAAAAGGCTGCTGGACCGGATCCCTCCAACACCGACCAGACCAGCTTTGACATCGTGGGCGGTCAGTCTGCCCTGAGCCCCGGCTACAACGACAACGAGGTGCTGAAGAAGCTGGCAGATAATGTGGGCGTTAAACTCAACTACGAGACCATGAGCGACTCCCTCAGCGAGCAGGTGAACATCCGCATTGCAGGCGACCAGCTGCCGGATGCCTTCATGGGTGTGGGCTTCTCCAACTACGATATCGCCAACTACGGTGCAGACGGCACCTTCCTGGACCTGACCCCTATATCAACGCCGAGATCATGCCCAACCTGACCAAGATCCTGGACGAGCACCCCAACATCCGTGCAGCTATCACCATGAGCGACGGCTGCATCTACGGTCTGCCCGCTGCCGAGCAGATGGGCACTGCCGGTATCGGTGACGACGAGGATTACAGCATCTTCACCATTCCGCAGTTCTCCATGATCAACAAGCGCTGGCTGGACGAGCTGGGGCTGGCAGTGCCCGCCACGCTGGACGAGCTGCACACCGCCCTGAAGGCCTTCAAGGACAACGATATGTCCGCCAAGGTCTACGGCAACGCTCCCGGCAGCACCATCCCGATGTCCACTGGCTTTGACGAGTGGTGCTGGGGTCAGAACATCTTCTATGCAGGCTTCGGATTCACCAACTGGCCCAACGATGTGTGCAACGATCTGGTGCTGCAGAAGGACGGCAAGTGCCGCTTTGTCTGCGCCGAGGACAACTACCGCAAGGCGGTCACCTACTTCCACGACTGGTACGCCGAGGGTCTGATGGACGTGGAGATGTTCAGTCAGGATACCAACCAGCTGCTGGCTAAGGGCGCACAGGGCTATCTGGGCGTTTCCACCTGGTGGTACATCGAGGAGCTGATGGGCGATTACTCCAAGGACTATGTGTTCCTGCCCGTACTGGACGGCCCGGACGGCACCCACAACGTCACCGTGCGTACCGGCGGCGGCACTAACAGCGGCAACCTGAACGTGACCAACAAGTGCCAGAGCCCTGCCAACCTGCTGAAGTTCTTTGACCAGTGGTATGACGGCGAGACCGTGATGCAGCTGCAGTACGGCCCCATCGGCGTGTTCTTCACCGAGCAGGACGCCAACGGCAAGTGGAAGTCCATCACCGAGGAAGAGGCCAAGGCAAAGTACAACAAGGGTGCCGGTGAGCTGAAATCCACCTACGAGGTCTGGGGTCCCAAGCTGATCCTCAGCGAGTACTACGACAAGTACTTCTACATGGAGGACCGCGCCATCGAGCGTCTGACCGACCTGAAGGACTTCTGGATGCCCTTTGTGGACGACACCACCACCTACCCCATCGACTGCGTGTTCACCAGCGAGGAACTGGACACCATTGACCGCTACCGTGCAGATTTTGAGAATGCAGTCTCTGAGCAGGAAGGTCTGTGGCTGAAGGACGGCGGCCCCTCTGATGACGAGTGGAGCGCATACCTCGACACCCTGACCAACAGCTGCGGCATGGACAAGCTGCTGGAAGTCTACCAGAACGCTTATGACCGCTACAAGGCCAACGTCTGATTTTGAGCGACAAGGAGGCATCCGCGATGCCAAGTGAAATTTTAAACAAAGCCCGTGCCTACGAGGCCAAGCACGGCGCTGCCATTTCCCCGGCGGAACGCCCTGCCTACCACATGACCCCTATGTGGGCTGGCTCAACGACCCCAACGGCTTCTCTTATTATAAAGGGAAGTATCACCAGTTCTATCAGTATAACCCCTACGATGTGCGGTGGGCGCCCATGCACTGGGGTCATGCCGTCAGCACAGACCTGCTGCACTGGGAGTATCTGCCTTGTGCGCTCGCACCGGATTCCCCGGCAGACAATGGCCCCGGCTGTTTCTCCGGCTCTGCCACCGAGATGGATGACGGCAAGCAGCTGCTGATGTACACCAGCGTGATTGCAGAAAAGCAGCCCAATGGGGAGATGCGGGACATCAGACCCAGAGCATTGCCATTGGTGACGGTCTCAACTACGAAAAGCCTGCCTGCAACCCGGTGCTGACCCAGAAGGATCTGCCGGAAGGCTTCAGTAAGTTTGATTTCCGGGACCCCAAGATCTGGCGTGAGGCCGATGGCACCTACTCTGTCGTCACCGTCTGCCTGGCCGAGGACGGCAGCGGCGCAGCGGCACTGTTCCAGAGCAAGGACGGCTTCGACTGGCACTTTGTCACGGTGCTGGAACGCTGCAACAATCAGTACGGCAAAATGTGGGAGTGCCCGGACTTCTTCCCGCTGGACGGCAAGCAGGTCTTGATGCTCGGCCCCATGGAGATGCTGCCCAAGGGCGAGTTCCACAACGGTCACAACGTGATTGCCTTCATCGGCAGCTACGACGAAGCCACCCACACCTTCACCAAGGAAAACGTGCAGCTGATGGACGGCGGCATCGACTTCTACGCCACCCAGACCACCCTTTGCCCCGGATGGCCGCCGCATCATGACCGCATGGCTGCAGACATGGTCGGACACCGAGGATAAGCCCCAGGGCTGCAAGTGGTTCGGGCAGACCATCTGCCCCGCGAGCTGCACATCAAGGACGGCCGCATTCTTCAGACCCCGTGCGGGAGCTGGATGCCGTCCACGGCAAGCGCACCTTCCATGAAAATGTGACGGTGCAAGGCGAAACTTCTCTGGAAGGCATCAAGGGTCGTGTGGCGGATCTGACCGTCACGGTGCAGCCCGGCGAATACCGCTCCTTCACCCTGAAGCTGGCCGCCGATGCAGACCATCACACCAGCCTGACCTATGATCCCTACACCTCCGAGCTGACGCTGGATCGCAGCCATGCCGGTTCCCGCGCCGACATCGTGCATACCCGCAGCTGCAAGGTGCGCCGCCAGAACGGTGCCCTGAAACTCCGCATCCTGCTGGACAAAAAACAGCGTGGAGGTCTTTGTCAATGACGGTGAGCAGACCATGACGGCATGGATCTACACCCCGCAGTCTGCCGATGGCATCACCTTTGCCGCCGACAGCAAGGCGGTCATCACCGCCGAGCAGTTTGAACTGGACCTGTAAAACCTGATATTTCCTTCATTTCTCCTTCATCAACACAGCCCCGCTCTGGATTCCTTCACCAGAGCGGGGCTGTTGTTGGTTCTATAAATCTGTTCTTTGATGCAGCCCTTCGTAAGCCCACATCCATCTACCATCCCCTCAATTTCTCCACCAAACCGGAACAACACTCTTTTGCTCTGCACAAAATCCTGCATCATTTGGCGTAAAATTGGCGTATGACGTGAAAAAATCGCTGGAAATCATTGCAAACAAAAAAAGCCTGAAACTTCTCGGTTTATCAAGAAGTTTCAGGCTTTGCTTTGCTTAAATTGAAATTTATTGCTCGATTGGCTTCATCGTGGGGAACAACAGCACATCACGGATGGAGGCGCTGTCGGTCAGCAGCATGACGAGGCGGTCCACGCCGAAGCCAAGGCCGCCCGTGGGGGCAGGCCGTACTCCAAAGCGTTGACGTAGTCGTAGTCCACCTGGGCCTTGCAGTCCGGCTCAATGGCCTTGCGCTCGGCCACCTGACGCTCGAAGCGGCCCTTCTGGTCGATGGGGTCGTTCAGCTCGCTGAAGGCGTTGCCGTACTCGGTGCAGTCGATGAAATACTCGAAGCGCTCGGTGAAGGCGGGGTCATCCGGCTTGCGCTTGGCCAGGGGGCTGATCTCCACAGGATAATCGTAGATGAAGGTGGGCTGGATCAGCTTGTCCTCCACAAAGGCGTCGAAGAACTCGGCCAGAATGGCACCCTTGGTGGGCACCTCAGGCAGCTCCACATGGTTGGCCTTGGCGGCGGCGATGGCGTCCTCATCCGTCTTCCAGTCGCGGAAGTCCACGCCGCTGTACTTCTTCACGGCGTCGATCATGGTCAGGCGCTCCCAGTGGCCCATGTCGATCTGCTTGCCCTGATAGGGGATGACCATGCTGCCGCAGATCTTCTGGGCAAGGCGCTTGTACAGCTCCTCCACCAGATCCATCATGCCGTGGAAATCGGTGAAGGCCTGATACAGCTCAATGGAGGTGAACTCCGGGTTGTGCTTGGGGTCCATGCCCTCGTTGCGGAAGATGCGGCCCACTTCATATACCCGGTCGATGCCGCCCACGATCAGCCGCTTCAGGTACAGCTCGGTCTCGATGCGGAGCACCATGTCCATGTTCAGGCTGTTGTGATGGGTGTAGAAGGGGCGGGCCGAGGCACCGATCTCAAAGGGAGTCAGGATGGGGGTGTCCACTTCCAGGAAGCCCTTCTCGTCCAGATAAGCGCGGATCTCCTTCAGGATCTGGCTGCGCTTGACGAAGGTGTCCTTGACCTCCGGGTTGGCGATCAGGTCCACATAGCGCTGGCGATACCGCATCTCGGTGTCGGTCAGGCCGTGGAACTTCTCGGGCAGGGGACGCAGGCTCTTGGCCAGCAGCACCAGCTCGGTGGCGCGCACGCTCAGCTCGCCGGTCTTGGTGCGGAACACTTCGCCCTTGACGCCAATGATATCGCCCACATCCAGCTTCTTGAATGCGGCATAGGGCTCCTCGCCCAGCTCGTCGCGGCGGACATAGAGCTGGATATCGCCCTTGTCGTCGCGCAGGTGGGCAAAGCTGGCTTTGCCCATGACGCGCTTGGACATCATACGACCTGCCAGAGCCAC
>VOFB01003023.1_pt1 | contig 20004 bp, 18 predicted proteins | sample 5384141 | NCBI WGS metagenome assembly VOFB01 (sample SAMN12384721, study PRJNA508395) | human gut metagenome | isolation source: healthy gut A | host: Homo sapiens | reverse complement strand
GCATCGTGACCATCTGCGCGCGGGTAACGGCGGCGTCGGGGGCAAAGGTCTCGGCGGTCGTTCCCTCGGCGACCTTTTTTCGCTCGCCGCCCAGCGGACAGCCTCGGCGTAGTACGTGCCGCTGTCCACATCGTTAAAGTTCATTGTAGTTTACCACGGGCTTCCCCGACGCGCGCCACAGGAACGCGACGAGCTGCGTGCGGGTGCAGGAGGCGTCCGGCGAGAAATGCCCGCGTCCGTGCCGGTGACGATGCCGCCCTCCGCCGCCCAGAGGGACCGCGTCATAGTAGTACGCGCCCGGGGACGTCGACGAAAGAAGTTGAGCATCGTGTTGTCGTCCATGAACGTCGCGGCGATGGTCACGGGCCGGACGGCATGGTGAAGGTGTACTGTCCGCCGCCCTTGTCGGTCAGGTTTAGCGCGCTACCGCTTCCTGTCGGTAACACTCAGCGTTTCAGCGTGTAGCCCTTATCGGGCGTGATTTGCGGTGTCCACGCAGTGCTGCCCTTGAGGCAGACTTCGGGCTGACAGTCACACTGCCGTGCGCGCCGTCAGAGACCGCAACGTCATAGCGCGGCGCGGAGGGACAGATGTGGATTTTCTCCCATTTCGCCGTCAGGGTCAAATTTTCTGTCACAGGCGTGTCAAAGTTCCATTTTGCATTGCCGTTATACCAGCCCACAAAACGGTAGCCGGACTTGACGGGTGTATCCGGTGCGCTGGCCTTGTCCTTCACCACCTGCATGGCGTATTGGCTGCTTCCATTCATGAAGGTCACTATGCAGCCTTTAGTGATATAGCTTCCCTTCAATTCGTTGTAGAACGTGCCGCCGGAAATATAAGCGGGAGTCGCGTCGCTGATTTTTTGACTGTGACCGGCCCGTAGAAGCTGCCGCCGGTGATTACACCCTCAGCATTTCCGACAGTCACCGGGCAGTAATAGCTTCCGCCGGAGATCGTGACACCGGTGGCATCCACCCGGCTGGCGTTTTTCACAGTCAAGTTCGCATCGAGAAAGGTAATGTGGCCAATGGTCAGCGTACAACCTTTCATATCCAGGGTATAATCCTCTGTGATGGTAATGTCGTCCAGTATCAGGTCGCCGCCGATGCTCGCCGCCTTTTTTCAGGTTTTCCATGTCGGAGACGGAAAGCCTGCCGTTGTTGACCAGTGCCCTCCACCGTCAGCGCAGCATTCTTTCCCAACGACAGCAGGCCGGAAATTGTGTTTTCGCCAGCGGGCTGGGTCGTCACGGTACCGCCCTCATTGATTGTCAGAAAAGATTTCGCCTACCTCGCAACCCGCGCCCACGGTCAGGCTGCCGTTGACCACCATGCCTTTGTAAGGATTGAGGCTCACGACACCTTCCAGACCATCCAGCGTCAGCGCCCCGTCTTCCGAGATGGTCAGAGGAAGATTGAGATGTAGGGATTGCGGCTACTATTTACCAGCGTGATTGCCCGGTCAATTGTCAGCTCTTTGACATTTTCCGTTGCATTGACCGTGATACCACTCTTCAGCTTGATCGTCGTGATGGTCGGGTCCGCCAAGGCTCCAACCAACTCGTCCGATGTTTTGACCTCCGTTGCCGTCCCGGCGGTCTTCTCCGCCGCCGCCATCGTCGGCAACAGCGTCAGGCACAGGCACAGGGCCGTCAAAATGCTGAAAATACGTTTTTTCATATCATTCCTCCATCAAAGCTATCGGTGCATCCACCGGATGCACCAAGGGATATCCCCTTGCGGTTTTTCTTAAAATGCTGGTTCAGCCTTCACGGCCTCGAAGCCCTTTTTCGGCCTGCTGGACGGTCGTTCGGATGATGCCCGCCGCCATGGCGTGCAGGTCGAGCTGCAAAACGGCCGCGCTGACCTCCCGCCGCCGCTCTGGCGGCACATTGTAGAGCTTGAGCGCGCACTCCAAAAAGCGTGCGATCTTGCGCTCCCACGGTAAAATACACGTCGCACGGCACAGCCATGAACGAGCGCATCATGCCCGCCGAGGCGATCTCCATCTCGTAAAAATCCTTGGCCTCCGCGTCCGGAAGATAGTCCCCGAAGATGCCCTCCAGCCGCTTCGCCGTGCTGCGATACAGGTATGCCGAGGTTGACGGCAGCGTGTAGGCCGTCACGTACAGCTTGCGCAATGACTCGGTCAGCCCGGCGATGTGGAGCTGGATGGCCGTCTCCACCGCGTAGAGCAGGACGGGGTCCTGTGCCGCGCTGTGCTGCTCGGCGAGGTCGGCCAGACTTTGCTTGATGGGCATGAGCTCGCTCGTCCACGTCAGGTTTGCCCGCGCGACGCCGAGCGTCAGCCCCAGGCACGCGGAAAACGCGATGTACGCGAGTGCCTCGGCAAAAACGAGCGGCAGCGCCGCCATGTAAACGTTCATCGAGCGGCACGAGAGCGCAAGCTGCCTTGAGTTTGCGCGAAGCACCTGCCAGGGCTTGACGGGCAGCGATTGCGCGCCAGAGGGACTTTCCCTCGAGCGAGACCGGCGACGCCGTCGCCATGTCGTTCATCGACGAAATGGCAAAAGCAGCAGCCGGTGCAGCGCCCCTCCGCGCAGCGCCACGCCCGCGACCGGCAGCATCAGGATGCCGAGCCCACAGTTGAGCATATAGTTCGGGCTGGCCCTAAAGCGCGCGGTGCTCCTTTGCCGAAAAGTGCCCCATCGATGCTCCGGCGCTTGACGGCCTTTTCGCGGTACACAGCCTTGCCCGATGCGCCCGACGCAGTCGTGATCTGCAAAAAGCTGCGCGAGAGCAGCGTCCACGTCAGCGCAAACAGCGCGAGGATGACCGCCGCGCTCAGCAGCATCGCTGTCACATCGCCCGTACCGGTCAGGCCAAAGACGTAGAGCGGATGCGCCGCGCCCTTGATCTTCTCACCGTAGACCGCGGCGTTGGCGACGAGCTGCTCGATGGCCGTCTGCGCCTTGAAGACGAAGAAATAATAGATGGCAAGCCCCGCGAGCGAGACGATGACCGTGATGAAATTCTTGCGTTTGAGCTTGCGGCTGACCTTTGCCACGACCCAGCCCAGCGCGCATGAGAGCGTCAGCACGAAGATTGAGATGAGCGCCGTCAGCAGCACGCCGCCGAGGAGCACCATCGGCGCCGTCGAGACCGTGACCCAGTAGACGATGACCGCGGGCAGGATGACGACCGCGGAGTACATGAGGCCCATGAGATAGACCGTCAGCAGCCGCGAGGCCATCAGCGTCCGCACCGGGATGGGTAGAGACAGCAGCAGGTCGTTGTCCTTAGCGAAGTACAGGCCCGAATACGTGTTGAACACGCTGCCGAACGCGCCGAGAAAGATGGCGAGCAGCGACATGAGTGCAAAATAGAGCCAGCCCATCCCCGCCTGCGTAAGCGGCGCACAGAGCGAAACGGAAAGCCCCGTGAACATCCCGCCGAGGCCGATCATCAACGCGGCAAAGAGCAGGATATAAGCGATAATCCTCGCCGTCGAACGTTTTTTATTGGTTTTGGCATTATAAAAGTAGCTGCGGAAAATTTCCATCAGCTGCTTCTTGACGAGCGTTTTCAGCATGATTCGCCCTCCAGCTCAAGGAAGACCTCCTCGAGCGAGTCGTCGCCCTTGACCTCCTCCATCGTGCCGGAGCGGATGAGCTTTCCGCCCTTGATGATGGCGACCTTGTCGCAGAGCTTTTCGGCGACCTCGAGCACATGGGTCGAGAAGAAGATCGCGCCGCCCGCGTCGCACACCTCGCGCATCATGCCCTTTAAGATATGTGAGGCCTTCGGGTCGAGGCCGACGAACGGCTCATCCATCAAAATGAGCTTCGGCTCGTGCAGCCACGCCGAAATGATGGCAAGCTTCTGCTTCATGCCGTGGGAATAGGCCGCGACGGGCTGCGCGAGGTCGGTCGTCAGCTCGAAGAGGTCTGCATACTTGCGGATGCGCTCCTGCCGCGCGCTTTCCTCCACACCGAAGATGTCGGCGATAAAATTGAGGTACTGGATGCCCGTCATAAACTCGTAGAGGTCGGGGTTATCCGGGATGTAGGCGAGCATCTTCTTGCAGGCGATGGGATCGTCCTGAATGGAGTGCCCGCCGATCGTGATCCTGCCGGAATCGAACTGCTGGATGCCGACGACGGATTTGAGCGTCGTGGTCTTGCCCGCGCCGTTGTGGCCGATGAAGCCGTAGATCTCCCCCGGCGCGATGTGGAGCGACAGATCATCCACGGCTTTCTTTTCGCCGAAGGTCTTGGTCAGGTGTTCAATATAGAGCATAAGGTTCTCCCTCTTTTCTTCTTGCAGCCGTTTCGAATATCTTTGTGATATCAGAATAATATCATGTGATCTCCAACTGTCAAGAGCCATTTTGCGAATGTCAAGTTTGCTTTACTTGTAGGATATCACTGTCGTTCCCATTTGTCAAGTCTGCTTTACATTTTATCTTTGTGATACAGCACGAGCGACACAATACCCATCACCGCCGCATACAGTACGCCGCCAACGGCCCAGATAAACCAGCTATACTGCGGCTGGCCGTTTCCCCTGGGGCCGAAGGTGTAGAACAGGAAGATCGCCGTCACGCTCAGCCAGTAGATGAGCGACACCGTGCTCATTACGCCGCTGCGCGCCTTCTTTTTGCGCGTGTAGTCGCCCTCCTCGAGCAGCTGGTCCATCGCGCCGGTGTACGTTCCGCTCCAGACGAGCACGCCCACGCCGCAGGCGACCAGAAGCAGCAGCGCATCCACCGCCGCCGCGGCGTAAACATCCGCCGGAGCGACGCGCACGAGCAGCGCGGCGACATCGGACGACGCGAGACCGACCCCGAGCATCAGCGGCACGACAGCAAGGATGCACAGCACCACGCCGAGGATCGTACAGCGCGAGGCGGTCGGCTCATAGGCCTTGCGCCGCTCGCGCACCATGCCGCTCACGCCGTACTCGGTCTCAAACGGCTCTTTTTCAAGAAAGTCGAATTCCTTCGTCTTCGCCCCGCACGAGAGGAACATCCCCACCGCAATGGCGACCAGCACCAAAATGCCGCTCACGCCGAGACCTGTGGCCAGATCCTCCGAAATACCGCCCAGGCCCGCGTCCGCCATGGCGGAGAGAAAAATGATCACAACCGGCGAGACGATGCACATCGCCACCGCCAGTGCGATCTTCGGCGCGCAGGCCTTGCGCAGCGCAAGGTATCGCGCCGCCTGCTCCATCGTCACTCTCCGCAGCGGCGCTTCGTCCGCCTCGGATTCGACGAACTCCTCTTCTTCGAGTTCGTCCTTCAATAAATAGTCGGTGCTCACGCCAAACAGCCGGCTCATCTGCACCACCTTGTCAAGGTCGGGCACGGACTGCGCGCCCTCCCACTTGGATACCGACTGGCGCGTCACCCCGAGCTGACTTGCCAGCTCCTCCTGCGACCAGCCCGCCTTTTTGCGCAGCGTGATGATTTTATCCGCTAAGATCATATCGTCTTCCTCCTGAATTCTAAGGCGCGGTCCCGCGCCGTCTGGATGGCGTTATCATAGCCTATTTCGCGGTTGCGGGAAAGAAAGCGCACTGTCAAATTTGTCAACCGGCAGTTGCAATCCTTGATTTTTCAAGGTTTTTCCGCCGTGCGTTCCTATTACCCTATGTATCTTCGTCATGATATCATACCGCAGCGCAGAAAAAAAGAGCGTCCCGTACAGGACGCTCTTTTTAAGGGTTTTCACACACTTACACGACGGCGAAGAACTTGACAAGGAACAGCGCGGAGATCACGTAGGTCAGAACGCTGACGTCCTTAGCCTTGCCGGAGAACACCTTGACCACGGTGTAGGAGATCAGGCCGAGGCCGATGGCGTGGCCGATGGAGCCGGAGATGGGCATACCGATGAGCATGATGGACACCGGCAGCATTTGGTCCATGTCGCCGAAGTCCACATTCTTGAGGCCCTGGAGCATCAGAACGCCGACATAGATGAGCGCGGCGGAGGTCGCAGCGCCGGGGATGACGGCGGCGATGGGGGCGAGGAACATGCAGGCGAGGAACAGGATGCCCGCGGTGAGCGCGGTCAGGCCCGTGCGGCCGCCCGCTTCCACGCCGGAGGCGGACTCGATGAAGGTGGTGACGGTGGAGGTGCCGGTGCAGGCGCCCGCGACCGTGCCGATGGCATCGGAGAGCAGCGCTTCCTTCATGTTGGGCATGTTCCCCTCTTCATCGACCATGCCGGCGCGGGATGCCGTGCCGACGAGGGTGCCGATGGTATCGAACATGTCGATCATGCAGAAGGTGATGACAAGCGTGATGGCGGTGAACCAGCCGATGTTCACAAAGCCCGCAAAGTCAAACTTGAAGAGCGTGGTGGAGACCATGTCGGCGAAAGGCGGGACAAAGCTCGCAGTCGCGAGGCTCGCAAACGGATTGACATGCAGGAAGATGGCGCTGCCCGCCCAGTAGATGACGGACGAGAACAGCATGCCGAGCAGCACTGCCGCCTTCACGCCCTTCTTGGCGAGGACGACCATGACGAACACGCCGAGGAACGCGGTCACGACGGTCAGGACCATCGCATCGTAGCCCGAGCCCATGTTGCCCTTGATGATGCTGGGCGTCAGCGCGCCGAAGAAGTCACGCATCATGTAGAACGGGCCGCCGTTTTCAGAGTAGATACCGACGTTGGAGCCAAGGCCCACGTTCATCAGCATCAGGCCGATGGCGGGAGCGATGCCGTAGCGCACGCCGAGAGGGATCGCCTCGACGATCTTCTCGCGCACCTTTAAGAGCGTGAGGATCAGGAACACGATGCCCTCCACCAGAATGATGACGAGCGCCGCCTGGAAGGCGGTTTCGTACTCGCACTCGTTGATGACGGCGATGTTGGCAACAACGACGGCGAAGAAGCTGTTGAGGCCCATGCCGGGCGCCATGACGAACGGCTTGTTGGCAAGAAATGCCATGCAGATCGTGCCGATGGCGGAGGCGATGCAGGTGGCAAGGAACACGCCGTTCCACAGCGGCGTACCCACGGCAAAGTTGGTCAGCAGGTTCGGGTTGAGCGCGATGATGTAGGCCATGGTCATAAACGTGGTCAGACCGGCAAGAAGCTCGGTGCGCACCGTGGTGCCGTTGGCCTTGAGCTGAAATAGCTTTTCCATAGTTTTCTCCCTTTCTGTTTGGTTTTTCTGCCCGCCAGCCTAACAAAAAATTAGGAAGCATAACAGATTTTCAGTCAATATTATAAACATCCCGACAAGAAATTGCAAGTGTTCTGTTTATTTTTACCACGCTTTCTCACTCCGCGCCGAGAGTTCCACCGGTTTCTGTTGTGTTTTTGTTTGCTTTGCGCTATACTATATTTAGTAAAAATTTGCATTTTGGGAGGTGCATGCCGTGAAGCTGATGGTTTTAGACGGCAACTCCATCATCAACCGCGCCTATTACGGTGTCCGTCCGCTCACCACGCGCGACGGGTTTTTCACCCACGCGATCTTCGGCTTTCTGACGATGCTCGGCCGCTTACTCGACGAGGAAAAGCCCGAGGCGCTGTGCGTCGCCTTCGACCGCCGCGAGCCGACGTTCCGCCACCTCGAGTACGAGGGCTACAAGGCCACGCGCCACGCCATGCCTGAAGAGCTCGCCATGCAGATGCCGGTGCTCAAGGACGTGCTCGACGCGATGAACATTCCCCGCTACGAGCTCGCGGGCTTTGAAGCCGACGATCTGATCGGCACGATCTCGCGCAAGTGCGAAAGCGCAGGCTGGGACTGTGTCGTCGCCACGGGAGACAAGGATTCTTTGCAGCTCGTGACCGAGCACACGACCGTCAAGCTCATCTCCACGCGCATGGGCCAGACCACGACAAAGGACATGACGCCCGAGAGCTTTCGTGAGGTCTACGGCTTTGCCCCCGCCCACATCGTCGACCTCAAGGCCTTGATGGGCGACGCGAGCGACAACATCCCCGGCGTTCCCGGCGTGGGGGAAAAGACGGCGATGGCGCTCATTCAGAAATACCAGAGCATCGACGAAATTTACCGGCTGCTCCCCGATATCGAGGCCAAGCCGAACGTCATCAAAAAGCTCACCGAGGGCGAGGAGAGCGCACGCCAGAGCTTCCACCTCGCGACCATCGTGACGGACGCACCACTCGAATTTTCTCCGCAGGACAATCTGCGCAAGGCGCCGTCAGACGCGCTCTATCCGCTCTTTATGAAGCTGGAATTTACCAAGCTCATCGACAAATACGGTCTCAAGCCGCCCGCCGACATCCCCGCCGCCGAGGAGCCGGTCGACCTCACCGTGACCGCCGAGGCCGTGACCACGGTGGAAAAGGCCAAGGAATATCTCTCGCTCTTCCGCAAGGCGGAGCACGTGACGCTGCTGGCGCTGCCGGACCTTTCCGGCGTGATCGTCGACTTCGTTGCAGGCGAATCGACCGCCGTCTCTGCCGAGTTCTACTTCAGCCGCTACGAGGGCGACTGGAACGCGCTGCTGCGCGCCCTGTTCTCGGATGATATCAAGAAAGTCAGCCACAACGTCAAGGACCTCCAGCGCACGCTGCTCGAAAACGACCTTCCCATCGAAGGGTTCATTTTTGACACCGCGCTCGCAGGGTACCTGCTCGACGCGACGGCGGGCAAGTACGATATCGCGTCGCTCTTCGCCGCCTACTTCCACCAGACGCTTTCCGAGCCGAAGCACTTAGATCCAGACGCTTTCTCGATGCTCGGCGACACGGCCGAGGCCGAGACGGCGTTCCACGTCTATACCAGCGCCGTCGATGCGCTGTATGAGACCTTTGCCCCCGAACTTGAGAAGCGCGAGCTGCACGAGCTCTATTATGAGGTTGAGCTGCCCCTCTGCGCCGTACTCGCGCGCATGGAGCACGCGGGCATGCGCGTGGACGCGAACGCTCTCGCGGCCTTCGGCAGCGAGATGGAGGTGCAGCTCAAAACGCTCGAGCAGCATATCTACGAGGAAGCGGGCGGGCCGTTCAACATCAACTCTCCCCAAGCAGCTCGGCGAGGTGCTCTTTGAACGCTTGCAGCTGCCGCACGGCAAAAAGACGAAGACCGGCTGGTCGACGAATGCGGACGTGCTCGAAAAGCTGCGGTGGGAGAATCCCATCGTCGAAGAGGTTTTGCAGTACCGCCAGTACGCGAAATTCCGCTCGACCTACTGCGACGGTCTTTTGAAGGTCATCGCGCCCGACGGGCGCATCCACACGAGCTTCCAGATGACCGTCACGGCGACGGGCCGTTTGAGCTCGACCGAGCCGAATTTGCAGAATATCCCCACGCGCACGCAGCTCGGCAGCGAATTTCGCCGGATGTTCGTCCCCGCGGGCGGCTGCGTGCTCGTCGACGCGGACTACAGCCAGATCGAGCTGCGGCTGCTCGCGCACATCGCGGATGACGAGGCGATGAAGCAGGCGTTTCTGACCGGTGAGGACATCCACACCGTCACCGCCTCGCAGGTCTTCGGCGTGCCAGCCGATCAGGTCACCAAGCAGATGCGCTCGCACGCGAAGGCCGTGAATTTTGGCATCGTATACGGCATTTCCGCCTTCTCGCTCGCGCAGGACATCGGCGTGCCGGTGTACGAGGCGAAGGAATATATCGAGACGTACTTTGAGCGCTTCCCCGGCATCCGCCGCTATATGGACGAGGTCGTCGCGCAGGCGAAGGAGCGCGGCTACGTCGAAACGCTGATGCACCGCCGCCGCGCGCTGCCCGAGCTGGCGGCGAGCAACTTCAATACCCGTTCGTTCGGCGAGCGTGTCGCGCGCAACATGCCCATCCAGGGCACAGCCGCAGACGTCATCAAGCTCGCAATGGTGCGCGTCGACGAGCGGCTGCACAAGGAAAACTTAAAGGCAAAGCTCATTTTGCAGGTGCACGACGAACTCATCGTCGAGTGCCCGGAGGAGGAAAAGGAGACGGTCGCACGGCTCCTCACCGAGGAGATGGAGGGCGCAGTGCACCTCTCCGTTCCCCTGACCGCCGAGGCCCACTGGGGCATGAACTGGCTGGAAGCCAAATGACCGGAGGAAACCAATGGAACAGTTAAAGAAAAAAGTCCGCATCGTGCCGATGACGAACGAATATTTGAATGACGTTGCCGAGCTTGAGCGCACATGCTTCTCGAACCCCTGGTCGCGCAATATGCTCGCAGAGGAACTGGAAAATGCCTGCTCTGCCTTCTTAGTCGCGCTGGACGCGGAAAACGGCAGCGTCGTCGGCTACGCGGGGCTGCTCGCCGTTGTGGACGAAGGCTGCATCACCAAAATGGCCGTCCGTCCCGACTGCCGCCGCGGCGGGGTCGCGGGGCAGCTTCTCGATGTGTTCATCCGTTTTGCCGAGGGCAGCGGCCTTTCGTTTCTGACGCTGGAGGTGCGCGAGAGCAATTATGCCGCCATCGCGCTCTACGGCAGCCGCGGCTTCCGCGGCGAGGGACGCCGCAAAAACTACTACGACCACCCGAAAGAGGACGCCATCATCATGACGAAGGAATTCGGCGCGGCAGAAGCGGAGGCGCAGCAATGAAAATTCTCGCTTTCGAATCCTCCTGCGACGAAACCGCCGTCGCGGTCGTCGAGGACGGACGAAAAATTCTCTCCGACGCCATCGCGTCGCAGGCCGACCTGCACGCGCTCTACGGCGGCGTTGTGCCGGAGATCGCCTCGCGCAAGCACATCGAGGCCATCGCCGCGCTGACCGATCAGGCGCTCAAGGAGGCGGGCGTCGAGAAAAAAGACATCGACGCCGTGGCCGCGACCTACGCGCCGGGTCTCATCGGCGCGGTGCTCGTGGGGCTGAACTTTGCCAAGAGCGCGGCCTACGCGCTGAATGTGCCGCTCATTCCCGTGCATCACATCCGCGGACACATCGCGGCGAACTATCTCGCCTTCCCAGAGCTGGAGCCGCCGTTCCTGGCGCTGTGCATGTCCGGCGGCAACACGCTCATCGTCGACGTGCGCGACTACACGGACTTTGCGCTCCTCGGTGCGACGCGCGACGATGCGGCGGGCGAATGCTTCGACAAGGCCGCGCGCGTGCTGGGCCTTCCCTACCCCGGCGGCGCAGCGATGGACAAGCTCGCGCACGAGAGCGCGGGCGGCGTTTATGACCTGCCGCGCGCAAAAATCGACGGGAGCCCCCTCGACATGAGCTTTTCCGGACTCAAAACCGCCGTTGTCAACCTTGCGCACAACGCAGATCAGACCGGAAAGCAGCTCGACCACGCCGCGCTTGCGCGCGACTTCACGCAGGCGGTTGTCGACGAGCTGGTACCGCGCGCGATGCTCGCCATGCAGCAAAGCGGGCGCAAGGTACTCGTCGCCGCAGGCGGTGTCGCCGCGAACTCGTTCATCCGCGCAGAGCTCGAAAAGGAGTGCCGAAAGCACGGCTACCGGCTCTACATGCCGCCGCTCAAGCTCTGTGGTGACAACGGCGCGATGATCGGCGCACAAGGGTATTATGAGTATCTCGCCGGCGCGCGAGCGGATTGGGCGCTGAACGCGTATGCGACGAGAGATATTGACGATCCTATCGTCTGAGGGTTTACAGCGCGGCAGCGCTGGTTCTTATTCCCCTGCACCGTGCAGGGGTGCGTTAAAGGGGGGCCATTCTCTCACGTGAGAGAATGGCCCCTTTTGATCCCCCAAAGAGAACGCAAGGGGCCTTGCCCCTTGACCCCGCACATTGGCAGTTTGTAGCTCGAAGAACTGCACGCGCTGCGCAAAGTAAGTGCGGTGTACATGGCTTCGCCATGAACCCCTACTACTCGTTACCAGTAGCAACCGCGCCTTACTATCGTGAGGCGCGAGTGACGTTTTCTCGGCGGCAGACTGCTTGCGGAATGCGGCATTGCTGCGCTCGCCGCATTGTAGGGACTGGCAATAGACGGAAATTACTGTGCACTCCCACAAGATGGGCAGAGCGGCACCCGCAAGGGGTGTGCCGCATCCGTAAGGCGGCAGAGCCGCCAACGGCTGCGCAACAGCGGATAATAGGAGCAGGCCAAATCGTCTAGCAACACCAAACGCGGCAACGCCGCGATCAGGGCAGTGCAATCGGCAAGCATTGCAGCTCTTCGAGCTGCTCGCTTGCAATGTAAACCTTTCTCTCGGGGGATTTAAAGGGGGATACTCTCTTTTGTGAAAGAGAGTATCCCCCTTTGCCTCGTGCAGCGCCCGCGGCGCTGCTCCCCCTTGCAGACTGCAAGGAGTCTATTCCATCTTGCATAATTCCACGATTATGGTAACAAATCGAATTTCTGTTCTGCCACAAATTTTCCAATTCCAGAATTATGTAAATTTCGACACACGCCTATCTGCACAGTATGTTTTCCACTCCGCGGAAATCAAATCAATTTTTCCCTGTCACATCAGTGGATTTTGAGAAATCCACTGATGTGGAAAACTCTGTGGAAACTGTGGATAACTCACCGTAGAATCTCTTTATTGAATTTATTATGTTAATCTGTCAGTTTCGATCAAACATTGCCGCATCGCGGCGGATTCTGTCGGGAACGCGGCTACTTTGACGGCTTTTCGCAACTTCCGTCATGTCTGCTGATTTTTATTTTTGCCGTTCTGCCGAATCACAAGAGCCTTTCTGCACACGCATTTTGCAGAAGCTCTGCAAAATATACTATTTGTATAGAAACTGTAAAGGCCCTGCCGATTTCTCGGCAGGGCTTTTTTAACACGGTGTTTCCAGGCCGTAGCAGCCGCTCACGGGGTCTAAAAAGAGCGGCAGGTGCGGTGGGCGATACGTAAACCAGACGAACGCGAACAGCAGCGCCCACAGAAGTAGAAAGCCGATGAGCTGCATCGCGCCCCCGCGCAGCGCGCCGTCGGTCAGCAGGCGGTAACTCACAAAGTACAAAAGCGCGTCGGCGAGGAAGAAGATCGTGATGTTCACCCAGTCAGGGAGCTTGCCGAACATTCCCGTCAGCGTGTAGAAAAGCGCCGGAATCGAGACAAGGCCCAGCAGGATGCTCGCCGCCTTGACGGCGAAGAAGTTCCGGAACGCCTCGGAAAACACAATAAACTCCACCACCGTGAACACGAGAAACGGGATAAACAACAGCTTCATGTGCTCCCAGGTCGACTCGTTGACCGCCGAAAACACCGCGATCACGCGGTTCCCGCCCGTCCATTCGTAGACAAAGTGCAGCAGCGTCCCGAAAAGGCCAGTTGCGATAAAGCCGACAATCTCCCATCGGCGCAGCTCCCGTTTCATGCTCCGTCCTCCCTTTCCGCCCCGGTCAAGCCGGGCAAGCACTATAGTCTATGCGGGAAAGAAGGGCTTTATACAGCAAAAGCCGCCCTAAACGGGCGGCTCTTGCATTTCTTCTCTTATTCGGCAAATCGCGGCACGATGACGCCCGCAGGTGCGTTCTTCGTCAGCTCGAAAGAGTTCCCATTAAGTTTGTGGATCTTCTTTGCCTCATACAGCGCCAGAAATTCATCGAGTGTGCCGATCTCAGGGTAGCCGTGCGCGCCGAAGCGGTAGTGCATCGGCACGAGCACGCGCGGCGCGATCGCGTCCGCGACCTTTTTTGCCGTCTTCGCGTCGATCGTGTAGTACCCGCCAACGGGGATCAGCAGCGCGTCGCAGCCCTTGACCGCCGCGAGTTGCTTCTCATTCAACTCATGGCCAAGGTCGCCGCAGTGCACGACTGTCAGACCCTCGGTGCGCAGGATATGGATGGCGTTCTCGCCGCGAAGTGAACCTTTCTTGTCATCGTGGAACGTTGAAACCGTCTCGACCGTAAACGGGCTCTCCGATTTGTCGCGGCCCGAGAGCGTCACCGCCTCCAGAAAGGCGTGGTCGCGGTGGCCGTGCGAGCACAGCGCCTCGTCCGCCTCGATGTGCAGCGCGGGATACGTCTCTACATAGTAGGGGTCGAGCACGACGCGCCAGCCCGCGCTCTCGACCACAAAGCAGGAATGGCCCAGCCAGATGATGTTCATGGTGTTTTCCTCCTTAATTCCGCGTCATTCCAGCTCATCGAGCGTCATGGAGAAGCTCTCCATGCAGTTGACCATGAAATAGTCGAGCTCGGGCATGTGCATCTCGCTCAGCGCGCGGCGCGTCTGCTCCGCAGCCTTTTTGAATTCCATGTTGCCCGCCTTGAGCTCTTCGACGCACTTGATATAGGCCGACAGCTTGTCCGCCGCCTTGACGAGCTTTTTCGTCGTCTCGTCCTCGATCTTGATAATCGGTTCATAATCCGCGCGCAGCTCCTGCGGCAGCATGGAGAGCAGCTTGTCGCTCGCCACGGCCTCGACCTTGCGGTAGGCGTCGCGGATCTCGGGGTTATAGTACTTGATGGGCGTCGGCATATCGCCGGTCAGGATCTCCGTTGCGTCGTGGTAGAGCGCGGCGACCGCCACGGCGTTCGCGTCCGTGGGCAGACCGAAGACACGCGTGCGGATGAGCGCGAGCGCGTGCGCCAGCACCGCGACCATGTGGCTGTGCTCCTGAATGTTCTCCTCCTCGGTGTTGCGCATGAGCGCCCAGCGCTTGACACAGCGCATGCGGGAGATATAGGCATAAAAATGGTTGGCCATGCGTTATTCCTCCAACTCGCCGCGAAGACTGCCGCCGTCGACCGCCGTGATCTTCACGTTTTTCACCTGATTGTGCAGGCCTTCCTGCGCGACGGATACCTCCATATAGTTTGGCGCGTGGCCCGCGCTGCCGCCCTTGCGGTCGCGCTCGAAGAGCACGGGGAAGGTCTTGCCCACGCAGCACGCAAGATACGCTTCGTGCATCGTCTTGGCGACAGCCGAGGCGCGCGCAGCGCGCTCTTCGCGCACGGGCATGTCGATCTGGCGCATCTCCGCAGCCTTCGTGCCCGGGCGGATGGAATAAGGGAAGACGTGCATGTCAGCAAAGCCGACGCGCGCGATGAAGTCAAGCGTCTGCGCGAATTCCTCCTCTGTCTCCTCGGGAAAGCCCGTGATGAGATCCGTCGTGATGGCAGGGTCGTCAAAATACTGACGCAGCAGGTCGCAGGATTCCATATAGCGCGCCGTATCATATTTGCGGTTCATACGCTTTAAGGTCGCGTCGCAGCCCGACTGCATCGAGAGGTGGAAATGTGGGCAGAGGTAAGGAATCTTCGACGCCCGCTTGCAGAATTCCTCCGTGATGGTCCGCGGTTCGAGCGAGCCGAGGCGGATGCGCATGTCGCCGCCCTCGCGCGCGATGAGCTCCAAAAGGTCGATGAGTGAGGTCCCGTCCTTGAAGTCCGAGCCGTAGGACGAAATTTCGATGCCCGTGACCACGATCTCACGGTAGCCCTCCTCACGCAGCGCTTTCACCTGCTTTGCAGCTTCGTCCATCGGCAGCGAGCGCACGCGCCCGCGCGCGTAAGGAATGAGGCAGTAGGTGCAGAAGTTCACGCACCCGTCCTCGACCTTGAGCATCGCGCGTGTGCGATTCACCATACCGCCCGCGGGCAGCACCTCAAAATCGCGCCGCTCCCAGACGTCGTCGACATCGACAATAGACGTTTTGTCCTGTGCCGCGCGCTCCAGAAGGTCGATGAACTTCGCGCGGTCATTCGTGCCGGCGATGACGTCGAGCCCGAGCTTTTTGACGTCCTCGGGATGCGTCTGGGCGTAGCAGCCGCAGGCGGCGATGACCGCGCTCGGGTTGCGGCGCTGCGCCTGACGGAGCATCTGGCGCGACTTTTTGTCGCTCACCGCCGTGACCGAGCAGGTGTTGACAACGTAGACGTCCGCCGTCTCTTCAAAATCCACCAACTCGTGCCCGCGGTGCAAAAGCTCCTGCTCGAGTGCCTGCGTTTCATATTGGTTCACCTTGCACCCGAGGGTGCAGATCGCAACTTTCATGTATGTTTGTATCCTTTTCCGCGATTTGGGCGGTAAAGTCCCGCTTTTTTCCGCCGTTTCCAACGTAAAGCGTCCGCCGCCCTTGCTTTTTTCTTTATATATTGTATAATCATTTGAGCGATCTGACAAGTCCAAAGAAAGGATTTTCCCGATATGATCTATCTTGATCACGCCGCCACCACCCCCGTTCCCGAAGAGGTGGCGCACGCCGTTTACGATACGCTGGTTTCTGGCTGGGGCAACCCCAGCTCGCAGTACCCCATTGGAAAGCAGGCGCGCGACGCTGTCGCCGCGGCGCGCGAGACGATTGCCGCCGCGCTCGGCTGCAAGAGTGAACAGTTCGTCTTCACCTCCTGCGGGTCGGAGAGCGACAACTGGGCCGTCCGCCTTGCCCTGCACCAGAACCGCCATGTCGGCAAGCACATCATCACGACCGCCGTGGAACACAGCGCGATTCTCGAGACCTGCAAGGCCCTCGAGCAGGAGGGCTACTCCGTCACGTACTTAAAGCCCGACAAGAACGGCGACATCACCGCCTCTCAGGTCGAAAGTGCACTGCGCGACGACACCGCGCTCGTCACGATGATGCTCGTCAACAACGAGACGGGCTGCATCTTCCCCGTGGCCGAGGTCGCGCAGCTTCTGAAAGCGAAAAAGTCCCGTGCCCTGCTGCACACCGACGCGGTGCAGGCCTTTTTGAAAATTCCGTTCCGCGCCGACACGCTGGGCGCGGACCTCATCTCCGTCAGCGCGCACAAGCTCGGCGCGCCCAAGGGTATCGGCGGCCTGTATTTGGGCGAGCGCATCCGCGCGCCCAAACCGCTGATCTTTGGCGGCGGGCAGGAGAGCGGCCTGCGCTCCGGCACAGAGGCCACGGGCCAGATCGCAGGCTTTGCCAAGGCGGTCGAGCTGCGCGCCGACCATCTCGATGAAAAGCTCGCCCACGTCGCCGCCATCAAGGCCTACGCCGAGGAAAAGCTCCTCGCGCTCGACGGCGTCGTCCGCATCGGCGACGGGACCGCGCCGCACATCCTGTCGATCTCGCTCGTCGGCTACCCGTCGGCGAATGTCGTTACGGAGCTTGGCGCACAGGGCATCTGCATCTCGGCAGGCTCCGCCTGTCATCGTGGGCAGCTGAGCCACGTCTACCGCGCGATGGGCCTTGACAAAAAGACCGCCGCGGGCGTGCTGCGTGTCAGCTTCGGCCCCGAGACGACGAAAGAAGAGATCGACGCACTCGTCTCCGCGCTCAAGGCGCATCGCGACACGCGCTTCCCCATGCTATAATTCCAATATTCGAGGTTTTTATGTTCTCCTATCTTCACCAGCCCAAGGGCTTTTACAAGCATCTTTTTCTGCTGGCGCTGCCGGTCATCGTGCAGAATTTGATCACCACGTCGCTCGGCTTTTTGGATACCTTCATGGTGGGGCTTCTCGGCAGCGATCAGATGTCCGCCGTCACGGTGGCGAACGTGCCAGTCTTCATCATCCAGCTCGTCGTCTTCGGCCTGCAAAGCGGCTCAAGCGTGCTCATCAGCCAATACTGGGGCCGCGGCGACCGCGAGAGCATCAACCGCGTCATGGGCATCGGCTTTATGATCGCGGGCGGCGTGAGCGTGCTGTTTGCCGCCATTCTGTGCGCGTTTCCCGCGCAGGTGCTCTACCTCATCACCGACAATCTGACACTCGTGGAGCTGGCCGAGCCGTACCTGCGCATCGTCGGCTTCTCCTACATTTTCAACTCCATCTCTTCCATCTACATCGGCATGCAGCGCAGCATCGAAAACCCGCGTTTCGGCATGATTGTCTTCGCGATCTCGATGCTCTGCAACACGCTCGGCAACTATGTGCTGATCTTCGGCAAGCTCGGTCTGCCCGCGCTCGGCATCACGGGTGCGGCGGTAGCGACGCTTCTGTCCCGCGTGGTGGAGTTCGTCGTCGCGTTCTCCTACGCGTTCCGCTGCCGCACGATGCCGCTCATGAAGCACGCCATCCTCCGCCCCGGCATGGACATGCTGCGTAAATTCCTGCGCTACAGCGCGCCGGTGCTCATCAATGAGACGCTCTGGGGCACGGGCTTTTCGATGATCACGGTCATCATGGGCCACATGGCAAATAGCAGCGATCTCATCGCCGCCTACACGCTCGCGGGCAATATCGACAAACTGATGACCTCCGGCGTGTTCGGCATCGCGGCGGCGGTGTCCGTCATCGTCGGCAAAGAGATCGGCACGGGCAACTTAAAGGGCGTTTACAACATCGGCCGCGCGCTGTGCTTCACGGCGTTCGCGTTCGGCATTGTGCTCGGCCTCGCCGAATACACGATGTTCGTGACGCTGATGCGCCCGTTCGTCATGCCGCTCTTCTCGCTCTCGGCGGTCGCCGAGCGGCTTTGCAGTGTGATGCTCATGTGCTATGCCTGCGCCATCCCGCTGCACAGCTTTTCGACCACGATGGTCGTTGGCGTGCTGCGCGGCGGCGGCGATGTGAATGCCTCGCTTGTGATCGACAATTTCCCCCTCTGGTGCGGCACGCTGCCGATGATGTGTCTGCTCGGCCTTGTGCTCAAGGTGCCGAACGAGGTCTTCTGCCTCTGCCTGATGATCGAATATATCATCAAATCCCCCCTCGGCCTTTACCGCCTGCACTCCGGCAAGTGGATCCACGACATCACCCGCATCGACGAATAACAAAAAAGCGGAAGGGCGCTGCCCTTCCGCTTTTCCATTCTCATTGTCAAGTTTTTACCGCGCGCTCCCGCCGCATTTCTCTCAGCACCGGCACGCTGACACACAGCGACGCCGCCACAAAGAAGCGCGATGCCGACCATGCGGTTCACGCTGATATGCTCGTGGTACACGACGACCGCCAGCGCCGTTGCCAGAATGGGCTTGACGAGATAAACGAACGACGCTTCCGTCGCAGAGGTGTACTCCGTGATCTTCGCCGTGAGCAGAAAGCCGATGGCCGCACAGCCGATGCCGACATGGCACAAAAGCAGCGTCGTTTTGAGCGTAAAGCCCGTGAAAAACGGAATGCCCGCGAATATCTCCAGCCCCAGGCCGCTGTAAAGCGCACCGACCGCCGGAATCTCACCGAGCAGCAGCAGGAAAAGAAGCTCCAGACCGCCGATGAGCATGTTGAACGTCGTGATCACGAGCGCGCCGAGCCGCGGCAGGCGCAGCTTGCAGAGCGTACCGTAAGTGGCAAACAGCAGCGTGGCGGTGATGATCTCCAAAAAGCCGCGCAGGCTGATCTCAAGGTGCGCAGGATTGAGGATGAAGAGAATGCCGACAAGCTCCACGCCGATGGCCAGCAGATGGTTCTTTTTCAGCGGCTCATGCAGGATGAAGTGCGCCAGCGCCACCGCGAACACAGGATTGCCCGAGTAGATAATCGATGTAGCTGAGGCGTCCATGTGCAGCACCGCCATCTGCAAAAGCGACATGTGCAGCGTCACCGTCAGAAAACCGAGCAGTGTGAAATAGCCCCAGTCCGCCTTTGTAAGCTGGATATCCCGCTTTTTGAGGTCGTTCAGTGCAAAGGGCATCAGCGCAGCCGCACCGAGCAGCACACGCTCGACTGTCACCTGCATGGGTGCAAACGCGCCGCCGAGCGCCTTGAGCGCGACCTCCGTCGTGGAATAGAGCATCGCGGCAAGCAGGATATAGAGATATCCCCGTTTCCGATCAGTCGTCATCTTCTTCCTCCTTGTTCCACCCGACGCGGAACGGTAACATTGTATGCCGCTGCCTGCGAAAAAGCAAGAAATAGCATGCCGCGCGGGCAAAAAATGCCGCTCTGCAAAGCAGAGCGGCATTTTGACGATGCAGCGGGAAAATTACTTGGCAGTCTGCGCGGCCTTCTTGCTCTCCCACTTGGTCACGCAGCAGGCGCAGGAGATATCGCCCGTGATGTTGAGGCAGGTACGGCCCATGTCGAAGAGACGGTCGATGCCGTAGATGATCATGATCATATCGACGGGAATGTTCATCGCCTCGAGCACCATGGCAAGCATGATCATGCCCGCGCCCGGCGTACCGGCCGTGCCGATGGAGGCAAGCGTCGCGGTGACGACGATGGTGACCATCTGTCCGACGGTCAGCGTCATGCCGCAGCAGGCGGCGAGGAAGATGGTGGCAACGCACTGGTAGATGGCGGTG
>VOFB01001279.1_pt1 | contig 20019 bp, 36 predicted proteins | sample 5384141 | NCBI WGS metagenome assembly VOFB01 (sample SAMN12384721, study PRJNA508395) | human gut metagenome | isolation source: healthy gut A | host: Homo sapiens | reverse complement strand
GAGCAGTTTGAGGTCGTCCGGGAGAGAGCATCGGAAGCCGGGTGGAGAAGTTCTGGAACGACTGGTTATAGGACTATGCGTCTATCCGTCCGGCGGCGCCCACGCGATTTCCCGGCGGTATGGCGGCAGCTTTTGGATTCTGCGGGTCAGGATACCAGGGCGTTTCGAGGATTTTGGGGATAGTCAAAAATCAGGATGATGGACGATATGGTACAGCGGTGCAAACCCGATCTGACCGACACCGAGATTGGCATGTCGGTCTTTGGCGGCTCCCTTTTCGTTCTTGCTGTCGTTGATATGGAAAACTGCGATCTGATCCTTGCCGAGGGTTTTGTCAAACTCGTCCAGGACGAGATCAGGATTTGCTGTGAGATCATATCCTGCGTCGTGGACGTGGCAGGTGTCGAAGCAGACGCGCACCGGTCAGGAAAACGGACACCGTCATAGATTGCAGCCAGTTCTTCAAAGCGTTTGCCGATTTCGGAGCCTTTGCCTGCCATTGTTTCCAGTGCGATGCGGACCGGAGAAGGCTGGGAAAGCACTTCGTTTAAGCCTTCGATGATCTGATGGATTCCAGCGTCCGTTCCTGCGCCGACGTGGGAACCGGGATGCAGGATGAGCACGTCGCTGCCCATCGCTTCTGTCCGCTCGATTTCCTTTGCGAGAAATTCAACCGCGAGGGAAAAGACCTCCGGTTTTACGGTATTGGCGAGATTGATGATATAAGGGGCGTGGACGACGAAGCGGGTAATATTGTTCTGGCGCATCCGTTCCTGTGCCTGTGGGATGCAGAGCTCATCCACCGGTTTACGTCGGGTGTTCTGCGGCGCGCCGGTATAAAGCATAAAGGTATTGGCTCCGTAGGAAAGCGTTTCCTGGACGGAACCGTCCATCATAGATGTTCCGCTCATGCCCACATGGGAGCCGATCAGGAGCGGTTGGCAAGCTGTTTTGCCAGAGGGTTTACAAAGTGGATTCATAGGTTCTCCATTCTGTAAAGATTTTTAAACGAGTGTGTAGTTTGACCGACGGATATCAGTATCATCGATATATTGTAGCATGAGTACAGAGTGGGAGAAAGTACAAAAAGGAGAATTTCAATGTCATCGCAGCAGCTGCAGTTTTATGAACAGAAAATTATCAGCGATAAAGAGTTTCCAATCGAAGTATTTATGAACCAGGTTCAGGACAAATGCCAGTATTTCCACACACACTGGCATGAGCACATTGAGCTGCATTACGTTGTACATGGGGAGACGGATATTTTGCTCAATCAGACCAGGTATACCTTTCGACAAGGCGATCTTGCTGTCATTAACAGCAATGTCCTGCATGCCGGTTTTTGCAACGGAACCCCGGTAGAGGTGCTGGTTGTTATTTTTGAGCTGGACGAGCTGTCTGCGCAGGTAGCGGAAAAAAATATTTTGTTTCAGCCAATGATCTGTGCAGATACAAAGATACAGGAGCTCATGAGCCTGATCTATCAGGAACAGAATGAAAGAAGCCTTGGCTGGAAGCTTGCCTGTAAGGGAGCATTGCTGCAGCTGATCGCTTATCTGGTGCGCCGCTACGCAGAACAGATGCTGACGGATAAAGAGAGCTTAAAGCGTCGGAAAATCTGGAGCGCCTGAACACGGTTGTCCATTATATTGAGGAAAATTATACGGACAGCATATCAAATGCACAGCTGGCTGAACTGATCCATGTCAGCGAAGACAGGTTTAACCATCTGTTTCGGGAGAGTATGGGGATGGCGCCAGCTGCAGTATATGAATGAGGTGCGTCTAAAGAAAGCCATGCATCTGTTAAAAAGCGGAAATTATTCTGCGGCAGAGGTTGCGGATGCGGTCGGATTTTCGGATTACAATCATTTCGGAAGATTGTTCCGGCGGTATTATCAATGTACACCGATGGAAGCGGTGTGGGAATCCGAGGGCAAGAGTGCAAAGCGTCCGGGTAGAAGTGAAGGAATCAAAACCTTCGAAATCGGATCCATAAAAAAAGAAGATCCAGTGGATGTAAAATCGGAAAAAGAAAAGAAGAAATAGCAGAATCGTATGAGAGAGTAGCAAAGGAGGTCTATCTTTCTTTCGTTTTATTCATTAAAATGTGTAGCATAGAAACAAAATAAAAACAGTGATTGTTGGAAATGAATACAAAATGACGAATCTGATCAATGCTAAAGGAGGAAAATGCACATGAAATTAGGAGTATTGACGGTTGCCTTGGGCGATATGTCCCTGGATGCGGCATGTAAATTTTTGTCTGAACAGGGCGTACAGATGGTGGAGATCGGTTGCGGCGGCTTCCCTGGAACGGCGCACTGCAACGCGGCAGAGCTTCTGGCGGATGAAAATAAGCAGAAAGAGTTTTTAGACACAATTCACAAATATGGCTTGGAGATCAGTGCACTGAGTGCACACGGGAATGCAGTACATCCTGATAAAGCGATTGCAAAGAAATTCGATGAGGATCTGACCAATGCGATCCTGTTGGCAGAAAAGCTTGGTGTTCCGGTTGTAAATACGTTTTCCGGTTGCCCTGGTGGATCTCCGGAGGACAAGACTCCCAACTGGGTTACCTGTCCTTGGCCGGATGATTTTTCCGAGATTCTGGAATATCAGTGGAACGATGTTCTGATTCCTTACTGGAAAGAAAAAGGTTGCTTTTTGCAAAAGCGCATAACGTACATAAAATCGCACTGGAGCTGCATCCCGGCTTCTGCGTATACAATACAAGAAGTCTGTTAAAGCTGCGTGAGGCAGTTGGTCCGGAAATCGGCGCGAACCTGGATCCCAGCCACCTGATCTGGCAGGGAATGGATTTGATCGCAGTAATCAGAGAGCTTGGCAAGGCAAATGCGATTTTCCATTTCCATGCAAAAGACACCAAAGTGGATGCAATCAACACTGCAGTAAACGGCGTACTGGATACAAGCATTACAGCGAAGAACTGACTCGTTCCTGGATCTTCCGCTCTGTTGGTTACGGTCATGGCGAAGATTACTGGAAAGCGATCGCTTCCGAACTTCGTCTTGCAGGTTATGACTATGCGATCAGCATCGAGCATGAAGACAGCCTGATGTCTGGTAAGGAAGGACTGTTAAAGGCAATCGGATGCCTGAAGAATTCCCTGATCTTTGAGGACAGAGGAAATATGTATTGGGCATAACATGGAACTTCCGTCGGAAGTTCCAGCGAGTTACTGCGTAACCCGGCGTGTTTGCGAAAACAGTTCCGGATGGTTTTACCGAGTTGCTTTTGCAACTCGGCATATAGGCAGGGACGCAGAAGCGTCCTGCTGCGACAGAACAGAAAAAGAGGAAAAGACATGAAACATAGACTTGCGATGGTCGGCTTTGGCGGAATGGCAGGCTGGCATTATGATTTGATTCAGAGAATTGACGACCTGGAAGTTGCAGGTATCTGGGATATTAAGGAAGAACGCAGAACCTATGCAGAAGGCAAGGGCATCCATGTATATAAAAGCGAAGAAGATCTGATGGCAGATCCGACTGTTGATATCGTACTGGTAGCAACTCCGAATGATGTTCATAAAGGTGTTGTCATTCGTGCCATGGAAGCTGGCAAGAACGCCGTTTCCGAGAAGCCTGTAACTCTTTGCTCTGCGGATCTTGCAGAAATGCGCGCGGCTGCGGAAAAGACCGGCAAATTCTTTACCGTACATCAGAATCGTCGTTGGGATGAAGATTTCCTGACGGTAAAGAATATCATGGCAGAAGGCAAGCTGGGCGAGATTTTCAGAATTGAATCCAGAGTACACGGTTCCAGAGGTATCCCCGGTGACTGGAGACAGGAAAAAGAGCATGGCGGCGGCATGGTGCTTGACTGGGGCGTACATCTTCTGGATCAGGCGCTGTTATTATATCCCGGCGTGAAGTTAAACACTGTTTATGCAACTCTGACCAACGTAACCAACCAGCTGGTTGACGACGGCTTTTCTGCAGACCTCGGGTTTGAAAACGGAGTGCATGTGCTGGTTGAGGTTGGCACAAGCAACTTTGTATCTCTGCCTCGCTGGTATGTATTAGGCGCTGACGGAACGGCTGTCATCCAGGATTTCGGCAGACGGCAAGATGGTATGTGCAACCGGCATCAATGAAGGTGATGTTGTTCCGGTCATCACGGCAGCAGGCCTGACAAAGACCATGGCTCGAGAAGAGGATACCATCCGCACAGAGGATCTGCCCTGGGCAGATAGTGACATCCGCGATTTCTACCGCAATGTAATGGCAGTGATCGAAGGAAAAGAGAGCAGGATCAAGCTGGATGAGGGTTGCAAGAGTTGTATGCGCCTGATGGAAGCAATTTTCGAATCTGCAGAAAAGAAACAGGTTATCAAATTCGAAGCCTGAAAACAGGGGAACAGTCGGAGTGCCTACAAAATGGGCGTTCCGACAGCATAGATAGAAGGAGAGGGATCCATGAGCAAACATTACCGATTGCAGTACAGGTTTATTCGGTAAGGGAAGAGGCGGAGCGTGATTTTGCCGGCACAATGAAAAAGCGCTGGGTGAGATGGGCTACGACGGTGTAGAACTGGCAGGATTATATGGAAAAAGTGCAGAAGAGATCCGTGACAGCATAAAAGCGGCAGGACTGACTGCGATCAGTGCACATGTTCCCTATGACGAGCTGGCTGGAGATTTGGAAAAGACTCTGCAGGACTATGAAACCATCGGCTGCCGCTATATCGTAATTCCCTGGCTAGGGGAAGACCGTAGATTTGGAGCGGCTTTATATGAGGAAACAATAAAGGGAATCCCGGTGATTTCAGAGGGCTGTAAAAAACACGGCATGACGCTTCTGTATCACAATCACGATTTTGAATTTGCAAAGACACCGGACGGTACCTATGCGCTGGATCAGCTGTATGCAGAGGTTCCTGCGGATGTGCTGGGTGCAGAGCCGGACACCTGCTGGATCAAGGTTGGCGGACCGGATCCCAGCGAATGGTTGAAAAAATACAGCGGACGCTGCCCGCTGGTACATGTAAATAGGATTTTCGGCGCAAAGCAGATGGCGTAGATCTGCTGGCACTGGGCGAAGGAGAACAGGATTTTCCGACTCTGGTAAAGACCGCAAAAGAGTGCGGTGCACAGTGGCTGGTTATTGAACAGGATGATCATCCCTACGGGACACCCATGGGAGATATGAAAAAAAGCCTTAATTATTTAAAACGTCACTTGTAAAAGTTAATTCCACTTTGTAAGGGTAGAGTGCTTCTTTCTTTAATTTTGTGTTTCAATAATTCCGGTTTCAGAATGATTTCATTTGCAGGTATTTTGTGAATACCGAGTAAGTCTAATATTTCCTTGCCATAGTAGAATTCAAACATTTCATAAGGTGATTTATCACCAAGTTCAGGTCTTCCATAGGAATTGATGTGATCCATCATGAGATTGATTTCCGCCTGAGCGTACTGCCCAAGATCCGTGAATTTTGGAATGATTCTTCTTATGAATTCATGGTTATTTTCACAAGCTCCCTTCTGACCGGGAGAAGAGGGATCACAGTAAAACAGCCGAGACCTTATCACTCCGTCTGAGTCAGCTTCAATACCGAAAGGATCAGAAAACTCAGTTCCGTTGTCGGCCAGACATAGGGGGAATAGTTTGGTGAAGTTATCAAACCCAAGTAATTCGTATAGATGATCAAATATGTCAGTCACAGATTTAGAGTCATTTGCTTCCCGCAAAAATGCCAGTTGAAGCTTTGGAAGTACAAAGTGAATGGTGAGTAATACAGAACCGCCTTTTATCCCTTCTACAGAATCAAGTTCAGTAACAGGGAGCGAAGGATTGTTCATTCTGTAAAGCTTATAATCATCATAGGTTCTGCCTATTCTGCAGGATTTATCAACTTTGAGAGGGACTGACTTTTTCTTTCTGGGCTTAAATCGGACCTTTCTGGGCATGTCTATGTTTCTGGCAGAAAAAGACCACTATCGGCATAAATATAAGCGGTTTTTTCACAGCAGGAAATCTTGTCCTGATTGTTAGCAAGTATGTGATGGATAGATTGACCGTTTTTGAGTAAAGGACTTATTACGGAATCAAGCTGTTTCAATTCATCTTCGCAGAGATTAAAGCCAGAACGTGATTCGCTGCGCACCAATTCATACTCTTTTTGCGCGGAAAGAGCTTTATAGAATCTTTTCTCAAGGGTGCAGCTGTTTAACAGATCACAACCATTACATACATACGGAGCCTTAGATAGTTTGGGACACTCCTCTTGGAGTAGTCCGAACAGGAGGTTGTACAATGCCCACAGGCACTGCATTTGTTACGGTTTTTATGACGTTCGCAGGCAAGGCATATATCGCCGTAATGGAAACAGTGCTTTCTGTTCAGGCAGTCGTTAAAAGGTCTATAAGGAGCACCTTTCTTTTCAAATATGATATGAGCTTTCACTTCTTTGGATACAGTGGTACAGTCCTTAAGAATCTGTTTGCCAATGGCTTTAAAACTCATATTTTTATTAAGAGAATGCTCAATTACGTATCTTTCATCAAAAACTAAATGTTTATTCTTATTCATATGTTTCTCCAGTTCCGGCCGGAGCTTAGAGATGGACGAATAAGAATAAGATAGCATTAAGAATAAGTAACTTCCACACCTGATGTTTGGAGGTAGTAAGTTCCACATCAAGTTAGATAGGGGTGGAAGTAAGTTTTACAAAATGAGTTAATTATTTAAAAAGAACTTGGAAAAGGAGTCTGACATGACAAAATTATTAAAGAACAGGCGTAGGCTGCGGCGAATTGCAAACGGAAAGCATTTTCCCGCAATCAAAAGAAATGGAAAAAAATCGAGCTGGTTGCATTTTTGTGACCTGATCAAAGAGCGATGCGGAGAAAAGCAAAAGAAGAATACGGCACACCCGATGCAAGAGTTTATACGGATTATAAGGATCTGGTAAAAGAGGATGTAGATGTTGTTTATGTTCTGACCCCCAACAACGCACATGCACCGGTCAGCATTGCAGCAATGAAAGCCGGCAAGCATGTTATGTGTGAAAAGCCTATGGCAAAAACCTATGCAGAAGCAAAGGAAATGGTTGAAACCGCAAAAGAGACAGGTAAGATCCTGACCATCGGTTACCAGAACCGTTACCGTGCAGCTTCCCAGTATTTAAAGAGTGTCTGCAAGCAGATGAGCTGGGCGATATTTACTATGCAAAGGCTCATGCGATCCGCAGAAGAGCCGTTCCGACCTGGGGGCGTGTTCCTTGATGAAGAAAACAGGGCGGCGGTCCCCTGATCGATATCGGTACTCTGCACTTGACCTGACTCTGTGGATGATGAACAACTACGAGCCTGCAAGCGTAACCGGTTCTACCTACCGTAAGCTGGCAGACCAGACTCAGACCGGAAACGCATGGGGTGACTGGGATCTGAGAAGTTCACCGTAGAAGATTCTGCATTTGGCTTTATCAAGATGAAGAATGGCGCGACCATCGTTCTGGAAGCTTCCTGGGCATTAAATTCGCTGGAAGTAGATGAAGCAAAGACCAGCCTGTGCGGTACAAAGCAGGCGCTGATATGAAGGACGGCCTTCGCATCAATCGCGTACATCACGGACGTCAGTGTGTAGAAAAGCCCAACTTAGGTGCAGGCGGTGTTGCTTTTTATGATGGTGAAGAGGAAAGACTCAGGATATCGAAGCAGAAATCTTTTACAATGCGGTAACCAAAAGGCACTCCTCTGACTGTGAAGCCGGAGGGCTCTGGTTGTTACACAGCTGCTGGAAGCAATTTATGAATCTGCAAAGACTGGCAAGACCATTTACTTTGACTGATTCTAGAAGTAAACAATAGAATGCACGCTCCGCGAACATTCTATTGTCATGAATAATAGAATGCACGCTCTGCAAGCATTCTATTGTCATGAATAAAAATGTAGATCCTGCCCGGTTGCAAGACGGTCGGGCAGGATTTTTGGGGAAAAGGAATTACCAGGCTGCATTAGAAGGTCTGACTGGTGGATTCCTGAATAAAAAGGAGAGCTGGATATGACATTGGGGATGATTAGCTGGATCCGTGAAGAGGATTTTCAGCGGGTAAAGCAAAGGACTGTCCTTCGTAGAACTGGATGTTAATGACAGAGTGAAGGGAATTTTTGGATGCATTGAGCAGACAAAGGAATATAGCAAAAAGTACGATCTTCCGGTAGCGGCCATCGGACGTTGGGGAAGATGCCAAGAATCGATGAAAACGGCATCCGTGAGGAAGAGCTTGCAATAGAATACAGCCTGATCGATGCGGCAGCAGAGCTTGGCACTGGCATTTATATCACCGGCTGCAACTATGTAGACAGCCTTTCTTATTATGAAAAACTGCTCCTTTGCCATTGCATATTTTGAAAAGCTCATCGCATACGGCAAAGAAAAAGAATATAAAATTGCAACCTACAACTGCCGCTGGAATAACTTTGTGTGCAATGCGGAAGCATATAAGATCATTCATGGTTATTTAAAAGACCTGTATATCAAATATGATACCTCCCACTGCATCAATGCAGGCGGCGATTATCTGCAGGAGACAAGAGACTGGGGCAAGAGATTTATACATGCACTTAAAGGGCGCTGTAAAAAAATCGGCAAGGTATATGACAACCCGCCCGCAGGCATGGATCAGACCCCCGATTGGACCTCCTTTATGGGTATTCTGTACGGCTTGGGGTATGACGGCGGCCTGAGCATCGAGCCGGAATCTGCATACTGGCATGGTGAGCTTTCCGACAGAGGCGTTGATTATACAATCGGTATTTCAGAAATATGATGATTTAAGACAAACAATAGAATGCACGCTCTGCGGGCATTCTATTGTCATGAACAAAAGGTTCTAAACTTTACTTAAGGATATGCTGTTGATAAAATAAATTCAAGCGACAGTTGATAAACAGTTTTACTATGTTTGATGGAGGAGAAAAAGTTTGAAACAAAGAAGTAGAGGTTAAATGAGAAAATAGATCAAACAAATGAACCATCCTTGGGTGGCTTGAAAAAATTAAATATTAACGCAACACCTAATCAGAAACTGCTAAAGGTTCAATTCTTTATGATGTAACCTCGCTGTTTCAAAGATTAAGTGCCTGTGAAGTGGAAAGAACTTTCCTTCGTTCACAGGACGAGATTCAAGAAAACCTTCTGGAGTATATGGCTTTAAATCTGAAAGTATGTGCCAGATAGCGGTCAGGAGCATACGGCAGATTGCAATGATGGCTTTCTTTGTGACCACGACGTGCTTTTGATACGTTTATAGCGGTCAGTTAAATTCAGGATGTTTTTCGAACGATTAAACCATTTGCAACTTGTACCAGAACTGGTTTAAAATAAGAACCAGCACGGGAAATTCGAGTTGATTTGATTTTTGTTGCTTTGGTCATTGCGGGGACAACATCCTGCCCATGAAACGAGGTGCTTTGCTGAGGGAAAAACAGACATATCACCACCGATTTCAGAAAGGACTTGGATGGCAGTCATAGGATTTTTTGTCAAATCCAGGAACTGTGCGGATCAGATCAAGAGCAGCCTGATATTTATCAGAGAGACGAAGGATTTCCTGTTCTATTTCTTCAAGATGCTTTCTAAGTTCATCAATGTGGTTGAGACACTGACGAAGTTTTACGGCCTGTTCAGGAGAAATAGCACCATCAACAGCAGCCTGAATTTCTTCGATTGGCGTCTTACAACGTCTGTCCACAAAAGGAGTCACATCAAATAAATTCCCCTGGATGTTCAAGAATATATTCAGTAATTGAACGGGGCTGATTTTCCAAACACATCACTGAATACATCGTCAAGCTTAAGATTAGATACAGTAAGACAGTTTTGAGCACGATTCTTTTCACCTGTAATCATACAGATGAGTTTGAAACGGTATCTTACCAAATCTCTTAATTCACGGATGTCAGCAGGTGGAATAAAGGAAGGTTTTACCATAAAGACTCACACATGAATAAATCACAAATCCATTTAGCATCTTTACGGTCAGTCTTGTTGCCTTTTTTTGTGGTTTGGTATATTTGGGGTGGGAAAGAATAACAGAGATGTTATGCTTTTCAAGAACATTAAAAACAGGGATCCAATACTTACCAGTAGATTCCATGCAGTTGTACAGTGGGCTATTTAGCAAGCCAGTCACACAGCTCATTCAGACCTTTTGGTAAAAAGAAGAAAACGAGTTTTCTTATAATCAGTACGTTTAAAGGAATCCGTAATGCCGATACAGGCATAGATCCAGGTTTTGTGGACATCAAGTCCGCAGCAGTTTTTTAAGAACGAAAGATTTTAAACGACAATAAAAGTACCTCCTGATTTTATAGTTTAAGATTGACAGTGACTGGTCATCCGGCAAAATCGAGTCGACTTTGGAAGAGATAAGTTTACGGGCTACTGTTATGCGCCATTCATTGATGCCTTAACGGATGACCGACAACATAAATATGCGAGGTCGCCGCTATACAGCCCCGAATATCTTCACCCTGTATGGGGCATTTCCGAAGCAGTGGATTGATGACGGAAGCGGCATGCCATCTACGGCTCCGTGCAGCCTGAAATGAAAGGTGCCCTTGAACAGCTTTCCAAGATGTACAATGAGGGGTTGATTGACAAACAGTTCGTCACCAGGACCGGCGATGACAGAAAGGGTCTTCTCAACAGCGGGAAGAGCGGCGCCTTTTTCGGCAACTGGTGGGGTGCATGGGAAGTGGCTGACAGCATGACTTTTGAACAAAGAGGCAAGGTGGGAGCCTTTACATCTGCCCTGTGGGTGCTGATGGGAAAGTGACCATGTTCACGGGCAATCCCAACAGCGGTTATGTGGTGGTGAGAAAGGGCTTCGAACATCCGGAGCTGATTGAAGCTGGCAAACATGCAGTTCGATTATTCCCGTTATGAGGAAAAGGATGACGAGGCCTATAAGGAGCTGGCAGATTACAGCGAGCTGAACGCGGGCGGAACCATACTTGACATGAACATTGACTATTATGATGCCTTCCCCAGGAGCAGCAAGAAGGTGGTGGATGCGCTGGAGAGCGGAGATACCAGTCCGTTGAACCGTCATGACATGGGTACATACGTGAACAGCAAGAAATATCTGGACAGCCTTGCCAATGGGGAAGAATCCACATCAGCCGGATGGGCTTCCTACAATTCCATGGCAGCCGCGAGCCTTGTGGCCGAGACGGAAGTCAATAAAGTGACCCCTGTGTTCTTTGGGAGCACTAAGTCCATGCCATTGAAGTGGCCCACCCTGGACAAGATGGAGCAGGAAATGCTGTTAAAGATAATAACAGGCGAGAAGCCCGTGGACTACTTTGACGAATTCGTGACAGAGTGGAACAAGACAGGCGGTGAACAGATTACTGAGGAAGTGAACCAGGCTATCAAACAATAAGAAGGAGCGATCAGGCATGAAGCGTAAAAAAGACCAAATGGCTTTGCATCTTATGATGCTCCCGGGTATGATCTTGCTGGCAATATTCTCGTTTACACCAATGTTTGGAATCATCATGGCATTCCAAAACTACATGCCTGCCAGGGGGATCGCGAAATCCCCTGGGTAGGCATGGGACAACTTTATATTCATGTTCCAGATGCCGGACAGCAAGCAGATTTTCATCAATACCATCACGATTGCGGTGGAAAGATCATCCTGAGCACCTTCGTGACGATTGTTTTCGCGCTGCTGCTGAATGAAATCAAGAACAAGTTCATGAAGAGAAGCATCCAGACCATCGTGTATCTGCCCAACTTCCTTTCCTGGGTCATTCTGGCGACGGTTGTGGTCAATATCTTTTCCTACGAGGGGCCGATCAATGCAGTCCTTGAAATGCTGGGGATCGAACCGATTCTGTTCATGGCCAGCAATAAATGGTTCCGCTCTGTCCTGATCGTGACGGATGTCTGGAAGGGCTTCGGATATGGGGCCATCATTTACCTGGCGGCCTTATCGGGAATCGACCCGGGATTGTATGAAGCGGCAGCCATCGATGGCGCCAACCGGTTCAAGCGGGTATGGCATATCACTTTGCCCGGAATCCTGCCTACGATAATGCTGGTGACCATCATGAACCTTCCCAATGTGCTGAACGCCGGCTTTGACCAGATATTCAACCTGTACAACCCTCTGGTCATGGAGACGGCGGACATCATCGATACCTGGGTGTACCGGGTAGGCCTGGTGGAAAGGCAGTACAGCCTTGGTACCGCAGTGGGGCTGTTGCGCTCGATCGTGGGAATCATTTTGATGCTGTCAGCCAACAAAATCGCGCAAAAAGTGACAGATTACAGGATCTTTTAGGAGGGGCGGAATGATTGAAAAGAGAACCTTTGGTGGCATTGTCGCCGATATCATCATATGGATCATAGTGGGAGCGCTGGCACTGTCCTGCCTGATGCCCCCTGATGAATATAGTCGCCATATCCCTGAGCGACAACGCCGCAGTGTCAGCCAACCTGGTGAATATATTCCCGATTGGCTTCAATATAAGTTCCTATCAGGAAATCATGGGAGATAAGCAGTTCTGGCGTTCCTTTGGCATCTCTGTCTTAAGAGTGGTCCTGGGATTGTCTCGTCAATATAACGCTGCTTGTGCTGACAGCCTATCCGCTGTCCAAGAGCCCCAAGTTCTTCACCGGACAGAAGGTATATATGTCCTTAATCCTGTTCGCCATGCTGTTTTCCGGCGGCCTGATTCCCACCTTTATGGTGGTGAATTCACTGAAGCTGACCAATACGATCTGGGCGCTGATATTGCCGGGAGCCGTGCCGCTGGGGAATGTGATTCTGCTGATGAACGCCTTCCGGGAGTGCCCAAATCATTGGAGGAGGCCGCCATGATTGATGGGGGTCCCAGTGGGTGATTTTGCTGAAAGTATTCCTGCCGGTGGTAAAGCCCACTCTGGCAGCAGTCACGCTGTTTACCATAGTGGGGCACTGGAACGACTATTTCTCAGCTTTGGTCTACATTACCGATACGGCGAACTATCCCTTGCAGACATATATTCAGCAGCTGAACGTGGATATTACGGAGGTGACCGATCCTGACAAACTGGAGCAGCTTGCGCGCATTTCCAGTAGGACGCTGAACTCGGCAAAGATTGTGGTATCTACCATTCCGCTTCTGATGATTTATCCCTTTATGCAGAAATATTTCGTGTCAGGCATTGTGGTGGGATCTGTCAAAGAGTAGAGAAAACAGGAGGTGTTTTAATAAAAGAATGGATTTTACAGGCGTATATCATAAAGCATCGGAACAGATGTGTTATCCCTTAAATGAGGATGAACTGATTGTGAATCTAAAAACAGGATATGATGTGAAACGTGTCTTTATCTATTATGGCGATCCTTTGAAGCGGGAATCCTGGGCGGAAAAAAGAGCAGTGGGCAGGAAAAAAAGAAGAGATTTGTTTCAAAGAAGCATCTGAGGCATCATCTGTGGTGGACTACCACATTGACACCCAGGTTCAAGCGGTGCAAGTATTATTTTGAGCTTCATACGGAGGAGGAGACATGGTATTATTTCGAGAACGGATTCCTTAGCGAAGAGCAGATTGGAATGGAGGGCAGGATGCTTTGCAATGCTTCGTCATGCCCTGGATGAACCCTGCCGATGTGAACAGTACGCCTGACTGGGTAAACGATACGGTATGGTACCAGATCTTCCCGGACCGGTTCTGCAACGGGACACCTGAGAAAAACGGCGCGGATATCGAAAAATGGCGCACGGGGCCTGTCTCCAACGCAGAGAGGTTCGGCGGAAACCTGGAAGGGATCCGAAAGAAGCTTCCCTATTTACATGACCTGGGGATATCGGGTATTTACCTGAACCCTATTATGGAAGCGGAGTCCACCCACAAATACGATACAAGGGATTACACGAAGATCGACCCGCAGTTTGGCACCAATGAGGAGTTTGCCCGGCTGGTAAAGGAAGCCCATGCCCATGGAATCCGCATCATGGTGGATGCCGTCTTCAACCACTGCGGCAGGAGCTTTTGGCCCATGGGCGGACGTGGTGGAGAAAAAGAGCGGATCCCCCTATGCCGACTGGTTCATGATACAGGACTGGGATGCCTTTGAGAGGCATGGGGATACCAGGGACGGGAGATTCTATTCCTTTGCCTTTACGGACAGGATGCCGAAGCTGAATACCAACAATCCGGAAGTAATCCGATATTTCTGCCAGGTCTGTAAGAGATGGATCAGGGAATTCGACATCGACGGCATCCGGTTCGACGTGGGAAATGAGGTGTCCCACCGTTTCCTGAAGGAGCTCAGGAGACAATTGAAGAGCGTGAAGCCGGATCTCTATCTGCTGGGCGAAATCTGGCATGATGCCAGTCAGTGGCTGGGGGAGATGAATACGATTCGGTGATGAACTATCCCGCTGACCAGCGGGATCCAGGATTTTTCCTGGATCAGGCAGCAGAGAAGGATGAATTTGAGTATATGGTGAACCGCTGCTATACCATGTACATGCAAAGCAGAATAATAATGTGATTTTCAACTTGTTGGATTCCCACTGATACGGAAAGGCTTATGAACCGATGCCAGATTTGGATATATTTTACCAACAACTTGCAATTTTGTTCACCATGCCGGGCAGTCCTTGTATTTATTATGGGACGGAAATTGCCTTAGAGGGCGCCCATGATCCGGACTGCCGCAGATGCATGCCCTGGGACGAGATTGATTCTGCCGAAAATCAGAAAAAATCGAATTAATGAAATCGCTAATCCGTATGCGTATACGGGAAGATGCCTGCAGAAGCCTGTACTTTGACTTTCCGCATAAGTATTCCCAGAAGCGATGTGTGGAATACAGAAAGCTGAATCTGGATGGAAAATGGATAGAAGTGTTGCTGAACTGTGGCAGCGAGCCGATTGAGATACAGGGCCAGGGGGAAATCCTTTTTGCCAGAAGATGCGAAGGAACAGTCTGGATGTGCGGGGACGTTGATCCGGCGGCTGCCATCTACGGTGTGATGAAGACAGTGCTTTTCATCCCCCATCATCATCGGCTTGCCGGTGGCGATGGGGATGTTGTGTTCCAGTCCTCTCAGACCGGGGCGACGTAGGACTGTCGTTTGGTGGATGTTGCCACGTTGGCTGGGATGGTGTTGAGCCGGACACTAGTGCGCTCTGTCCCCATCAGATACCGCAGATAGCAGATGGCCGCGTTCGTCCAGAGCATATTGGCTACAATGCAGCCATAACCGCCTTGCTCACTATTGACTGGAAAGAGCCGCCGCAGGTCTCAGAGACGGACTACAGGCAGGAGATTTGACTTCCTGAAAGAGGTGCAGATTTCCTTTACACAGAAGGAACAGATTTACAGGCTGGTAGAAAAGTATGGGAAAATCCATTGATCATACAGGAACTGTCAGCGCTGGATTTAGGCCGGGAAGTTTATGAAGTTGTCAGCGTATTACTTTGGGCGTATGGAGCAAATGGGATGTAAGTATGGCAGATTAAGAAAGGAAGGGAAATACTGTGGCGTATTGTACGAAAACAGACTTAAGGAATCAGGTTATTTATTCCATATATGTGAGAAATTACAGTGAGGAAGGTACTTTCCTGGAAGTAGAAAAGGATTTGGACAGGATAAAGGGATTGGGGGTAGATATCATCTGGTTTCTGCCAATCTACCCCCATAGGGCAGGAAAAGCGGAAAGGCATCCTTGGCTCACCCTATGCCATTGATTACAGGAAAGTGAATCCGGAACTGGGTACAATGGATGACTTTAAGCATCTGGTGGAGGAATCCGTACAAGGGGGAATGAGGGTGATGCTGGATATTGTGTACAATCACACATCACCGGATTCGTGGCTCGCCAAAAACCATCCCGAATACTTTTACAAGACACCGGAAGGGAGATGGGAAACCGGGTGGGGGACTGGGGAGATATTGTCGACCTGGATTATGGGAATAAGGAATTATGGGACTACCAGATTGATACGCTGAAAATGTGGGCCGGCATCGTAGACGGCTTCCGCTGTGATGTTGCGCCGCTTGTTTCCCTTGCGTTCTGGCTGAAAGCCTCGAAGAAGGGGCAAGGGTCAATCCGGAATGTATCTGGCTCAGCGAATCTGTAGAACCGGAATTTATTGTGGACATGCGGGCAAAGAATGACGAACCTGTCCGATTCGGAGATATTTCAAGCCTTCGATATATGTGTTATGATTATGATATTTTAAATATTTCAGGCAGTACCTGAATGGGGAAGGTACGCTGGGAAGGTATGTGGAAGCAGTCAATATGCAGGAATACATTTACCCTGCCAATTATGTAAAAGATGAGATACCTGGAAAATCATGATCAGGACAGGGCCAAAGAAATCATCCCGAAGGAATCGGCGCTCCGTAACTGGACGGCATTTCTTTATTTTCAGAAAGGGGCTACCTTCTTTACGCCGGGCAGGAGAACCAAAATGAAACCAGGCCGGATCTGTTCAACAAGGACGTTATAAATTTGGATGGAAGCCGTGACATTTCAGATATGTTGAGGCAGCTCTATCAGATAAAAAAGCTTCCGGTTGTTGCGAAGAGCAGTTACCGTTTATCGGCTGATGAAGGTTTGGGCGCAGCCATCGGCGAGCATAAGGAGATACAGGGAAAGGGCAGGCTTTTGGGAATATTCAGCTTTGAAGGGAAATGCGGACAGGTAGAGGCAGGGATACAGGACGGAACTTACACAAATATGGTGAATGGAAAGGAGATTCGGATAGAAGACGGAAAAATTGATTTGAAAATGTGCCCGGTCATCATAAAAAGAAAACGGAGAATGAGCCTATGAAAAGAGCATGTGGAACAAAAGAGCCTTTGAAAATGTTCTTAGGATAAGAACGCCTTCAAAGCTCTTTTGTTGTATAACGGACTGCAGTCTGGAGGAAGATGCAGATGAAAAGCAAAGAAGCGATAGAGACATATCAAAAGAGCTATTGTCAGAGATGACAGTGGAAGAAAAGCTGGATGAGCTGGATCCGAATATTATGGGGATCGATTGGGAAAAAAAAATCGAAGAACCGATGCGCAGGGAATGCCTGGAAAAACTGGAAAACGGCGGGCAGATGCAAGAGTTTATAATGCACTGCAGAAATATGCAAAAGAACAAACACGTCTGGGAATTCCGTTTTTGTTCCATGAGGAGGCCCTGGCATGGGCTGCATCGCCGTGACGCAACGATCTTTCCACAGCAGCTGACTCTTGCCGGTGCTTTTTGAACCGGCACTGTGTGAGGATATGGGGCGGATGGTTGCGGCAGAGACCCGCGCGAAAATATACATGAGGTGCTGGCTCCGGTGCTGGATCTTGCCCGCGACCCAAGATGGGGGCGGACGGGAGGAAACCTTACGGAGAAGATACCTATCTTTCCTCGAAGCTTGGTGCCGCGGTTGCGGGGATTGCAGGAGAGGATCTTGCAACCGACCATACAGTAGCGTCAGAACTGAAGCATTATACCGGCTACGGAAATCCGATCGGCGGATTAAACTGCGCACCGACTACAATGGGACGGCATGATGTATTTTCCTATTGCATGCCGGTCTTTGAGGAAGCATTTGTAAAGGCGGGTGCAACGGATGTGCTCCGTACAATTCGATCGATGGTTTTCCGGTTGTATCGGATCATGAAATTCTGACAGACGTGCTGCGGGGAACCTATAAAATGCCAGGCTTTGTACGCTCTGATATGACGGCGATCATCATGCAAAGATACGGCGCATCACAGTGCAGCAACGCCGAAGGAGGCACTGCAAAAGGCGGTCAAAGCCGGCGCTGACGTGCAGTTTGCGGATTATTCTCACGAAGAATATCGGAGACTGATGAAAGAAATGCTTGCAGATGGCAAAAAGATTACGATGGAGGAGCTGGATACCTCGACTGCCCGGGTGCTGCGTGTGAAGGACATGCTCGGACTGTTTGAAAATCCTTATGTGGATGAGACGCTGGAATCTAAGGTGGTACACTGCAAGGAGCATCAGGACAAGGCATTGAAATCGCACAGAAAACAGTTGTCCTGTTAAAAAATGAAAATAATATGCTGCCGCTGTCCAGGAGCATTCGGAAAATAGCGGTGCTTGGACCCAACGCAAATCTTCCGGTTATGGGCGATTATTGTATGGAGCCGGATTACCATGCAGTAACACTGCTGGAGGGGATCCGGGAGGTGCTGGGCGTTCCGGCGGAGAATGTAGAGACAGCTGCCAATGCCTCACATCCGGAAATTGTCTACGACAAGGGCTGCAATATTCTGGGTGCAGAGATCAAGCCGCTGGAGCGATGGTGGTTCAATGCAAAGCCGCGTCCGGCGGTGGGTATCACGGAGATCGATTACGGTTTTACAGCGGAGTATTTCAACGGTGCAGATTTTTCGGGAGAACCGGTTCTGACGAGACTCGATTCGCAGATCAACTTCAACTGGATCTACCATGCTCCGGATGATAAAGTAGATTCCAGACAGTTTCCTGCGTCCGCTGGACGGCAACGATGTGCAGCCCGAAGAGCTTTGAAGGAAGGATCGGGTTATCCAGTCCGGACAGTATGCGGCTGTATATTGACGGAGAACTTGTTATTGATGGCTGGGGAGAAGATAAGGAAGCAAGCCAGATGGTTCCGTTTTTCTTTGAGAGCGGCAGAAAATATGATGCGTGTGGAATTTAGAAATGATGCGAGAGGCGTGCGGGTGATTTTCGGCTACGACCACGGAGAAGAAACCATCGACCGTGCGATCCGGTTCGCAAAAGAAAGCGATCTGGCGATCGTGGCACTTGGGGATTCGACAGAAACCTCCGGAGAAAATTTTGACCGGACGACGCTTAACCTGCACGGAAAGCAGCTGGATTTTCTGAAAGCAGTGTATGAAACGGTACCCCGGTGGTGCTGGTCATGAATACGGGACGTCCGGTTTCCTGTACCTGGGAGCAGGAGCATATCCCTGCGATTCTACAAGCAGGCTTTAACGGGGGAAAAAAGGGTGGACTGGCAACGGCACAGGTTCTGTTCGGGGATGTGAATCCATCCGGACATCTGACAATGAGCTATCCGCGCAGTGCAGGCCAGATTCCGTGCCACTATTCCCGTAAACCTGCAGGCGGGCGAAAATACGTTGAGATGGACTGGAACCCGCTGTATCCCTTCGGCTATGGGCTGTCCTACACGACATTTTCCTTTGAGAATCTGAGGCTGTCCGCTTCCGAAATTCATGGGGACGAATCGCTGGAGGTACTGTTAGACGTAACGAACACAGGCAGCCGTGCCGGAGCAACGGTGGCGCAGATTTATGTCGATGACCATTATACATCCGTGGTACGCCCGATTATGGAGCTGAAAGGATTTCAGCGCGTGGAGCTGGAAGCAGGAGAGACAAAGACGCTGCACTTTACGCTCGGATTTGATGAGCTGCGCCTGTTGGACGCTTCCTATCACTGGGTGGTGGAACCGGGCGACTTCACAGTGCTCGCGGGGCGAATGCCGGGGATCTGCGCTGAGGGCGGATTTCAGAGTAGTGTGAGGACAGGACAAGTGCCGCGTGTGACAGTTTGGCAGAGGAAAGTTAAGGCGTACCGCATGGCAAACGGAGGAAAGCAGAGTGCGTGTCTTGTCAGTGCATTGCTTCAGGTGAAAACTTCATAAGAAAAACGGGAACTGCCGGGAAACGATTTCCGGCAGTTCTTTTTTCTCTTCCAAAACCCTCTTGACGCTTCTGGAAAAAAGTATAATTACTTCAAAAGTGAATAATTCAAAAATGAAATAATTAAGGGAGGAGAGTCGACGGATGAATCTGAAAATCAGTTTGCCAGAAAATGTCCCTTGCCTATACGGCGGTATGCAGACCGCTGTGCCAGGAAATGAAGCTGCCGCAGACCGCCTTTGATATCCTGATGTTTTTGTACAATAATCCGGAGTATAAAACGGCACGCGATATTGTGGAAATCCGCAACATCAAGGCGAACCTGGTTTCGGTAAATGTGGAAAAGCTGGTGCAGGACGGCT
>VOFB01001626.1_pt1 | contig 20038 bp, 20 predicted proteins | sample 5384141 | NCBI WGS metagenome assembly VOFB01 (sample SAMN12384721, study PRJNA508395) | human gut metagenome | isolation source: healthy gut A | host: Homo sapiens | reverse complement strand
GGACGTGCTATAGCCGGATAGGTGTTACCGGTTGATAGCTCAAACGACGATTGCGTCCCCATTAAAGGATTAACAAACTCTACCGGGTCAAAAGCACCGTCTGACGCAACGGCAGGCCTTCCCAGGCAGGTTAGCATAGCAATAAGAGCAAAAGCCCATATACTTTTTTTTTCTTCATTTTTATTTATACGATTAATATTCTACTTACAAAGATAAGTCAAACAACTCCTTAAGTAAAAAGCAAGTAATGTGAATTTTTCTCAAAAATCAATAAAAAGGGAGGTTACCCATCTATGAACAACCTCCTTCTGATCAAAACTGCTTTTTAATGAGTCCTGATATCAACTCTATAGTTTGAACTTATACAGTTGCGCCATCACCTTCTGGTACTCATTCTGCAACTGCATATGATTCTGCATACTCTGATAGAGCGTGGTGACGTCTACAAAATATTCGATCATCGAGATTTGTCCCGCTTGGATCGCCTTATTCAACAACGCCAGGTTATTCTGGCTCTCCAGCACTTCGCCATATTCGTCGATGGAAGTCTTCAAGGCTACCGACAGGTTATAGAGTTGGAGCAATTCATTCTCTACCGCCGTCATCGTGCTTTCCAGTTGCAAATCGGTGTAAAGGTTCTGTGCTTTCGCCTGTTTCACATTGTTGCGGTTTGAGAAAAGAGGAATACTGATGCCGACCAAAAAGCCATTGAAACGTTCGCCACCCGAAGATGGGTTCATACGGTAACCCAACTCAAACGAAGGCAGCCCCATCGTCTTGTTGACACTGATTTGTCTCGATGATACGGCCTTCGCACTTTGCAAAGACAACAGACGCCGATCATTCTCCAAGATTTCCTGGCGCAGGTCGGCAAACGAGAGCGGAAGCTCCACAACCTCGTAAGCCGTATCAGTCAACTGAATAGCAATCCCCCGTTCAGCATTTCTAGTTCCGCTGTTTATTCACACGGGCCGCTTCGTTCATGCGTACCTCGTTACGGACGTTCAAAAGTTCAAGTTCGATCTTGTTCGTTTCCAAAATATTGGCATCACCCTGTTCCAAGCGTTGCTGATAGAGTGCGGCAAGCTGTTCGGCGCTTTTCCGACGGATATCCAGCAGGTTCTTTTGCTGATTCAGAAAGATCAAGTCCAGGCAAGCTTCTTTGGCTTGCAACAAAATCTGCTGGCGCACTTCTTCGCCCTGTCGGTCGTAGTTTTCACCCTTCTGCTTGGAGAGCTTGTTCCGTTGCATATATAAAGACGGGAAGTCAAATGATTGCGAAGCGACTAATTCACCGGTGAATCCCATTCCCTCTTTGTTTCCATACAAATGGGAATAAGTAACGGTAGGATCAGGCAGGTTGTTGTCCAGTTTGGCTTCCAACTTTTGTGCCGTCACCATCTGACGGTTTGCCTGCAATTCCTTGTTATTGGTCTCTACACTCCGGAGCACTTCCTCGATGGAAGTTCGCGCCCCGGCCACCAATGCAAAGAAAGCAATGCTATTGTTAATATGAATCGTTTCATTCTTTATCTTCTTTATTCATTAATAAATAAACAATCGGGATGATGAAGCCGTTCAGGAAAGTGGATGTCAACCTCCTAAGATAACGGTCGCCATCGGACTTTGTATCTCGTTGCCTGGCAAATCGCCGTTCAGCGCAAGCGGGATTAACGCGAGAGCCGAACTGAGCGCCGTCATCAGGATAGGATTCAAACGGTCCATAGAACCTTGCAGGACGGCTTGTTTCAACGGTACATTCTCTACAGTCCGAAGATGCGTGTAATGGCTGATCAGTAACATACCGTTTCGGGTGGCGATACCGAATAGTGAAATAAAACCGATAATAGCCGGAATACTCACCTCGCCGGAAGTCAGCTTCAAGATAAACACGCCCCCGATCAACGCCAACGGTAGGTTCAACAGAATAACCCCGCTCTCTTTCGCATTCTTAAACTCATTATAGAGCAACAGGAAGATCACCAACAGAGACATCAACGAAGTAAGCAGTAACGTACGGCTGGCAGCCTGTTCACTCTCGAACTGCCCGCCATATTCGATATGATAGCCTTCAGGCAACTGGATGGAAGCATCTATCTTCTGCTGTATCTCATTGACGATGCTGCGGAGGTCGCGCTCGGAAACATTACCACTGATCACGATCTTACGCTGAACATTCTCGCGATTGATCGTGTTCGGACCTGTCACGGAACGGATTTCGGCGACATAGCTCAACGGGACTTTCTTACCACCCGCATCGATCATCAGATTACGGATATCCTCCATTGTGGCACGGCTTTCATCCGAAGTCTTTACCGTCAGGTCAAATGTCTTGCCATTGTCATACACCTGGCTGACAGCTTCGCCCCCCAGCATGACATTGACATACTCCTCAAACTCCGGCAACGTGATGCCATATTGTGCCATCAACTCACGCTTCGGTGTAATGGTAAGCTGCGGACGCTCGATCTGTTGTTCCACTTTCAAGTCCACCAGACCGGGGATTCCTTGTATAGCCTCCTTGATCTGGTTACCGACCGTAAACATCAGGTTCAAGTCCGTACCAAACAGTTTGATAGCGATATTCGCCTCCGTACCGGAAAGCATGGCGTCGATACGATGAGAAATAGGCTGTCCTATTTCGATGTTAGCTCCACTGATGGTAGACAATTTCTCACGGACATCATTCATAACCGCATCGCGGCTACGGTCTTTCAAGACAAACGGAGCTTCGATTTCCGAGACGTTCACGCCTAAGCGCGTGCTCGTCCAGTTCGGCACGTCCGGTCTTGCGGGCAACAGTCTGGTATTTCGGGAACCTGCATCAGCAATTCTTCTGCCCGTCGTCCCATCTCATCCGATTCTTCGAGGAAATGCCCGGAAGAGAACTTACATTGATCGTAAACGAACCTTCGTTAAATGGCGGCAGGAAGCTACGTCCCAGCGTAAAGAACATTCCCAATGCAACAAGAAACAGGCCAATCGTACACCCTAACACCATATTTTTATGTGCCAATGCTCCATTCAAGGCTTTGCCATACAATTCTTTCAACTTGCGGGCCACCCATGCCTCCTTCTCTACTTTCTTGTCTGTAGACTTCCGGTTCAACAGGTAGCTGCACAACACAGGAGTCAATGTCAACGCCACGACCGTAGAGGCAAACAGCGCAACAATAAAGGCGATCCCCAGCGGCACCAGCATACGCCCTTCCATCCCGCTCAGGAAGAAAAGGGGCACGAAGCTGACCACGATAATGAGCGTCGAATTCAAAATCGGCATACGTACTTCGCGAGATGCATCGAACACGACTTCCAAAATGGAACGTTGCTGATCGGAAGGCAACAAATGATTTTCCCGTATCCGTTTATATACATTCTCCACATCAACAATCGCATCATCGACCAACGAACCGATAGCAATCGCCATTCCTCCCAAACTCATGGTATTAATAGTCAATCCCATATAATGCAATGTCAGTATGGAAACTAACAAGGAAAGAGGCAAGGCAACCAGCGAAATCACCGTTGTACGGATATTCATCAGGAACAGGAACAGAACAATAACAACAAAGAAACTGCCTTCGAACAGACTGTTCTTCACATTATCAATAGAGCTGTCAATAAAGCGGCTCTGACGGAAGATGTCGGTCGAAACGTGCACATCAGCAGGCAGGTTCTTCTGCAAGTCTGCCATAATCGCGTCTAACTTTTCCGTCAAGTCGATCGTACTGGTGTTCGGCTGTTTCGTGACCGTAATCAACACGGCAGGTTTCGCCCGTTCGGAAGCAGTTCCAAGCTTCGGACTCTTGCTGCCAATCTTCACTGTTGCGATATTTTCCAATAAAACGGGGAAATCTCCGACAATCTTGACAACTCCCCTTTCCGATCTCCTCGGCATTCGCAGTAAAAGAACACCCCTGATGATGTATTCGTTATCATATTCATAAAGGACACCACCATTGGCATTCCGGTTCATGTTGCGGGTAACGGCCAGTACTTCACCCAAGCTTACACCGTAGTGCTTCATGCGGGCGGGATCAAGCAATATCTGGTACTCCTTGATATCACCACCGATCACGGCAACCTGTGCCACTCCTCCCGTCGAGAGTAATCGCGGACGGATGGTCCAGTCGGCAATCGTACGCAAGTCCATTTGGGTTGTAGGGGCGATTCGTGAACCACTCTTACTATCATCAACCGTCAGCCCGATAATCATCATTTCCCCTAAAATGGAAGACTGCGGGCCCAGCGTCGGTTTCCCGACATTCTCCGGCAGGCTCTCACTGACGACAGCCAACTTTTCGGAAACGATCTGACGGGCCCGGTAAATATCCGTTCCCCAATCGAATTCAACCCACACGACAGAAAAACCTGTCGTAGAAGACGAACGGACACGGCGCACATCCATCGCACCATTCACAGCCGTCTCTACCGGAAAAGTAACCAGACGTTCTACCTCTTCTGGCGCCATACCGTTTGCCTCCGTCATAATGACAACGGTCGGCGCATTCAAATCCGGGAACACATCCACATCTGTATGGAAAGCGGTATACGTACCGGCAATCATCAGCAGCAGGGAACAGATCAATACAACCAACCTGTTATGCAGCGAGTAATATATTATCTTATTCAGCATAATCTTTTTTTTTAATTGTCAATTCATTAATGATTATGTGTATGTGCGGGAATTGCATTAGAAGCAGAAGCCAGCTTGATCTGGTAAGCACCGACCGTCACAACTTCGTCACCTGCTTTCAGGCCGCTCAATATCTGGACTTCGGAGCCGTTGTCGGCACCTAATGTCACAGGAACCTTTTTATAGGCTTCTTCATGCACGCGAACAAAGACTGAATAAACACCCTGCTCCTCGATAAGGGCGGAAACAGGGACACTGATGACATTCTGCATCGGAGCCGTAAGCAGATAGATCTCGACAAACGAGCCGGGAATAATAGCTCCCTTATTATCAAACTCGAATGTAACCGGAACATAAAAAGAGTTAGTATCGGAGGCCTTGCCATAAGAAAGCAGACGTCCACGCAGATCGGACAGTTTATAAGTCACGTTATCGTACGGCGTACGGAAATTAGCGGACTGTATAGATGGCAAGTAGTTGTAATATTTCTCTGAAACCTCCGCACGCAACACCAGGCGGCCATTCTGCGAAATCGTGGCCAACGGCTGGCCTACCGTCACATAATCACCCTCTTTCACTTGCAAGTTTTTCAGATAACCGTTTATTGGCGAAACGACCGACACCCCGTTAGCAGTCTGTTTTCCTGCTACCGCTTCCCAAGCCACCTTCGCATTCTCGTAATTCAGACGTGCCTGTTCAAAATCTTTGGCAGAAACGATCTTATCCCCTATCAGGGTTTCCATACGTTCATATTCTTTCTTTGCATTCTCATACGCATATTTGGCTTTAGCCGCCACATTACCGTCAGACAAACTGCTCGAAGCAAGACTCAGAATAGCCTGTCCCTTGCGAACAGCTGTTCCATCGACAAATGACAGGTTGCCGAATGTTACCACACCGGGAACCGTAGCCACCACAGTCGACTCCTCTCCCTGCGCAGCCATCACCCGCCCGCTTGTTTTGATCACATCGGTAAAAACACCCGGCTCAACCTTAGACGTCTGCAATCCGACTGCTTCCGCCAATGCTTTCTTAAACGAAATTTCACCGGCATGTCCTTCTCCGGCCTCTTCATGTTCATGATCATGTTCCTCATGTTCATGGTCATGCCCTTCGTGATCGTGGTCGTGTCCTTCTTCATGTTCGTGGGCTTCATGTTCATGCTCTCCATGTGCCGCAGTATTGCCATTGCAACCTGCCAGGATGTAGGCGAAAATCACCCACACTAAATATATTTTTTTCATTATGATGTATGAATTTTGATTTATGAGTTATGAATAAAAGAAGGTTCATGATTTATGATTTATACCATCAACACATAAATCATAAATCATAAATTATAAATCAAATTCATACGGAGGCGCAAGCCCTGACGCAGAAACAATCCACGTATCATGCAGGGACTCGATGTAGCAGGCCCGGTCATTCTCGAACAAGAGCTTGTAAAGACCGGAACAGGAGGGTTTATATAATCAAACAATACAAGCAAAGGGAAAAGAAACTGATTCACGTTTCCATCTGTCACATGCGAGAAAATGGAAGTGTAGAGTGCGATGTTATGCCCGTTGCATCCGCAATCATGTGATTCGGAACTTCCATGCCCACCATGAGCCGCCTCGGCTGAAAGTGATTTATAGCAAGGCAACCCGTTACTATGGTGATGGTGCGGTACGACTACCGACATAAGCATCACGATACTAACAAGCAGCATCACATATTGGTATATTTTCTTTTTCACTCTCATACTTCCGATACAAAAATACGAAGTTTTTTATTATTACTACGCAATTATGCTTCCTAAATTAAGAAACTGTTTTGTTTTTACCAAACCAGGCGGTTTTCATTGTCTGGCAAGGCACTTTAGTTGCCAGACACCCCCATGTTGCCACCCTTTACATCCGGGTGTACCACCCCTCTTCACCCGGATGTAAAGGGTGGCAACATGGGGTGTTCGTGAAATTATGTGCTTATTTCTGCCAAAAAAGAGATAGCTTTTGTGGAATGAAGAACCATATTGTTTTTCAATCATATGATAAAAGCTCCATATTTCATGAGTGACAAAGGAGTGACAGAGTAGTGATAGAGTAGTGATAGAGGAAATGTCATCTATCACTACCTCTAACGTTTAAATATCAATAACTACAGGCTCGTCAGTGATAGAGTGATAGATGAAAACAGTTTCTATGATTTCTCCCGATAGAGAAGAAAGGTATGCCAAGTGAAAACTTACTTACGAAATGACATAAATCAGGCATGGATATAAACCCATATAATCCATGCCTAAAAAATCGTGATGAAGATGTGTTTTGACATCTCCTTGTTATTCGGAAATAAGCCTTTATTTGTCCAGCTTAGCACAAATAAGTTCGGCCGCCTTCTTACCGCTCATCAGCATACCGCCAAAGATCGGCCCCATGCGGAAACTACCACTCACCCCATTGGCAGCCATACCAGAAACGAACAGTCCCGGATAGATTTCCTTCGTATTTTCTACGGTTGTAGACTCACCCAGCTCGACATTCAACGAACGTTCGCCGATCACACCCCCAGTCGGAGTATTCAGCTTGATATCGTTCTTGCGAGCAACCACGCGCGCGATTTCACAGTCGTGGCCGGTTCCTTCCAGGACAGCCTTGGACATGATTGTCAGCGGGTCCACATGCATACCTTCGCGGATAACCGGAGCCCAGTTTACCACCACTCCGGCTACAGCATCGTTATGGAACACTACATCTTCTACGGAATAGCAGTTGAAAATAGTCGCACCGGCTTTCGTCGCACCATAGATCAAAGCCGAGGTCGTGTGTACGGAATCCATGATATAAGTACCGTTTCCGGCATCCTTATAACTTACACCCAACTCACGCACGATCGGCATAGCCTCTTCCTGAACCACGATATCGTTGAACATCATGGCGCCCCCCATCCCCCCACCGGGGGCCAGCTTACGGTCGAACAAAGCCACCTTCTTTCCGGCCTTAGCCAGATAATAAGCGGCTACGATACCAGAAGGACCACCACCGACAATAGCGACATCAATAGACAAATTGCTCTTTAACTTCGCAAAGTAAGAGTCAATGATTCCACTTGAAACAATCTGTTCCATTACTTAATAATAATTAAAGTTTAAACATCGGGGAGCACATAGAGGTAACGCTTCCCTTTATTTAGTAATTCTACCTTTTCCCTTCACGGCGTTATCCGGCAGGTTCAATGGGTATAATCTCAGCCTGTATAGTAAGGCACCCCCTATGATAAGTCGAAGGCAAAGATATAATAATTATCCGAAATGCGGCGGACGCTTGTCCATTTTCCGTTCTACAAAATTCTTCATGAACGCAACCGTCTCGTCTATCCCCAACACAGAGACATCTATCGAAAAGTTGTAGGTGGATGCAACGCCCCATTCCTTATTCGTATAATAGTTATAATAAGCAGCACGCGACTTGTCGGTCTTCAGCATCAATTCCTCCGCCTGTTCGACCGTCAGGTTCTGGCTTTCGATGATCCGTTGAATACGGTTTTCCTTGTTGTTATGAATAAAGAAACTCAGGCAGTCAGGATTGTCACGAAGGATATAGTCGGCACATCGTCCGACAATCACACAAGAACCTTTTTCCGCCAGGTTACGGATCGTATCGCTCTGATACAGGAACAAACGGTCGTTAGACAGCACATCGGCATACGGCGGGAACAACCCCATATACGAATAGCCCATCGTAAAAGCATACGCCAAACCACTGGAAGCCTTCTCGTCCGCTTTCTCGAAAAACTCCTCGCTCAATCCGCTTTCCTTCGCGGCAAGCGCCATCAGTTCCTTGTCATAATAGCCGATGCCCAGTTCTTTTGCCAGCTTCTGTCCTACCTCGCGACCACCGCTGCCAAACTGCCGGCCGATGGTCAATATGATTTTATTATCCATGTCTATCTATGTTTTTGGTATCAAGACAAAGGTAAATAAAATTTATTTAGAATGAAACTTCCTGAACTGGTTTATCAAGACGAGAGCCGTAACAATCGTAGCAGTCGTGTCGGCGATCGGGATGCTGATCCATACGCCAAGTGTTCCGAACCATCGGGGAAGAATCAACAAGCAGGGAACGAGGAACAGCATCTGCCGGGTGAGCGAAAGAAAGATCGCCTTCTTAGACATCCCGATGGAAAGGAAAAAAGTTTGTCGCCACCATCTGGAAACCGACAATCGGAAAGACCGCAAAGACGATATGCAAACCGTACACCGCCGCCTCGATCAGCTCCGGATCGGTCGTAAACATGCGGACGATCACCGACGGGAACAACTGACAGAGCAAAAACCCTGTTGTCGCCACCCCTATCGCCCACTTCATCGTCAACTTCGTCACTTCCGTCACACGCGAATATTGGCGGGCACCGAAGTTATAACCGGCAATCGGCTGCATCCCCCTGGTTGAACCCCATGATGATCATAATAAAGAGGAATACCACCCGGTTCACGATCCGTATGCGCCGATCGCCATATCGCCGCCATGCTCTTTCAGTCCCCGGTTAATCAGTATTACGATCAGACAGGCACAAAGATTCATCAGGAAAGGTGACATTCCGATATAAAGAATCCCCTTCACGATTTCGCTTTTCAGCCGGTAAATGCCTTTCTTGAAATGCAACAACTCCTTCGGACGGGAAAAATGAATCAACTGTCCGGTCAGCGAAATGACCTGAGAGATGACGGTAGCCCATGCCGATCCCTTGATCCCCCAACCGAAACCGAAGATAAAAAGCGGATTCAGTACACAGTTGATCACCACCGACGCCAACGTCGCATACATCGCTAATTTAGGGAAACCGGAAGAACGCAACACCGCATTCAGTCCTAGACCAAACATTATAGCAATGGCTAAGATAGTATTTAAAGAGTTAACTTCCAACCAAAATGTACTTTTTCCAGTCAGCTTATCGGAAAAGATAGCTCCCAATCATCCCGTTCGTGTTGTAAACAGTGTTGTAGACGCCTTGGATATTAGTTGTCTGCTCTGGGCATATAAAGGAGGAGGTACCAGCAGCTACCATCCCCGTATGATGCTCAAAGTTCTGTTTTATGCATACCTGAACAATATCTATTTTTGTCGCAAAATAGAAAAGGCCTTGCAGGAGAATATTCACTTCATGTGGTTGTCTGGTAATAGTACTCCCGATTTCCGCACGATCAATGATTTCCGCGGCAAACGTTTAAAAGAACACATAAAATCGTTGTTTTCAGCCATTGTTCTGCTGTTACAGGAATCCGGCTATGTCAGTTTGGATGTACAGTATATCGATGGTACCAAAGTGGAATCAGCATCCAACCGCTACACTTTTGTCTGGCGTGGTAGCGTGGAAAAGAACAAGGTAAAACTGGAGTCGAAAATACAGTCAATCCTTAGTGAAGTTGACAAACATATCGAGCAGGATAAACAGGAAAGGACACCAGATTGCTTACCGGATATGGATTCCTGTGGTTTGCGGGAAAAAGTGAGCGCTTTAAACAAACGGCTCTCCGGAATGAACAATGCTGAGCAGAAACAAATCAAAAAGCTACAGGAAGAATATCTGCCTCGCCTTGCCAAATACGAATCACAATTAGATAAATTAGAGGATCGTAATTCTTTCAGTAAGACAGATGAGGATGCAACCTTCATGCGCATGAAAGAGGATCATATGAAAAACGGGCAATTGAAACCCGCCTATAACATACAGATTGCTACAGAGAATCAGTTTATTACCAATCTGGGGATTTACAGGCGAGCCGGAGATACGGGAACTTTAATTTCTTTTTTGAAAGATTTTCGAGAGACTTATCATAGGCAATCCTCTATAGTAGTGGCCGATGCCGGTTATGGAAGTGAACAAAACTACGAGTTTATGGAGAATGCGGGTATAGAGGCTTTTGTCAAGTACAATTATTTCCACAAAAGCAGAAAGCGTGCCTGGAAGAAGGATGCTTTTGCCATACAGAACCTTACTACAACCGGAAAAGGGATTATTACGTATGCCCGATGGGACAACATATGGAATATAAAGGTCAAAGGAAAAAGTAAGTCCGATTTGGGATATGTATCCATACTGAAGCGTTATCAGGCCCAGAACTGTGAGGGTGTCCGCTGAAATCTCAATGCCATAAATCAAAGGCCAACCGGATCATAGAAGTTAACTATAACCTTAACAGGTACAAACAAGAAGCACGGGAAAAGCTCATGAGTGAGGAAGGTATTTATCACCGGGGCAGACGATGTATAGAACCGGAAGCTGTCTTTGCACAGATAAAGCATAACTCGGCGTGGAACCGGTTTAGATTAAGAGGGCTGGAGAAGGTAAAAACAGAGTTTACCCTGGTTGCTATTGCACATAATTTAAGGAAACTGGCTAAAAAAGTCAGTTCTCTTTTATTTTTTACTTATTTCTGTAGGATTACTTCTCGAAAAGTAGGTCTGATACCATCTCAATCCTGAACGCCTTCCCAACTCCAACGATTTAGTGCATCCACATCTATGCTCGGTGTAGGATAGTCTGCGTCATTTGCCGCTACCCGGAACTTGGCATACGGTCGGTTATAAGGCGACAGGTCATTATGCGTGGGCAACGAACTAGTTTCATAGCTTAGGCGGCGTGCCTTCTCGCTAAGGTTGGAGACATCAATCAGGTAGGTACCGTCGGGTTCGGCCTGTGTCACTTTGGGAATGAGTGGTGTGGGTTCAACATTCGGATCGTCAAGACCGATACCGAGGTTGCGTATGCAACGGTAGGCATATTGTCCGCCCACGGTGTTGTGCGAGCCGTCGTAGTTACCCAATGCGGCACATTCTTCTGCCCACAACACCCACGAATGGTCGCCGTCAGCGGAACTACTGGTATAGTGCCAATAGGTCTGGTAATCCCTGTCCGCGGGATTTTGGGGATAGAGGCGCGAAGCGTCGTCCAGCGCATATTCGCCGATATAGAGATCCACGAGCTGGTCGATGGCGGCCAGATACCAGCGTATTTCGTTAGGCTGCACGATGTTGTCGCCGTTCAGGTCGCGGTTACGCAACAGCACAGCGTGCAGGGCGTCTTGGTGGTCATCGGTCAGACCGTAGTGCTCGGAGGGGGTTGAGCACCTCCGTCCAATGCAGGGATCTGTTGGATACATAGTTTTCGCCCAGAATACAACGTATGGTATTGAGCCGGCCGTTGCTGGAGGAAGTACTGTTTCTCACGTCACCTTCCTTCCAACGCGTGCCCTCCATGCGGCTTTCAAGCCCCATGCGGTGGACAATTCATTCTCGCTCTTTTCACGTTGTACACCGTGCGTATGGACTTCTGCTTGAAAGTCTGTATGGCTTCCACCACGCTCGACGCGCCATCGGGACTGTAATGCGAGTTGTCTCCGTTGATAAAATAGAGCAGGCGGTCTTCGGCCTCCACGTATCGGCGCCACTGCGACAAAAGCGGGTATTGTCCTCGTCTGTATTGGGGTCATCCGGCTCGCGCACGTACACGTACTCGTCGATGAAAGCGGGTAACGGTAACCGTACCGGTGGTCTTTCCTTCCTCGTACTCCTGCTTCAGGCGTTGCAGCAACTGGTGTACGTCGAGTAGGCGGGCGTCAGAATGGCCCGCATGTCCGTCATACCCCGAAGGTTGGTTCTTTCCGCCCTTGTAGTTCTGGTCACCGGGGTATTTCACGAACAGCTCGTCGTCTTGGCCATAGTCCTCGTTGATGGCGAACTTGATCCACTTGTAGTCATGGATACCTGTACTTTCCGGACTGTCCGTTTCGCCGAAACCGCCCGCATAGATGGCCTTATCGAAAGCTGTCTGCACGCCCCATGTCATGGTTGGAACCATGCTTCGGTTTATCGTAATGAGCTCGCGGTCGTAGTGTGCATCCAGCTCGTACAGCCCATCTTGACTGAATATCACGTTGCCTTCGTAGCCGGGCCTCTGTTCGTTCTCCTCCCCATCGGACTCCACTTCAAGCCGTATATCGTTGATACCACGCAGGGTGACGGTGTAGATGTAGTGGGTAGTGCGGCGGGTGTCGTAGTCGTTGGGGTTGCCGTCGGCGTAGCCCAGATGTACGGTGAAGGTCACGTCGGCATTGACGGTATTGCCTTTGTCATCCTTATAGGACAGTGTGCCGGACATTTCCACGTAGGTGGCGTTGGCGGGGGCGTAGGCAAAGTCGCCGTTCTCGAACTGCTGACCGGGTTTGTCCGTATAGTCGCCCGTGTTTTTGTGTTCGCGTTCCTCGCGTAGGGCGTACTGTTCCGCAGCGCTAAGCCCTTCGCCGGAGATGGCCTGTTTGGGAGTCTTGCGGTTTTCCGGCATGTAGAACACGAAGCCACCGGAAGTGTAGAGGTAATTGTCATCCCGCTCGGTAGTCTCGAAAGGCATCTCCTCGGTTGTGAAGTAGGTGCAACCGTCACCATCGGCATCGCCTGTCCCGTGGGGCAGCAGCAACGACTGGGCCGGCACGTTCACCACCCGCCAGCCGCGCGGACGGAAGTCAAGTGCCGTCCAGTTCTTATCGGAGGGTTTCTCGGTTTTCACCACGAACTCCACCCCTCGCGTCCGTCCGCTCGGGCCGCAGCGTACACCCAGCGAGGCGGGACTGCTTTCCGTACCGGGAATGTTGACAAGGTTGCTCGTGGAATTTTTATCATCGTAAGCATAGCCTGTCATCATGAACTGCGTGGAGCGTTCCACGGTATGCTCGTCCATCTTCATTACGAAGGCTTCGAGGTCTGACCGCGATGTTATAGACTCCATGTCCGATTTTTTGACATCATAGCCGGAACTTACGGATTCAGTAGATAGATTGGCGATGCAGACTATCTGTACCTTGTTCAGAGAGGTGGTCTCTATCATGACGGAACCTTTGCTGTAGTCTCCGTTATAGCTGATGTCGTCAGTAAAGAAATTGCGGTAATGCACCTCCCCGGCGGGGTTGAAGATGAACACGTAGAGGTTGTTCACACGGTTCTCGTAGGTAGCGTCCTGCGCGGCACGGGTCTCCACGCAGCTCTTCTCGGACCGGAAGTCCAGCATTACACGTGCGGGAAGCCCCTCTGCCACGCGGGCACGCTCCTCGAACAACGGGTCCTCGGTACACGAGTACAGTCCTACCGCCAGCAGCATGGCCGCCAGCAAGGTCAATATGTTTTTATGTCTTGTTCTCATAACTCAAATGACATGCAGTTTCGTTTAATTGAACGGGGGAACGGTTATCTCTTCCGTATCCCAGTCCTTTACTTCAAATTTTAGCGTGAGGTTGGCCTCCGAACTGAGTGTGGCGTGTATGTTCACTTGCTTGTTACGGGCGATAGAGTTCAGAGCGCCGCCGTATTCGTTGATGAAAGGTATGGCGTCATAGGGAGCTGTACTTGTGGTGAAACCGATGGTATATGGCGAGTTCTTGCTTGCATCCGTCCATGCGTATGAGGGATAGATGTAAAGGGCCAGCGTCTTGCTGCCGTAACCTCCGATTTCGACAGAGAGGCTCTCGTAGTTTTGAACATCATACTCCGTGTCGTCGGGAACGTCAAGGGTCTGCTCGCGGAACAGGTAGAGCCGGTCGCCGAAGAACTCGCCGAAAGTCATGGAAGTGATGGTAATCGGGTGGCTCAGCGTGTTGTTCATAATGACGTTGAGCTTGGCCACGGAGCGCTCCAGTTCCACTTCGATGGTCTGCGGCGTGCCGTCGGATGGAATTATCTGCACATCGCGATGCCAGCTCATGGGTAGGCCGTGTTGTGCGATTTCCTGCTCCGTAAAGCGTTTTGGGAAGTGCGTGCGGTGTTCATCCATCACCAAAGCTTTTTGGTGTTGCCGACCTGCACGAGGTTGTCCTCGAAGTCTGCCATGTCGGAATAGTCCTTGCCGAGGGCGGCCTCTCGTTGGCCACGGCATAGATGTCCACAGTACCTACCGGCACACCCTCGATGGTGACACTGCCGCCGGAGAGGTCGGCTTCCTTTGAACTGTTTGTTGATGACAGGTTTGTCCTGCGAGAATACCAATATGCGCAAGGTGTTTATCTTCTCTTCAGCGGCCTTGTACTCCTCGTCCGTGGTGTGCGTGGAACGTATATCGGCCATTGGTACGTGCAGGGTAACGGAGGCTGTGCGTCCGTCGGGTATCCATTCGTCCACTCGGTCCGTGCAGCCGGCCAACAGGCTGGCAGCCCATGCGAGGCGGCTGGCAGAAGCAGGGAGAAAGGATGCGGTAAATATCGTTTTATATATGCTTTCATACACCGTATGTATTGTTGTCTATAAATTTCTCATTTTATTGCCATGACACGGAGGTGTCCTGTTCATCCCAGTCGAGAACCTTCACGTTGATTGCGAGCGAAGCGGCCGAAACGGTCAGGGTGTAGGCATATTGGCTGCCTGCATCCCATTGTTTCGCATTCCCGCCAGAGGTTGACCGTGGAATTCCGGTCGGCGGTCTCGCCCTCGAAACGGTAGCTCACGGCGATTTCGGTACCAGTCAGGTCGGTGTGCGGGGAGTAACAGCACGTCGCCCAGCATGTTGCGGGTCTCGCCGGCTGTGATGGAAATATCCTTTGCGGCCAACAGGGCATCGCTGTCGTTTGTCTTGGCGGTGTTGCTCCACGAGCTTCCACCGGAGGCATTCCAAGTAAGGTCGCCTTTGTAAGTCACGCCGTTCACTTTGAAGGAAGTAACCGTTACACCGCGCCCCACGGCCCTGATATTGAAGGCCAGCCTTGTGAGCCGATGGGAGAATTTGAAGCTGACAGATTCGGGGGCTTTGTCTGCCTCGATTACTATATTTGTTCGTTCCGCCGTCATCAGGTCGTGCCCTTTCGTGGCGACGAAGTTCTTGACGGTAAAGGTGCCGTCCGTGCAGGCGACGGACACGGCATCGCCCAGCGTTCCGGTGGGATAGAGGGCGTAGAAGTCGTAGGTGTTGCCCGACTGCCAGTACAGCAGGCCGCCTCCGTAGGTCCAGCCTGTACCGGAACCGTAGGTCACGGTCGTGTTGTCGAATATCTGCACGTCGTTGTCCGTGCCGCTGGTGTGGCGGTAGCTGCCCCACACGCTGAACGACTGGCCGTCGGTGTTCAGGTCGTCCGCACTCCCGATGGCGGAGCGTGTCAGCGTGGGTAGCGAAAACGTATCGCCCCGCTGTCTCCGGCTGTCTCCATGTCCTGCACCACGCTTTCCGTGCAGGAAGCCGCTGACAACAGCACCGTCGCCAGCAGGGGCAGGATTCCGAGGGTGTTCTTTTCTTCTGTTCATATATCTCATCATATAAAGGTTATTCCGTTCTTGCAGGAAAGCTGCATGTGTGCGGTCTGTCCTGTATCATTGTGGCCGGGAAGGGAACATTCAACCCCGCCCGGCCTGTATTCTTCGGTCCGATTGGCCTAACCGGCCGAGCTGCGTATCTCGTTTCGCTGAGTTAAGTTTCTCGTCATGGTGAGTTGCTCAACTCACGGAAGTGGGTCGCGCAACTCACGGAAACGGATTGGCTGGTACGGTAAGCGTTTAGTTCTTTTTATCAGTCAAATTAAGGTCATCACCCGGCGTAGTATCTTTCCACTTATCTACGGTTACATCAAACTTGATAGGCTTGGCGTTCGGGTCGGTGTTGATGTCTTCCATCTTCAGCTCTGCCGTGTAGTTGTAGTAGTACCCGGCTGTCCATGTGTTCTTCTGCAAGCTGGTTTCGCTGTTGCTCGGATTGTAGCTCAATGTGGCACTGAAATCCTGCTGTCCTATCGTTTCTTGGGCAGCGTTCTTTACCACTGCGGTGAATTGGACGCTCAACGTGCCGCAGGTCTGCGGAATAACGAACAGCGGTGCGCATGTCTGGCTGAAGTATCCCTGTTCGTTGGCAGCGTCGGCAGTCACGTCGGTGATGTTGTCGAAAGTGTATGTGCCCGTAGTGTTTGAGAGCTGGTCAGTACTCCACGTGATTGTGCCTTCGTTGGCCTTGTGGTACGTTCCCGTGGACTTGGTCGTTGCGCTCTCTATCCGTAGGTTGTTCACAGCCACGGTGTAGGTGTTGGCCATCTTGGTCTTGAACGTGAAGGTCAGCTTGGACAGCATGTGCCGGAACGTCATGCTTACTTTCGGGGCTTCGCCCGACGCTGTGCCGTCCCATGTGTAGTTGGACTCGTTGCCCATTGCGGCTACGAGGTCGTTCTTCCCGTCCGTGCTGTACGCCGTGAAAGTCAGCAGGCCGGAGGTCGATCCTCCGCTCTGCGAGCCCGCATCGTAGCTGACAATCGACTTGTTAAGCTGGCTTTCCCCGTTGGCATAGCCCGCAAAGCGGAATTCCTTGTTTTTTTCCCAGTAGTAGGTGTTTATGGGTAGCCATTCGTTGTCGCCTGCTTTGCTCACCTGCACGTTGGTAAAGGCGTCTGCCCAGTTCTGGTCGCCTGTGCCTTTGTTCTGTGCGAATACCCAGAACTTCTGGAAATTTTGTGATGTGACATCACCGGAACGGGTGGTCTTGTCCACAAAAGTTGTAAACTCGATGGGCTGGTTGGCGTATTCGGCCACGTCCATCACTTCCTGATTGCTACAGCCGGAGAACACCGCTGCGGCGACTCCCAGCAAAAATAAACTCTTTTCATGATGCAAAAAGCTTAAATTAAAAATACATTATTGTTTGGTTAATCATTTAGTTATCAATACATCTGTTTTATACAGGTCACCCTTCTTACAATGGCAGGGGGATGTCGATGTAATCGCCCCATCCCTCCACGTCGATGTCGAAAACCGCTGTCGGAGCCTGCCGCACCTTCCTCGTCGGTGATGACAAGGCCGTCGGAGACGATAATCACGCCGCCACGGGGCTGGGCCTTCACTTGGTCCGTCACATCGAACTCGAAGGTCTTCATCGCGCCGTTGTGCAGACGCACTTCGAGATTGAGGTGGTAGGAGCGTTCCGTGGTGGGTGCCGTCGCCGTAGTGGTCGCCGGGGTAGTCGGGAATGCCGAAGGATTTCACTGTGGCCTCGGACCGTGGTCACGCAGGGGACAGTCGAACATCACGGTAGCCGCTTCCGGTCCGGTGTGTCCGTCGTTCAGATAGACGCTCTCGGCCATGCCTGCCAATGCTCCGCGTGCGAGGGCCACGTACTGAAACCCCTGTTGGAACTCGTAGCGCACGAGGTAGGTATAGGTGAGCGGCTGCAAACGCACGGGCAGACCGACAGTCTCCTGCGTGGGCAGGGCCTCGTAGCTGCCTATGTATGCGCCGTAAAGCATGTCGGGCTGGTTCACGGTACGTTCCCCCGCGTGCAGGGCTTCGAAAGCCCCCCGCGTCAGGCTACGGGTGGTGGCACTTGCGGAAGCCAGTGCGGCGATGTCGTTGAAGACGATGTATTCCGTGTCATTGTTGTAGAACAACAGGTCGTGCGTACCTTCGTTCATATAAAGACGGCCTCCTTCGGGCGACAGGTTGCCCTCGTTCTCGGCGGTGCCGCCGGTATAGATGCGTGCACGGATGCCGGTGGGCACGTCGGGGCGAAGGTCGTCATAGCGTTGGGGCCATGCAGGGTTCCACACGGACTGCCAGTCGGTCTGGTAGCTGCGTTCCCATTCCTGTTCCCACGTGGCGGTGAGGTCTACCTGAACGGAGAAAGCATGGTCGGGGTGGTCGTAACAGAGATCCTTTCGGCAACCGCCCAACAACAGGAGCGTGGCGGCGTATAATGCCATATATAGCGGTGTGCGTCTCATCGTGCGCCTCCTTTCTTCTTATCCGTGTCCCACAAACGCCAAACGAGCGTCAGTTTCAACTTCAGCGGCCCGAAGTAGTCCAGCTTGCTGGTCTGCCGATAGACGTAATGTGTGCCGCCCAGATAAGGTATCGGGTCGTACACCTCATACTTGCTGTGCATGTACCCCACGCCGATACCGGCTTCTAAGGAGAGCCGCCGTCCGATGGGGAACATGTAGCCGTAGCTGACTCCGACCATTTCGGCTTCGCCCTGATAGCCCTCCTTGCCGTTTTCGAGGTCGTACCACGTGAAGCCTCCGAACACGCCGAGGTAGTGGCCGTGCCACGGGCTGCCTTGCTTTTGCCCGAACCACCAGCGTCCCTCCGGGCTGATTGTTGCCACTTGATAATACTTGTGCTTGCCGTCGTTCTTCCACCATGCCATCTCGCCTTCAAGGTTCACCGTCCAGCGGTCGGCGATGCGGTACTCTACTTCGAGCGAGGGCATCAGTATCGCATCGTAAAGCAGGTTGGTCTTGATGGCCAGTCGCTGCACCATCGCTCTCTGAGGTTGCACGGTCGCTTCCTGCCGCACCGTTGCTGGTTCGGAGGTCGTTTCCGCCACGCTATCGGGTTGCAGGACCGGTTCCGGTTCTTTCACTTCCGACTCTTTTGGGGAATGACTTTTACAGGCGGTTCGGGTTTCCGGTAGCAGACCACCGAAAGGCTGGAGCGTAAATCTGGGAAGAAGTTCTCCAGCATGTAGGTGTACGGCATACCGCCGCGCAGGTCCATGAGCTGCTTTTTTCGTCCGTCCACTACGCGACCCGCCTTGTCGAACACCCATACCGGTGTATGGTCGAGGATGTGCAATACCTCTTTTTTATAGAGCATATCCGATGCGGCGACCATCCGGCGCAACATATCCCATGCGATGCCCCTCGCCATGTATACAGACCAAGTTGTCGGGGATTCCGGCGTGGCGCACGAGATAGGATTTCAGGGAATCGGCCCTGCGATCTGACAACACCTCGTTGAGATGGTTCACACCTTCGGGCGATGACCACGAACGTACCACAACGCTTTCAAGTCGGTTCGCCCCGTATTCTTCGCGTAGAATGCGGATAAAACGCTCCAATTCCGCGCGATTATCCCTGAAGAGCACGTCCACTTCTCTGTGGTCCTGCCGGTAATAGATACGGACCGAGTCCAACTCTTGTGCATGAACATACCCGCCGCAGAACAAGAGAAATAATAACAGTATTCGTTTCATTGTCATAGTCTATGCCTATTTATATATCAGCTATTTATTCAATTCTCGTGCCATGCCTTTTCATTTAAAGGCAAAAACACCAAACCAACAAATAATCAGCCTGATAACTGTCTGTTATGCCGATTTATTTGTTGGTTAAATCGTTCATTAAAAAGCTATCGAAAAAGGTCGTATTATTCGACACCCGGGAAAATTCGCACTACTCAAAGAGCTGAAACGCAATTTTTGCAGATTTTTGTTGTGGATAGCTCATGTTTTTGTAATTTTGTGGCTGAAAACGAACGATTTAACCAACGTAAAATCATACCGTCCGTTTTTGTGACATTCCTTTTCGTCTTATCTCTTTTTCTTTCATGGCTTTATCTATTTCTTTATAGCGGCTGCGGAATTTCAGAAATGTATCTCGCGAGATGTTGAAACGCCTACATATATCGGCAA
>VOFB01001541.1_pt1 | contig 20045 bp, 25 predicted proteins | sample 5384141 | NCBI WGS metagenome assembly VOFB01 (sample SAMN12384721, study PRJNA508395) | human gut metagenome | isolation source: healthy gut A | host: Homo sapiens | reverse complement strand
ATCACCTACGCCGCCCGCGACAGCGAGTACGATGGCAAGCGCATCCGCAAGGGTGAGATCATGGCCCTGGAGAACGGCAAGATCGTCTCCACTTCCAACGACCTCGCCAAGGCCACCTATCGTCTGGCACGCGGCATGTGCAAGAAAGATTCCAGCTTCGTCACCATCATCTCCGGCTGCGACGTCTCCGACGAGGATGCCGAGAAAGTGACCGAGATGGTCAAGGCAAAGTGCCCGAACCATGTGGAGGTCAGCCACATCCGCGGCGGCCAGCCCGTGTATTATTATATGATCAGCGTGGAGTAAGCAATTCCTCCGGCTGACCTGTTCCCTGAAAAACAGCAACTCCCCTGCCGTGAGCAAATGCCCACCGCAGGGGGCAGTTTTTGTTGTGTTCAGAAGAAGCTCACCTGGCTGCTCTCCGGCAGGTCGCCCAGGGCGCCCACCTGACGCAGACGGTCCAGGATGCCCTGACCGACGCCGGAGGCCTGCTGCAGCAGCTCCTCCACCGAGATATATTCCTCTCCGTGGATGGTCACCCGCTCCAGTGCATCGGCGGCAGCACCGCCAAGACCCTTCAGAGAACTGAAGGGCAGGCGCACTTTGCCGTCCTCCACCACATACTTGGAGCCGCGGCTCTTGCCCAGCTCAATGGGCAAAAACTCGTAGCCGCGCACCAGCATCTCGTTGACGAGCTGCAGGCTGACCAGCACATCTTCGTCCTTGGCGTTCTTCTCTTCCTTCAGGCGGCGCTTGACTTCTTCCATGTGGGCGCGGGCCACTGCCGCACCGCCCACAGCGGCCTCGTAGTCGATGTCATCACCACGGACGGTGAAATAGACCGCATAGAACGCCTGCGGGTGGTAGATTTTGAACCACATCAGCCGGATGGCCGACATCAGGTAGGCCACCGCGGGGGCCTTGGGGAACATATACTTGATCTTGCGGCAGCTCTCAATATACCAGTCCGGCACATCGTGCTCCCGCATGGCTTCTTCCCAGCCATCTTTAAAGCCGCCCTTGGCCACCTTGCCTTTACGCACGGCCTCCATAATGTCAAATGACATTTTGGGTTCCAGCCCCTTGCGCAGCAGGTACAGCATGATGCTGTCACGGCAGCCGATGACCTCGGCAATGGTGCAGGTGCCGGTGCGGATCAGCTCATCCGCGTTGCCGGTCCAGACATCCGTGCCGTGGGACAGGCCAGAGATTTGGATCAGCTCGGAGAAGTTCTTGGGCCGGGCCTCCACCAGCATTCCGCGGACAAAGTTGGTGCCCATCTCCGGGATGCCGAAGGTACCGGTCTGGCTGTCGATCTGCTCCGGCGTCACGCCCAGCGCTTCCGTGGTGGTCAGCAGGCTGTAGACCTTGGGATCGTTCATGGGGATGGAGTCCACCGGGATGCCCGTATATTCCTCAAAATATTTGTAGAACGTGGGCATATCGTGGCCCAGCTCGTCCAGCTTGAGCAGCGTGTCGTGCAGATACTTGAATTCAAAGTGGGTGGTCAGCAGGCCGCCCGCCACGTCGTCTGCCGGGTGCTGGATGGGGCAGAAATCGTAAATTTCGTAGGTGTCCGGCACAACGACCATGCCGCCGGGGTGCTGGCCCGTGGTGCGCTTGACGCCCGTGCAGCCCAGGCAGAGACGGTTTTCCTCGGCGCGGTTCACGGTTTTGCCCCGCTCTTCCAGATACTTGCGGACATAGCCGTATGCGGTTTTATCCTGGATACCGGAAACGGTGCCCGCCTTGAACACGTTGGCCTTGCCGAACAGCTCCTCGGTGTAGCGGTGCACGTTGGACTGATACTCACCGGAGAAGTTCAGGTCGATATCGGGTTCCTTGTCGCCGTAGAAGCCCAGGAAGGTCTCGAAACGGGGATATCATGGCCGTCCACCAGCATCCGGGTACCGCAGTGGGGGCAGTTCTTGTCCGGCAGGTCAAAGCCGTCGTCCACGCTGCCGTCGGTGATGAACTCACTGTGCTTGCACTTGGGGCAGCGGTAATGGGGCGGCAGGCTGTTCACCTCCGAGATGCCGGAGAAGTGGGCTACAGCCGACGAGCCCACCGAACCACGGCTACCCACCTGATAGCCGCCCGCGTTGGAGTAGGCCACCAGCTTGACCGCGATGACATACAGCACCGCGTAGCCGTGGCCGCAGATGGAGTCCAGCTCCTTTTGGAGCCGCTTTTCCACGATCTCGGGCAGGGGGTCGCCGTAGTCCCGCTTGGCGTGCTCCCAGGTGGCGTCGCGCAGCTGCTGTTCCGCGCCCTCGATGCTGGGCGGGTAGGTGCCCCGGGGATAGCCCGGACGGTATTGTCGATGCTGGCCGCCACCTTGCGGGGGTTGGTGACCACGACCTCGTAGGCCTTCTCCTTGGGCAGATAGTAGAACTGGTCCAGCATATCCTGTGTGGTGCGGAAGAACAGCGGCGGCTGGTTGTCGGCATCCTTGAAGCCGTTGCCCGCCTGCAGCACTGCACGGTACACGGCATCTTCCGGCTCGGTGAAGTGCACGTCGCCGGTGGCGATCACCGGCTTGTGCAGGTCCTCGCCCAGCTTGATGACCGTGCGGTTGAGTCCTTGATCTTCTCCTCGCTGTCCACCTTGCCCTCGCGGACCATATAGGCATTGTTGCCCAGAGGCTGGACTTCCAGGATGTCGTAGTAGGACGCGATCTTCTTCAGTTCCTCGTAGGGGTGCCGTCCACGATGGCACGATACAGCTCACCGGCCTCGCAGGCACTGGTGAGCAGCAGGCCGTCCCGGTATTTGTTGAAAAGGCTCCGGGGCACGCGGGGCTTTTTGAAAAAGTAGTTCACATGGGCTTCGCTGACGATCTTGTACAGATTTTTCAGGCCCATCTGATTGCGCACCAGAATGATGAGGTGGTAATACTTTTTTTTCAGCACCTCGCGGTTGCCGCCAAGGCCGGTGTTGATCTCGCTGGCCTTGGCCACCTGCTTTTCTTCCAGGTCTTTGAGCATGACCCCGAAGATGCGGCCCAGGGCCCCGGCATCCTCGCAGGCACGGTGCGCCTCGTAGGCAGGCAGCTCCAGATGCTTGTTGATGGTGCCCTGCTTGTAGTTGTGCAGGCCCGGGTACATGGCCTGCGCCATGGTCAAGGTGTCGATATAGGTCACATTTTCCAGCGAGATGCCGCTGCGCTTGGCGGCAGCCCGCAGAAAGCGCATATCGAAGGAGTGCACATTGTGGCCCACCAGAATGCGGCCCCCCGCAAACTTGAGGAACGCTTCCAGCGCTTCCTTCTCACTGGGGGCATCGGCCACCATCTCGTTGGTGATGCCGGTCAGCTCGGTGATCTTGGGGGTGATGGGCTTGCCGGGCTTGACAAAGGTATCAAATTCCTCCACCACTTCGCCGTTTTTCACGATGACGGCACCGATCTCGGTCAGGTACTCCACACCGGGGTCCAGGCCCGTCGTCTCGGTATCAAAGACGCAGAACTCCCCCTCCAGCGGCTCATCTTTCACACCGTAGACGCAGGGGATCATATCGTCCACAAAGTAGGCTTCACACCCATAGATCAGCTTGAAGTCAGGGTCTTTCTTGTGAATGTCATCAGCGGCCAGCATGGCCTCCGGGTAGCCCTGGCAGACACCGTGGTCGGTAATGGCAATGGCGCGGTGGCCCATGCGGTGAGCCAGCCGGACGATGCCGCCCGGATCGCAGAAGCCGTCCATGCTGGACAGTTTGGTGTGCAGGTGGAGCTCCACCCGCTTGACCGGGGCGGTGTCCTCCCGCTTTTTCCGCTCCACAAACAGCACATCGTAGGGATACACGATGTAGTCGTGCTCGTACTTATCGTAGGAGCAGTCGCCGCGCACGATGAGGGTGGTGCCCTTGCCAAGGCTCCCCCACTTGGAGCAATCCTCACCTTCCTGCGCACGGATCTTGAGGTTGATAGAGCCGGTGTAGTCGGTGATGGACACGGTGTAGATCTTGCGATAGTTGCCCTTGACCTCGGTAAAGAACACATCGCCCCAGATGGTGCACTTGCCGCCCTCGCCGCCCAGATCCTTGAGGGGGTGAGGTTTTTGGGTGAACATTTTGCCGTGGAAGATGGTCACCGGCTTGTCGGTCAGGTCCAGTCCCTCCACCTTGATGGACGGAGCGGTATTCTTTTTTCTCGAACTTGACCACCGGCGGGGCGATCTTGCGCTCCAGCTTTTCCTCCATCTGGTGCTGCTCGGCCTCGCTTACAGCGCTGATCAGGCTGACTTTGGGCGTCACCCCGGTGTGGCGGGCGATGCAGTCTGCCAGCAGCTTTTCAAAGCCCATCTCCTGCAAAAACTTCGTGCCGTGGCGCACCCCGACGGTGATGCTCTGCCCCAGGATGGTGATGCTGCACCGGTCCAGAAAGCCGTTGATGGGCACGCCGTCCCGCTTCATTTCGTCCATCAGGCCGCGCAGGGCGGTTTCGTCCAGCATGGCATAGCCGAAGTGGTTCTCGATCTTCAGTTCAAAGCCCTCATAATCGGGCTGCAGCGAAGCCAGCAGCCGAGCGCACAGGCCCTTGTCCAGCGGGGCGGCGCTGCGCAGGGTAAAATCACCTGCTGGCTCTGCCGCAGCATCCGGGCGCGCTCCACAATGACCTGCCCAAAGCAGGATGCAAACGCCGGGTCTACCATAAACTGCGGCCAGAGCTGGGGAAACGAGTGGTGTCACAGGTGATACTCCTTTGTGTTACAGCACAAACTGCCGCGCCTGTGTCCGCAGGCGTGGCAGCAGAGAAAAAAATACAGTGTTTACAGTTTATAGATCTCGTCCATGAACTGATCGAGGATGTTGTCACCCGTCAGCTTCTTGATGGGCTGGCCGTGGATAAACAGCACTGCCTCGCCCTTGCCGCCGGCAATGCCGATGTCGGCCTCGCGGGCCTCACCGGGGCCGTTGACAACACAGCCCATAACGGCCACCTTGATGGATTTTTATAGCCCTGCAGACGCTTTTCCACCTCGTTGGCGATCTCGGTGCAGGGGTACTGGGTGCGGCCGCAGGTGGGGCAGCTGATGATCTCCGGGCCGGCCACCGGGAAACCCACGGCCCGCAGGATGTTGTAACCGGCTTCCACTTCCTTTTCCGGCTCGGCAGCCAGCGAGACACGAATGGTGTCGCCGATGCCCTCCAGCAGCATTCCGCCAATGCCCATGCCGCTCTTGAGCAGGCCCATCTGGTAGGTGCCAGCCTCGGTGACGCCCACATGCAGCGGGTAGTCCGTCACGGCACTCAGCTGGCGGTATGCCTCCATCATGCGGGGCACGTTGGAGTTCTTGATGGAGATGACGATGTTGTTGAAGTCGAACTTTTCCAGCAGGCGCACATGGTACAGGGCGCTCTCCACCATGGCTTCCGGGGTAGGGGCACCGTACTTGGCAAGAATCTCCTTTTCCAGGCTGCCGCCGTTGACGCCGATGCGGATGGGGATGTTCTTCTGCTGGCAGGCGTCCACCACCGCCTTCACCCGGTCGTCGTCGCCGATGTTGCCGGGGTTGATGCGGATCTTGTCCACGCCCACGTCGGCGCAGGCCAGCGCAGCGCGGTAGTCAAAGTGGATATCCGCCACGATGGGGATGCTCACCGCGTTCTTCACGGCCTCGATGCACTTGGCGTCCGCTGCGCTGGGGCAGGTCACCCGCAGGATCTGGCAGCCGGCGGCTTCGCACCGCTTTGCCTGTGCCACATTGCCGGCAATGTCCTCCACCGGCACATTCAGCATGGTCTGCACCGCAATGGGATGGTTGCCACCAATGGTCACATTGCCGATCTTCACTTCTCGTTTCAACTGCCGCATCCTGTGGTTCCCCCTTTCTGTTATACAGCTCCGGTGATGAGCCGGATGATATCGTTGTAGGTTGCAAAGATCATCAGCCCGAACAGCAGTGCAAAGGCCGCAATGGTCAGGCTACCCTGCAGCTTTTCCGGCACAGCATGGCCGGTGACGCCCTCAATGGTCAGGAACACCACCTTGCCGCCGTCCAGCGCCGGGAAGGGCAGCAGGTTTAAGATGCCCAGGTTGATGGTAATGAGGGCCAGCATCTGCAGCAGATCCTGCCAACCGTAGCTGGCCGCCTGCCCGATGGCCGTCACGATGCCCACCGGCCCGGAAAGATTGTTGATGCTCTCCCGCCCGCGGAGCAGGTCCGCGAGGGAGGTAAAAATGATGCGCCCGTAGTACAGCATACTGTTGCCGGCCTCCCGCAGCACGTTGCGAGGCGTCTTGGCCAGCCCGTACACCGTAAAGCCCAGGCCCATGTGCACCTGCCCGGCTTCGTCCGTCCAGGTGTCGAACTGCACATCCGGCAGCTCCACGGTCTGGCCGTCCCGCAGTACGGTAAAGTCAGCCCGGTACTGCTCGGTGCGCACCAGCTCATAGATGATATCGTTGGCCACAAAGCAGCGGCGGCCGTTCACGGCAACGATCTCGTCCCCCGCCTGCAGGCCGGTCTGGCCGCAAAGGGCACCGTCCTCCACGGCATAGATCACCTTGCTGGTCAGCGGGCGAGCTCTGGGCCGTGAGCAGGATCAGCAGCACCACGAACCCCAGCACAAAGTTCATGACCGCACCGGCCACCATCACCAGCATCCGCTGCCAGACCGGGGCCTCGTTCAGGGGATGCCGATGCCTTCTTCCGGCGGCACCGGGGCGGGTGCCGCTTCCTCCCCTGGTCACGGGCGGCTTCGGCCTGCTGGCTCTCGGGGCTTTCCTCGCCCTCCAGCGCCACATAGCCGCCCACCGGCAGGGCCCGCAGGGTGTATTGGGTGCCCTTGCGGACGGTTTTCCAGAGGGCCGGGCCCATGCCAATGGAAAACTCGTTGACCTGCACGCCGCAGAGCTTTGCCACCGCAAAGTGGCCAAACTCGTGAATGGCGATCACGGCGCTGAACACGAACAGCGCTGCAAGCAGCGTGATAAAAACTGACATTCGTACTCCTAAAAATCAAAGATGTGCCCGCACGAACTCCCGTGCCATGCGGTCGCACTCGTACACATCGCTGAGGGTGTAGTCGCCGCCGAAGCGGTCGCTGTCCACGACGGCTTCCACCAGACGGCCGATATCCAAAAAGCCGATCTTGTCCTCCAGGAACAGCTTCACAGCTTCCTCGTTGGCACCGTTGGCCGCACAGGGGCCAAGGCCGCCCTTCTTGATGGCCTTTTTGCAGGCGGCAAGACACCGGAAGGTCTCGTCGTCCGCCACATCAAAGGTGAGCACCTTCAGCGCGGCAAAGTCCAGCTCCGGCACAACGCCGGGTACGCGCTTTGGGTAGGTGAGTGCGTACTGGATGGGGATGCGCATATCCGGCACGCCCAGCTGGGCAATGACCGAATGATCGCTGAACTGCACCGCCGAGTGCACGATGCTTTGGCGCTGCACCACGATCTGAATCTTTTCCGGTGGAAGGCCGAACAGCCACACGGCCTCGATCAGCTCCAGACCCTTATTCATGAGGGTGGCGGAGTCAATGGTGATCTTTGCCCCCATGTTCCAGTTGGGGTGCTTGAGGGCATCCGCCTTGGTCTTGGTGCGCAGTTCCTCGGTTTTCATGCCGAAGAACGGCCCGCCGGACGCCGTGAGCAGGATCTTGGTCAGGCTGGGGGCGCTCTCCTTGTCCTGCAGGCACTGGAAGATGGCCGAGTGCTCACTGTCCACGGGCAGCAGCTGCACGCCGTGCTGTGCCACCGCCCGGGTGACCAGATGGCCGCCGGTGACAAGGCTCTCCTTGTTGGCCAGAGCCAGATCGTGGCCGCTCTCGATGGCAGTCAGGCTGGCACCCAGGCCCGCAATGCCCACCACACTGTTCAACACCACGTCCGGGCCGTCCAGCGCGGCCAGCTGCCGCAGGCCTCCGGGCCGGTGAGCAATTTGGGCGCACCCGCCCGGCCGGACAGCGCCGCGTCCAGCCTTGCGGCGGCATCCGGGTCGGTCATGCAGACGTATTTCGGGTGGAATTCCTCGATCTGCTGCAGGATCTTTTCCACATGACTGTGGGCCGACAGGCCGAACACCTCGTACCCCTGAGCCCGGATCACATCCAGACTCTGGGTGCCGATAGAGCCGGTAGAACCCAGCAGCGTGATTTTTTCGACATGGCACGTTCCCCTTTTTACTTGTAGAACACCGCTGTAATAACCATGGTCACAAAGGGCGCAATGAACATCACACTGTCAAAACGATCCAGAATGCCGCCGTGGCCCGGGAAGATGGTGCCGTAATCCTTGATACCGCACTGGCGCTTGACCACACTGGCAAACAGGTCGCCATAAATGCCCAGCACCGCCGCCACACAGCCCAGCAGGGCAATGACAACGTACATTGAAACACCGATGTTGGAGCGGGTAAAGGCCTCCATCCGGTCGGCGGCCACCGAGTAGATCAGGGTCGCCACCACGCCGAACACCATGGTGCCCAGCACGCCGCCGATGGCACCCTCCACGGTCTTTTTGGGGCTGACCACCGGGCACAGCTTATGCTTGCCGAAGGCGCGGCCCGCAAAGTAGGCGCAGGTGTCGCCGCCCCAGGCAAAGCAGAGGATGAGCAGGATAAAGAACACCGCATCGTAGCCGTACTGCTCCACCGGCAGCAACTCCTTGAGCCGGATAAAGGAAGTAGAAGCAGAAGATCACGATGCCGGAGAACATCAGCAGACCGCTGGCCTTCTGGTAGCTGATGGTGCCGTTGCGCACCACCAGATAGATGGCGTAAAAGGTGACCAGCACAAAGGACACCGGCATGACCAGACGGCGCATGACCATGTAGTTGGAGGTCATCACCAGCAGGGTATACGGCACCAGTGCCGCGTACATCAGCCAGTCCTTTTTGGTAAAGCCCAGCGCATTGTAGATCTCGTGGATGGCAATGAGCGTGATGGCTGCAATGACCAGATTGAAGATCAGCGTGTTGAAGGTGAACATGACGCCAATGAGGACGATGATGCCCACAATGGCTGTGATAATGCGTGTTTTCATAGGTTGGCTCTCCTTTGTTCTGCCGGAAGGCACTCCCCTCTTGCGGGTGCCGCACAACCCGGGGAACGGTCGGGTATTCCGGTCCCTGCGCCGTGCACAGGATATTTTGGGTGTGGTTGCTGCCTTACAGCCCGCCAAAACGGCGGCTGCGGTGATTGAACTCCTCAATGGCAGCGTCCAGATCGCTGCGGGTGAAATCCGGCCACAGCACGTCCATTTCTACCAGCTCCGAGTACGCTGCCTGCCAGAGCATAAAGTTGGAGAGCCGTTTCTCTCCGCTGGGGCGCAGAATAAAATCGGGGTCCTTCTGCCCGGCGGTGTACATGGCATCGCTGAGCATCTGCTCGGTGATCTCTTCCGGCTTCAGCTGCCCGGCTGCGGCCTTTTCCGCCAACTGCTGCGCGGCCCGCACGATCTCCGGGCGGCCGCCGTAGTTGATGGCAATGTTCAGGGTCATGCCCGTCTTGACCGAAGAATCTGCTTCCAGCTTGTTCATCAGCTGCTGCAGCTTTTTATCCAGCACCGTGCGGTCACCCATGAACTTGATGCGGATATTGCGGTTCTTGTAGTCAAAGCCCTTCAGCAGATATTCGCCGAACAGCCGCATGATGGCGTTGACCTCTTCCAGCGGACGCTTCCAGTTCTCGGTGGAAAACGCATAGAAGTACACCGACGAAACGCCCAGCTCATCGCAGTAATCTGCGATATCGCTGAACACCTCGGCGCCTTTTTTGTGCCCGGCAGTGCGGGGCAGGCCCCGGTTCTTGGCCCAGCGGCCGTTGCCGTCCATGATGATGCCGATGGACAGGCCCTCCGCAAACTCTCTGGGATGTGCCATTTGCTCCTCCCGGCAGCATTGCTGCCCTGAAAAAAGTGCCGCGCACCACAGGCGCTGCTTTTTTGAAAAGCGGCTCCCCCACCAGCGCACGACACCTTACATTGTTGTTCTGCTCAGCGCAGCCGGATCAGACGGACATGATCTCCTTCTGCTTCTCTTCCACGGCAGCGTCGATGTTCTTGACATACTTGTCGGTCAGCTTCTGGACATCCTCTTCCATGGTCTTCTGGCTGTCCTCGGTCAGCTCACCGGCCTTCTTCATGACCTTGGCCTTGTCCATGGCGTCGCGGCGGATGTTGCGCACAGCCACCTTGGCCTCCTCGCCCAGCTTGGAGACTTCCTTGGCCAGCTGCTTGCGGCGCTCCTCGGTGGGAGCCGGGAAGTTCAGGCGGATGGTCTGGCCGTCGTCGATGGGGTTGATGCCCACGTCGCTGGCCATGATGGCCTTGCTGATGGCACGCAGCAGGGTGCGGTCCCAGGGGTGATGGTCAGGGTGCGGGCCTCGCTGACAGCCACGGATGCCACCTGCTGGATGGGGTGGGCGCGCCGTAGTAGTCCACGGTGATCTTGTCCAGCACAGCGGGGTTTGCACGGCCTGCACGCACAGCGGCCAGCTCGCGGCCCAGGTGCTCCACCGAGCTCTTCATCTTTTCTTCGTAAACCTTGGTGTTGCTGCTCATTGTTGTAGTCTCCTGTTCCTGTTGATATATTCGGTGGGCAGAGTGCACCGGGCAGCCCCGCCCTTCATTGTATGTTTCTGCGCAGAAGGCTATACGCGGTCAGCCCTCATACACCAGCGTGCCCACGTTCTCGCCCTGCACAGCCTTTGCGATGTTGTCCGGGTCGGCCAGATCAAACACCAGGATGGGCAGCTTGTTGTCGCGGCACAGGGTGGCAGCGGTGCCATCCATGACGGCCAGCTGGTCCTCCAGCACCTTGGTAAAGGTGAGGGTATCGTACTTCTTGGCGTCGGGGTACTTGTGGGGGTCCTTGTCGTACACGCCGTCCACCATGGTGGCCTTGAACATTACATCCGCGCTCACTTCCACAGCGCGCAGAGCGGTAGCCGTGTCGGTAGAGAAGAACGGGTTGCCGGTGCCGCCGCCGAACACGGCGATCTTGCCCTCGTCCATGGCGCGCAGGGCGTCTTTGCGGGTAAAGGGCTGTGCCACCTGGGGCATGGTAATGGAGGTGAACACCTCGGTGGGCACGCCCAGCTGCTCCAGCTTGTCGGAGACGGCCAGAGCGTTCATCACCGTAGCCAGCATGCCGATCTTGTCGGCCAGGGTGCGCTCCATCTTGCCGCTGGAACGGCCGCGCCAGAAGTTGCCGCCGCCCACCACGATGCCGATCTGAACCCCAGATCGTGGGCCTTTTTCACGCCGCCGCAGATCGCATCCATGGTCGGCTCGTCAAAGCCCATGCCTTTTTCGCCGCCCAATGCTTCGCCGCTGATCTTGAGCAGGATACGCTGATATTTCAATGCCATAATCCAAACACCACCTGTTTATATTCCGTCGGGCTGTGTGCCCGACATTGTTATATCTCAAGTGTATTTTACAATAAAACACGCATAAAGTAAACAGGCAAATCTGCCCAGAAAATATGGAACGTTTTATGAACAGGCCCCCCTTTGGCAAAATTGGGGCTGGACATTTTTCCGGCACATGCTATACTATTCTTCGCAAATGCGGGCATCGTACATCGGCTAGTATATCAGCCTTCCAAGCTGAGGAGGTGGGTTCGATTCCCATTGCCCGCTCCACCAAAAAGGCACGCTGATTTATCTGGAATCAGCGTGCTTTTCTTATTATTTACCACGTTTTTACCTCACATAGCAAAACAGCAGGCAGTCCCCGCAAAAAGGAGCTGCCTGCTGTTGTTTTTCATTCTGTCAGGCCCAGGGCTGCAAACTCTCTTGCAAGGCCGTCCTCGTACACGGTGGGGCGATGCGGTCGCACAGCTGCTTCAGCCGCTCCGAGCCGTTGCCCATGCACACACTGATCCCGGCAGCCTGGGTCATCTGCAGGTCGTTATCGCTGTCGCCAAAGCCAATGGTATCTTCCTGCGGGTGGCCCAGATGCCGGCAGATGGCCCGGATGCCGGTGCCCTTGTCGAATTTGCGGTTGATGAGTTCCCCGTTCACCATGCCGTCATCCATGGTGTCCAGGTTGCTCTCGCAGAACACGAACTGGTCCTGATACAGCTGCTTGGCCTCGTCCAGATCGCGCAGGTGCTCAGCAATGTACACGATCTTGTAGATCGGCTGGCCGTCGTACCGGTCCAGCGGGGTCAGGCTCATGCCGTCCTGCATAGCCTTGCGCCAGCGGGCTGCCCTCGCTGTTCAGGGGCTTGTCCGGTGCGTCGGCGGTAAACTTCCAGCGCGCGGTCATCTTCGGCCCGGCAAAGGTATCGTCACGGGACTCCAGCGTGTAGTCCACGCCGTGCTGGAGCAGCACGGCGCTCAGGCCGCTGCACTGTTCCGGCTCCATGGGCAGATCCACCAGCACCTGCCCGTCGCAGAGCACATAGCCGCCCGCGCTGCAGATGGCACCGTCAAAACAGCCGTACTCCAGCAGCGGCGCGGTCATGCGCAGGTTGCGTCCGGTGCACAGAAACAGCTTGTGCCCGTTGGCCCGGGCCGCCCGCAGCGTCTGCAGGGTGCTGTCCGGGATGAGCATATCCCCGGAGGCAGCAGGGTGCCGTCAATGTCCAAAAAGATCAGCTTACGGTTCATGCGTCCTCCTTTATCCGGATCGAACCACGGTCCACCACGCTGTAGCCCAGGGTGGTCTGGCGGACGGGGCCGCCGTTTTCCGGGTGCTCCAGCATCTGCAGCAGCATCCGGGCGGCTTCCACACCCACCTGTTTCTGGTAAAAGCGCACGGTGGTCAGACCCGGCTCCACAACGCCGCCCACCCAGCTGTCGCCAATGCCGGCCAGACTAACCTGGGTGCCGATGGCGCGGCCTGCCGCCCTGAGTGCCCGCATGGCCCCCAGCGCCACCGTGTCGGTCACGCACACCACGCCGTCCAGATCCGGGCAGCAGGCCAGCAGCTCGTTCATGCAGCGCTCGCCCTCTTCCATGGTAAAGGCAGAGCAGCACAGCCGGGGCAGCTTGTCGCCGTCCAGCCCGGCAGCGTTCAGGGCGTCCTGCACACCCCTGACGGCGCGCAAGCCCGACGGCCTGATCCTTCTCGGTGCCGCCGATGTACGCCAGCCTGCGGTGCCCGCAGGCCAGCATCCGCTGGGCCAGTTCCCGGGCCGCACTGCGATCATCGTTGTACACGCAGGGCACCTCCGGGAAGCGCTGCCCGGTGACCACCAGCGGCACCCGGCAGGCCTTGAAGGCCCGGGCCAGCTGAGGGCTGTAGTAGCACCCCAGCAGGATGATGCCCGCCACATGGTTGCGCTGCATGGCGGTCAGGTAGCCCAGCTCCCGCTGCTCGTCCAGCTCGGTGTTGCCCAGCAGAATCAGGTAGTTCTGTTGATCCAGTTCGCTGGCGATGCCGGCGGTGATCTGCCCCACCGACTGGGAGCTGATGCTGGGGGCAATGACCCCGATCTGGTTCACCCGGCCGGTGCGCAGAGTCTGCGCGGCGGCGTCCGGACGGTAGCCTGTTTTTTCCACCACTTCCCGGATGGCTTCCCGCTTCTGTTCACTGAGCGGCCCGCCGTTGAGATATCGGCTGACTGCCGCGCTGGACACGCCAGCCATTTTTGCAATGTCACTGATGGTCATGGGACAAGTTCCTCTCACACGCTCTGCTTCCCGCAGATTGTAAACGTTTTCATTTTCTATTATAAACCGGCCTGCACCGTCCCGCAAGGGGTGCAATGGCCTGTTTTGTTGCAGCGGCATCCCCAGTTTTTGGCAGTCCTGCACAAATCCGCTTGCATCTGGCAAGCAGAATCCAACTCTTTTTTGCTATTCCGGCGGGCAGCCCTTACCAGGACACCCATGTGCAGTGCCCGCAGCAGCAGGCCCAGCACCAGCACCACCAGCAGCAGGGTCAGGATGGTCCTGTTCCCGGTGCGCTTCTTTTTGGAGCTGCGGCGTGCCGGGGCGCTGCGCTTGCGGGCAGCCGTGCGGCTGTTGTTCGACGCTTTCCCGCCTGACGTCCTGCTGCCGGTACGGGCCGCAGGCTTCGCCGCTTTGCTCTGCCCGCGGGTGTTGTCGGCCGGGCGGGCCGCTTTCCGGGCACCGCACTGCTCCAGAAAGCTCTCGGCCTCCCGGTAATACTGGGCCAGCTCGTTTTCCCGGAAGGCGGTGTCCGCATAGCCCTCTTCCAGGCTCTCGATGGCCTCATTGAACAGCAGTGCGGCCTGCGCTGCATCCTGCGCGTCGGCGGCGTGGGCGGCTTCGTTGCGGGCCGTGCGCACCGCGTTGCAGGCCCGGCGGGCCGCCGAGGGGTGCGGCGTATTGCCCAGCAGGTCCAGCGGTTTGGCAGCATCCTTTTCCGGGTCCAGCAGCACCCGCATACACAGGGTGGTATCCAGCTGCTGCCAGCTGGTCTTTCCGCTCAGGTCCGGCATTCGGTCGTAGTAGTCCGGGCTTTCCTTCTGGCGCTGGGCAATGTGCCGCAGCAGCGCGTCCAGACTGTGGCTGCCCGGCTTCTGCTCCCAGTGCCAGCGCAGCAGGCGGCGGCTGATCTCGTCGCATTCGGTCTTGATCTCAAATGCAGCCTGCAATGCTTCGTCCTGCATAATGGCCTCCTTTTTCCTTCTTGTGCAGAAAAGGCGGAGGTGGCACACGCCTTCCTCCGCCTTCTTTCTGCATTCTTTTTTTACAGCATGAATTGATAATACACAAAGCCGCACAGCGCCACTGCCGCACAGACGACGGCAGTGATGGGCGGCACCCAGCGGATCAGCGCTTCTGCCACGCTGTCGCGGTCATCTTCCTCGTCCTCGTCCAGATCGTCATCCGGCACTTCCTGCACCGGTTCGGCGCGGCGGGAGGGCGCGGGGATCACCCGGGTGCCCTCGTCGGCACTGCTGCCCGGGAACGCTGCCCGGGTGGATGCATCCAGCACACGGGTGTGCTCCTCGGCATCCTCCAGCGGCTCGCGGCGGAGCTCAAAGGGTTCCACCTCCTCGGCCGGGCTGCGGGGTGCGCTCACCACGCGGGTGGGCTCCTCGCCAGCGGGTGCAGCTCCCACGATGCGGGTAGGCTCTTCCGCTGCGGCGGGCGATGCCGGAACTTCGGCTGCGGGCCGGGCAGGCTGCTCCGGCTGGAGCAGGGTGTTCAGGGCGTTCTGCAGCAGAATGCGGTCACAGCCGCACTCGGTGCAGTAGACCGTATCTTCCTCTTTGGGATGGAATGCACCGCAGGCGCAGTACCAGCCGTTTTCAAATACCTGGGGCATATACTTCAGGCCCTGACGGTTCATCCGGGCCTCCAGTGCTTTCTGCAGCTCGGGGCTCAGGCGGCGGGGGGCCGGCAGGCGCACCCGCTTGATGTCCTTGAGGTGCACCACGCGCTTACCGTTGTACACGTTGACCAGCGAGACGTCCACACTGGTGATGGCCTTGGACGTAATGAACACGGCATCGTCCATGCCGAACAGCTCGCCGGGCTTCACTTCGATGTCCCGGTACTCAAACTGATCCTCACACAGGATCACGCCGTCCACGCCCTTGCACTTGAAGTGCACTTCCAGAGCGGTCAGGGTCACGCGGGAAATGTTCTTGAAGGTCAGGCAGACGGCATTCTCGCCGCTGACATCCCCCCGCAGCAGCTCCACGCAGACAAACTGCACCGGGCTGCCCGGGGTGTAATAGTTCGCACGGGTCCGTGCGACCGGGTTGAAGTTTTCCTCCACGACACTCGCTCCTTTCCGGGGTCATTCCGTTGCTTCCGGGGCATCCTGCTCCGGTGCGGGGCCCTGCTCCGGCTGCTGACCGGTCGGCTGTTCTGCCGTCTCGGCCTGCTCGGCATGCTCTGCGGTCTCTGCCTTCTCGGCGGTCTCCACAGGCTGGGCGGGCTGCACGGTCTGCTCCGGCTGTTTGGCATCCGGGTCCTCCAGGGGAGGCAGGGTGCCCCCCGCCATCACGGTGTTGAACTCCTGCTCGTTGAGCTTTTCGCGCTCCATCAGGGCCTTGGCCAGCGCGTGCAGCTGGTCAATGTGCTCCGTCAGGGTGCGGCGGCAGGTCTCGTAGGCCTCGTCGATGATATCCCGCATCTCGCTGTCGATCTCGGCAGCGGTGGTCTCGCTATAGCCCTTGCCCTGACCCAGATCGCGGCCCAGGAACGTCTCTTCCTGAGAGGTACCGTACACCACAGGGCCCAGCCGCTCGGAGAAGCCGTACTTGGTGATCATCTGGCGGGCAATGTTGGTGGCCTGCTGCAGATCATTGGAAGCGCCGGGGGAGATATCCTCCAGCACCAGCTGCTCGGCTACGCGGCCGCCCAGACTGGAAACGATGTCCTCGAACATCTCGCCCTTGGTGACGTAGCTGCGGTCTTTCTCGGGCAGATACATGGTATAGCCGCCGGCCTGACCGCGGGGGATGATGGTGATCTCATGCACACGGGGGTGGTGCTTGCAGTAGAAGCCCGCCACGGCGTGGCCTGCCTCGTGGTAGGCGGTGAGCTTTTTCTCTTCGGGGGTGACGACCCGGCTCTTCTTCTCGGGGCCGGCCATGACCTTCATGGAGGCCTCTTCGATGTCCTCCATCGTGATGGCCTTGCGGCTGCGGCGTGCAGCCAGCAGAGCGGCCTCGTTGACGAGGTTCTCCAGGTCGGCACCGGCAAAACCGGCGGTGCGCTGGGCGATGACCTTCAGCGACACATCCGGAGCCAGCGGCTTATTCTTGGTGTGCACCTTCAGGATCTCTTCGCGGCCCTTGACGTCCGGCAGACCCACATAGACCTGACGGTCAAAGCGGCCGGGGCGCAGCAGAGCCTTATCCAGGATGTCGGCACGGTTGGTGGCTGCCATGACGATGATGCCATCGTTGGCCTCAAAGCCGTCCATCTCCACCAGCAGCTGGTTCAGGGTCTGCTCGCGCTCGTCGTGACCGCCGCCGAGACCGGCACCGCGCTGACGGCCCACAGCATCGATCTCATCAATGAAGATGATGCAGGGCATGGTCTTTTTTCGCCTTGTCGAAGAGGTCGCGCACACGGGATGCGCCCACGCCGACGTACATCTCCACAAAGTCAGAGCCGGAGATGGAGTAGAACGGCACACCGGCCTCACCGGCGCAGGCGCGGGCCAGCAGGGTCTTGCCGGTACCCGGAGGGCCGACCAGCAGCACGCCGTGGGGGATGCGGGCACCCAGCGAGTTGAACTTGTCCGGGCTCTTGAGGAACTCCACCACTTCCTTGAGTTCCTCTTTTTCTTCGTCCTCACCGGCAACGTCGGCAAAGGTAGCGGTCTTTTTGTTCTCGCGCTCATCCTTCACGCGGGCCTTGCCCACGTTCATGATGCCGCCGCCGGCACCGCCGCCGCGCATCATGGAGAACAGCAGGAACCCGGTGCAGCCCAGCATGGCCAGATAGAACAGGATCTCCATCCAGGGGATGCTCTCCTTGAGCGGGGTATAATCATACTCCATCGGGGCATCGGGGTTTGCTTCGTCGTAGGCTGCAATGTAGCTGTCCACATTCTTGACGAACATGGAGGCATAGGGCAGCTTGTAGCGCACGGTCACGGTGCCGTCGCTGTTCTTCTCGGCTCCGGTGGAGCCGGAGGAGGAAGAGGACAGCATCCCGGACAGCAGCCCGCCGGTGGACTGCACCGTGCTCACGGACGACGGGTCCGGCAGGTCCAGCTTGCCCTCCTTGAGGGTCATGGTGAGCACACCGGTGTTCAGGTCCAGCGTGAACTTGGTGACCTGCAGGTTTTCAAAATACTGCACCGCCGTGGAGTAAACCATGGAGGACGAGCCGCCGCTGCTGCTGCCGCCGCCCAGCACGCTCCATACCATCAGCACGGCGGCCAGCGCCAGTGCGAGGATGAGCGGATTGATACGAGGTCTCTTAGGTTGCAAAAGAATCAACTCCAGTTCAGGGTGAATTTGATCCGGGACTTACTTCGTGTAGATCTCGGGCTTGAGCACACCCACATAAGGCAGGTTGCGGTACTTTTCATCGTAGTCGAGGCCGTAGCCCACCACGAACTCGTCCGGCACTGCGAAGCCCTCGTAGTCCGGGGCGATGTCGGCCTTGCGGCGGCTGGGCTTGTCGAGGATGGTGCAGATCTTCACCGAGTTCGGGTTGCGCATCTTGAGCATCGGCACGAGGTTCGACAGGGTGATGCCGGTGTCGAGGATGTCCTCCACGATCAGCACATCCTTGCCGGACAGATCACCGTCCAGATCCTTGATGATCTTTACAAGGCCGCTGGTCACGGTGTTGCTGCCGCCGTAGCTGGACACCACCATAAAATCGATGCTGCAGGGGATGGTCACTGCCCGCATCAGGTCGGCCATAAAGACCACCGATCCCTTCAGGATGGACACCAGCACGAGGTTTTTTGCCCTCGTAGTCCTTGCTGATGCGTGCACCCAGCTCCGCAACCTTGGCTTTCAGCTGTTCTTCCGAGACCAGAACGGTCTTGATGTCATCATTCATGCTCATGATGTTTCTCCTTTTTATCCCTTCAAGTTTCCTGTTCCATCTGCAGGATCTGCGTCGTGGTCTCATCCGGTGCAAGGCCCTCGGCAAAGCCGCTGCCGCACACCCAAAGCACCTCGCTGCCTGCTGCCAGAAGCGGCAGCGCGTCCCGCTGCTGCGCCGGGATGCCCGTTTCGTTCATCCACTTGCGCAGCCGGTTGTGTACACTTCGCCCCGCCGGGCGGTAAACATCCCCCGGCTGGCGGGTGCGCAGGACAAGACCAGCATACAACGTAGTTATTCTAGCATAATCCGCCCGATTTTTTAAGTCTTTTTTATGAACGACTTGTATTTTTTCTTCAAAATCCGCCGGGAACACCCGTGCAGTCAGGGTTTTGCCCCCCGGCAGAGGCATCCGGGCCGGTTTTCCGGCCTGCAGGGCTGCGGTAAATGCGGCCGCCGCATCGGCGTCCCAGCCGGCGGATTCGGCCTGTGTTTCCTGCCGGAGCACCCCATCTGCCGCGCAGAAGCGGACCTTCCCGGTCAGCTGCACGGCTCCGCTGCCCTGCTGCACCAGCTGCGCCAACAGCCGGATATATTTTTCTTCCGGGTCCCGCACCGGGGCCGCCAGACGGTGCAGGGCCGTTTCCAGAATGGGCGCATCCGCTGCCGCCAGCGGCTCCAGCCGCCAGCACACGGGGTTCGTGTCCGACAGGCGGGCATCCATCAGCAGCGCTTCGGCCTTTTGGGTAAAGTAGGCATCGGCCTGCGCCGCTTTCTCGCAGAAGCGGGCCAGATTTTCCGTCGCCGCCTCGTTCGTGCTCTGCAAAGCAGGCAGTGCCGCCCGGCGCAGCCGGTTGCGGGCGTAGGCGTCTGTCTCGTTCGTCTCATCGGTGACCCATGTCTGCCCGGCCGCCCGGCAGACCGCCTCGGTGTCGGCCCGGTTCAGGCAGAGCAGCGGCCGCAGGTAGCACCCGCGCTTTGGCCGGATGCCTGCCGCACCGTGCAGCCCCGTGCCCCGGGCCAGCCGCAGCAGCAGGGTCTCAGCCTGATCATTTGCAGTATGGGCCGTTGCCACCGCGTCTATCCCCTCTTCGCACAGGCGTTCAAAGCAGGCATAGCGCAGGCGGCGGGCCCAGTCCTCCCCGGCGTGGGGCGGCGGCGCATCCACCGTGTCGGCCAGTTCTGCCGCGTGGAACACCCGCAGCGGCACCCCCAGTGCCCCGCAGGCCTGCCGCACAAAGGCTTCGTCCCGGTCGGCGGCGGTGCCGCGCAGGCCGTGGTTCACATGGCAGGCTGAGAGGGTGTAGCCGAACTCCGGCTGCAGCGCCCGTAACAGGAGCAGCAGCGCCATGCTGTCGGCCCCGCCGGAAACCGCCGCCGCCAGCCGCAGCGGCTGCCCCGGACACAAAAGCCGGTTCTGCAGGCAGAAATCCCGCACTGCAGCCCGGCAGTCTTTCTCGTTTTTCATCGGTTCAGCGCTTGAAATCCACATCCATGAAGCGGGTGTGGGCACCGTCCCAGCCCAGCGGCACGGTACTGGTCTCACCATGGCGGTTCTTGGCCACGATGCACTCGGCCGTGTCGGCATCCACCTCAGCACCGTCCGGGTTCTGGCTGGCGTAATAGGAATCGCGGTACAGGAACAGGACGCAG
>VOFB01003677.1_pt1 | contig 20060 bp, 39 predicted proteins | sample 5384141 | NCBI WGS metagenome assembly VOFB01 (sample SAMN12384721, study PRJNA508395) | human gut metagenome | isolation source: healthy gut A | host: Homo sapiens | reverse complement strand
ACATGCACAGTTGCATAAATTTTTATATTTGGATAATTTTCTTTTAATATTTAAAATCTTCTTCTTCCTCATTTATAAAGCTATCTGCATATATAGAAACTACATTAAAATTATATTTTTAAAAGTAATTTAGCAAAGCTAAGCGGTCTAATTGTAAAAGTAGTCTATAGAAATAGGAGTGTCTTTTTATAATTTCTTTTGCATTTTTAAAGCTTTATCTGCATTAGTTTCATTTTCTTTAAAATCTATTTTATCTAGATTTAAAGCTTCACAAAGCTTATCTAGATTTTTTTTAATTTCATCAAAATCATAACTTAGTGAAAGATAAAGATATCTTTGGTTTAACTTGTCTTTTAAATACCTTCCCGCTTCTAATGCTGCTGGATTATATATTATATTTAAAAATGATCTGCCCATATCTTTATATTCTATAGTCTTTTGTTCTTGAACTTCTCAAGTGTAAATTTGTTTTCTTTTTATAATTTTTACAAGTTCGCTCGTCGTCTGTTTTGTAGTTATTTCCAATTATATTTACACTGTTATAATCTGTATCGCATTTATCTATAAGGCTGTAGAGTTGTCTTCTCTCATAATTTGATCTGGTGTAAGTCCACTTTTCTCATAATCGGATTCATATAACAATCTGTAAATTCTATGTCTGGGTATTTTTCTAAGTTTTTATATACTAATTTTAAATCGCATCCTATAAAGTGGTGTATACAGCTAGTATATAAAAAGTATTGCTTTTTGGAGTATATGAAAGTTTTGAAAGTATTTCTCCAATTGATTGTATTATCAAATCTTCCGTATCGCCTTCTAAAATATTATTTTCTCTCTTACTATTATATTTGAAAACCTGTCTATTGCATTCATCTCAGCAGCAGTTAAAACTACTCCACGAAGACAACTCTGCGCACATACAAATACTTCATGTGCCTCTGGTATTAACATCCCTGTATGAGCTATATTCCAAGGTCCTCTAGCAGAACATGAAAACCAAGTCTAGATTCAAATGGCGATGGAAACTTTGCATCTTTTGCCAAAACACAAATATCATTTTCATCTTTTAAAACTTGTCTTTCTACACGCTTCAACATTTAGCTTCCTCCTTTGTGTCAGGGTTACTTGGTTGTTCATCATCTGCATCTTTATTATATTCTCTTAATTTTTTTGTCTTTTGATATTTTATATCCAAATGATTTTAATAGATTATCTGCTAGAATTTCGTATTCTTTGCCATGTTGCTTTCTGAAATGATTCTAATACTGTCTTTTTATTTTCTTCTGCTACTACTACAATTTCATCTCTATCTAATGTGCCTATTAATTTTGAATTTATATTTTTATAAATTCATTTACCTTTTCTTCTTCATTTTTTATATTTCTTTATTTAAGATAACTCCGCCTAAAGTTGCATATCCTCTGTTTTTAAAATTATCTATAGCTGTAGCTATATTTAAAGCGGCATGAAGTGACATATACTGCCTGATGTTATTATAAATATTTTGTCGGCATATCCACATCTCATAGGCATTGAAAAACCTCCACAGACTACATCTCCAAGCACATCATAAAAACTATATCTGGTTTATAAGCTTCATATGCACCCTTTTGCTCTAATTTTTCAAGAGCTGTTATTATGCCCCTACCTGCGCAACCCATTCCCGGAGGGGCCTCCTGCTTCGACACACAATATTCCATTATACCCCTCAACTACCATTTCATTTAATTCAAAATCGTCCTTTTTTTTGCGAACTAAATCTAAAACAGTATTTATTTCACTGCCATTATGTAGATTTGTTGTGGAATCGGCCTTTGGGTCACACCCTATCTGCATAACTTTTAATCCCTTTTTAGATAAAGCTACTGATAGGTTTGAAATTGTAGTAGATTTACCTATTCCCCCCTTTTCCATAAACCGCTATCTTTATCATACTTAACTCCCCCTTAAATCTATTTATATATTATTTCGAGATTTTTATTTTTTAAATTCAACTTGAGAATATATAGCCTTTTACACTTACCCTTGTAAAAATTAAGTTGTGATACTAATGTCTGTATAACATATTCTGGAGCATCTAAAGTCACGTTTATAATCGATATTCCTCTATCTTCATAAAGGCATCCCCATTCTGCCTATTATGTATTTTTTATTTTGCTAAGTAATTTATTTATCTTTTTTCAGAAACATCAGAGTGATCAGTTATTATAGATACTACTGCAACTTTTCTCTCTGTAGAAATTTCATCTCTATCAAGAAGTATGTCTATATCGCTATTTTGTTATTTTAAGGGTATAACATCTTTTAATATATTGTTTGGAGTTTCTATTTCACCTATTACTGCCTTTACTCCAAATGCTCTTTCTATGTTTTTTTCTGTTATAACTTCTCTCGTCTCTCCAAACAAATACTTGCCACTTTTTGCTTAGTAAAACGACTTATTCGCCCTTTGTAGAGCATGTGTTGGATAGTGAGTATTAAAAATACAACTTATGCCTTGATTAGATAATTTAGTCATTGTATCTAATATGAGAAGTTGATTTTTTAAAGTCGAGATTTGACTCTGGCTCGTCTAAAATAAGTATCTTTGGTTCTGATACTAATGCTCTTGCAATCAACACCATTTGGAGCTCTCCACCACTTATTTGTGAACATTTTTATGAGCAAATTTAGTTAAATTCATCTCATCCATGACCTTATGCACAATTTCTAAGTCTTGTTCTTTTGGAAGTGACAACATACTAAAATGACTGCTTCTTCCAAGCAGAACCATCTCCTCAACAGTATAGGCTGCTACTGTAGATTTTGCTTGTGGAACATATGCAATATCTTTCCAAAGCTTTTTGTGAGGTATATCTCTTATATTTTCTCCATCTAATGTCGATTTTCCACTATTCCATTTTAAAATCCCATTATACATCTGAGTAAAAGTCGTCTTTCCAGCCCCATTAGGTCCAAGTATTGCAACTAAGTCCCCAGGCCCTACTGAAAAGTTTATATTTTCTAATAGATTATCTTTAGAATGTTTATATGAAAAACATCCATTTTCAACTGAAAGTATCATAGTTGCCAACCTCCACTTCTTCTCATAAGAGTTATAAAAAATGGTGCTCCCACTATTGCTGTAAGTATCGAAATTGGAATTTCAGTTGCAACTAGACTTCTAGCAATTGTGTCAACTATAACCATAAATACTGCACCTATACTTATCGATGCTGGTATTAAAGAAAGATGGTTATTTCCAAATTTCATCCTACACATATGAGGTATAATTAAACCTACCCAACCAACTTGGCCGCACATAGACACACAAGAACCTGTAACTAAAGTTGCTGCTATTATAGTTATTGTTCTAAGTAATTTTATATTAGTTCCTGATGATTTCGCTTCATCTTCTGATAGCATCAATATATTTAATCTCCAGCGAAGTAGATAAAGTACGAAAATTCCGACTATTATAAATGGAGCCCCTAAAAGTAAAGTCTTATAACTAGCTGATGCCAAACTCCCCATAAGCCAATAAGTTATAGCTGGAAGTTGTGATTCAGAATCTGCAACAAATTTTACAAAAGATACAAGTGCAGAAAACAACGATCCAATCATTATCCCAGCAAGCACAATTGTATTCATATTGTGCCCTCTACCAGTCCCTGATATATAAGTAAGCCCGACTGCAATTATTCCAAATACAAGTGCACAAAATTGTATTCCTAAAAGACCAAAGCCAAGTAATATACCAGAGTGCTGCTCCAAAGCTCGTCCCTGATGCAACGCCTAGTGTATCAGGTGTCGCTAGTGGATTTGAAAACAAACTTTGAAATGCACATCCTGCAACAGAAAGCCCAGCTCCAACAAAAGTGCAAGTATTATCCTAGGAAATCTAATCGTCCAAAGTACTATTTCGTTTTTGAGGATTTACACTGTATTCATATCCGAATTTTTCAAAGGCTGACTTTAAGACTTCCACAGGGGATATAACCATTCTACCTATTCCCATTGCCAAAACTACTATTACAATTGGAAGTATTATTAAAATCATTCTCTGAAACCATGATAAACTCCCTACAACCTTAAACTTATTTTTCATATATAATCCCCTAAAAATCTATAGAAAATACTTCTTTATATAATTTATCTATAAAATATAAATATAATTTCTTTACAATTAAAAATAGCTATGCCAGTGGCATAGCTAAGTAATTTGCATCTACAAAATATCGCCTTCCACCTTAATTTTAAATTTTGGTGTCAGAAATAAAATAATTAAAATGATAATTATTCTTCATTATAAGGTAGATTTTTATCATCTTTTAAATCAGTTATAATTATCTATTATTTTATTATTCCTATTTTCAATTATCAATTTTTATAAAGATTCAAACAATATTTTCCACATTTATACAAAAAGTATAGCACATGAATTTTGAAATGTAAACTTATGCAAAAAAATTGAATTTTAAACAAAAAAATTATAAGAAATAATTCTTATAATTTTTTACGTTCTATATATATGTTATGTATTAAAAATACGATTATTCAGTCTCAGTGTCATCAAGTAAATTATTTTCAGATAAATATGATAAAAATGATAGTCCTAACATTATAACTACTAATAAAGCTGTTATTAAAATAATTGCCATCTTTTGCGCCCCTCCTTTTATATAATGATATAATCAGTTTTTTGAACTAAATATGAATTAATTTAATTTGTATAATTTTATACAAATATATATTTTAATTAATATGTTCAAATAAATCTTGATTTTATTTCCCTAAATTCTTGCAAACCTTTTCTATATTCATATTATAATATTTTGTTTATTTTACAAGTAAAAATTTTGTTAATATTTTCTTTCATTTTTCTTAATATTTTTTGTTGAAATTTTATATTTTTTATTTATTTTAGTTTTCTCTTTAAGTTAAATTTTATATACATTTTTAATATGGAAATTTTATATTTATCATATTTTTTTTAGTTTAATTTGAAGATTTTCTATTTTTTTTTACAAGGATTGCTTATTAATTTACGTGAATATTTCCAATTTTTTCTTGACTTTACTTAGTTAATATTTTAAAATCTTATACATAATAAATATTAAAAATGCAATGATTAGGAAAGTAAATTTAGTGCGGTTATCAGAGAGGGAAATTCATAGGCTGAAAGATTTCCTTAACTTGAGAAATTGAAGACTACCTATGAGCTTCTATCCGAAGTTATCTTTATAGATTTTAGTAAGATTTGACGTTTAGCTTACGTTACAAGTTCAAGTGGATTTATATTAAATCAATTTGGGTGGAACCATGCGGGAATTATACTCTCGTCCCTATTTTTAGGGACGGGAGTTTTTAATAAGCATAAAGAAATTTTATTCTAAATATCTTTCATAAGGTAGATTTATTTGAAACACATGTACAGAAATTATAATTATCCATAATTTTAAAGGAATATAATTTCCTATGTGTTATAAAAAATTATATTTATTGTCTATAATAAGAAAATCTAGATTATATATTAAAATATAGATTTTCTTATTATAAAGAAATACACAGGGGTAAAATAATGTATTTTTTAAGTACAAGGGGTAATAACGAAAAAATAACAGCATCTCAGGCGATAATAAAAGGGTTATCAAGCGACAAAGGACTTTATGTACCTTCTAGCTTTAAAGATCTAAGTGGTGAATTAAAAAACTAGTAGATTTAGATTATAAAAAACTTGCTTATGTTATTTTAAAAAGAATTTTTTAACTGATTATTCTGAAAAAGAGTTGAGATACTGTATCGAAAGCGCTTATGACGAAAAATTTGATACAGAAAAAATAGCACCAATAAGTAAAGTAGTAGAAAACTACGTATTAGAATTATATCACGGGCCTACATGTGCATTTAAAGATATGGCACTTACTATAATGCCTTATCTTTTAAAGACTGCAATTAAAAAAAATAACTTACAAGAAGAAGTAGTTATTCTTACTGCAACTTCTGGAGATACTGGAAAAGCTGCTCTTGAAGGCTTTAGCGATGTAGATAAAATAAAAATCGTAGTATTTTTCCCAGAAAACGGAGTTAGCTCTATACAAAAACTTCAAATGAAAACTACAAAAGGGAAAAAATACTTGTGTAGTTGGAATAAATGGAAACTTCGACGACGCACAAACTGGCGTAAAAAACATATTTTCAGATAAAGAGTTTAATAATGACTTAAGACAAAAGGGATATATATTATCATCAGCAAACTCAATAAATATAGGACGTCTAACTCCACAAGTTGTATACTACTTCTATTCATATTTACAACTTGTAAAAGAAAATGAAATAACTTTAGGAGAAAAGATAAACTTTGTAGTCCCAACAGGAAACTTTGGAAATATACTAGCTTGTTATTATGCAAAACAAATGGGTCTTCCTGTAAATAAATTTATCTGTGCATCAAACGACAACAACGTTCTTTATGATTTTTTCAAAACGGGTGTTTACGATAAAAACAGAGATCTTATATTAACAACTTCTCCATCTATGGATATACTTATATCTAGTAATTTAGAGATTATTATTTGAAATATCAGATAGAGATTCTAAAAAGTAAATAAATTAATAAACGATTTAAATACTAAAGGAGTTTATAAAATAGATGAGAATATGGAAGCAAACTTATCTTCTTTCTATGGAGAATACGCTTTAGAAGATACTGTAGATAAAACTATAAAAGATGTCTTTGATAAATATAAATATTTAATAGATACACACACTGCTGTTGCGTATTCTTGTTATGAAAAATACATAAAAGAAACAAATGACTCTTCAAAAACTGTAATAGTAAGTACAGCAAGTCCTTATAAATTCAGTAAAGACGTGCTTAGTTCACTATCTGATGTAGATAGTAATTTAGATGATTTTGATATAATAAATAAATTATCAGATTTGAGCCACACTCAAATACCTGGACCGATAAAAGAGCTAAAAAGCTTAGAAATAAAACACAATACTACTTGTGAAAAAAGATGAGCTTAAATCTGAGATATTAAAATTTTTAGGGAAATAGGTGATTATATGTTAGAAGTTTATGTACCAGCTACAAGCGCAAACATAGGTCCAGGATACGACTGCCTTGGACTATGTTTAGATTTATTTAACAAATTTACTTTTGAAGAATTAGAAAGTGGGCTATTCTTTGAAGGATGTGAAGAAGAGTTTGCAAACGAAGACAACTTAGTTTATAAAACTATGCTTTTCTTTTTTACGACAAAGTCAAACCTAAAAAATACCAAAAGGTATAAAAATAACATTTGAAAATAATATTCCAATATGTAGAGGTCTTGGAAGCAGCTCAACTTGTATAGTTGCAGGTCTTATGGCTGCAAACATCCTATCAGAAGCTAATTTAGGAAAAGATGAAATACTTAAATTAGCTATAGAGCTTGAAGGTCATCCAGATAACGTCGCTCCTGCTATATATGGAAATATGATAATAGCATTTATGGAAGATGGAAATTTATATCACGAATCAATAAAAGTTCCAGAAGAAATTAGATTTTTAGCAATGGTTCCTGATTTTGAGCTTTCAACAGAAAAAGCGAGAGCCGTACTTCCAAAAACAAATACCACATAAAGACGGTGTATTTAATGTATCTAGATGTGCACTTTTAATCGTTGCATTTACTAAAAACAACTTAGACTTAGTCAAAGTTGCGTGCAAAGATAAATTCCATCAAAATTATAGAAGCCATTTAATAAATAATTATGATGATATCGTTAAATATGCAAATAAATTAGATTCACTTGGTACATTTTTAAGTGGCGCTGGACCAACTATTATGACTATAGCTAAAGATAGCGACGATAAAATACTAGATCAAATGAATTCTTATTTATCTACTTTAAAAGATAAATGGCAAATAATAGACTTACACTGCGACCCTAATGGAGCTTATTGTAGAGAAGTTTAATTTAGAAATTTTAAAATTTATAATTTTTTGCATTATAATATAAATATATATACTCATCATATATATAATTATATTATTTATAAAATGTGTTTAATAAAAGCTTTTCTATTTTGGAAGGCTTTTATTTAGAAATTTTGAGGAGGATTTATGGAAGAAATACTAAACACTGACCAAAACAAAAACTTTTTTCAAAAGAATATAAACATAATTATATGTTGTATCTTTTGTACATCTTTATGGGGAAGTGCCTTTCCTGTGTAAAACTTGGATACGAATTATTTAATATTTCTGTAGACGATATTTTTTCAAAATATTATTTGCAGGTTGGAGATTTTCTTAGCGGGAATAATAGTTTTATTAATAACAGCTTGTATTCAAAAAGAAATTTCCAAAATTAAAAAAAGAAGCTATAAAATCAGTTGTTATTTTAGGCTTTATCCAAACTACATTAGAATATATATTCTTTTATATAGGGCTTTCGTATGCGTCTGGATTTAAAGGAGCTATACTAAACCCTACATCTACTTTTATGATGGTTATATTAGCCCACTTTTTCTACAAAGACGACAAACTTACTTTTTTAGAAAAACCCTTGGTTGTATTGTAGGATTTTTAGGAATTATAATAGTTAATCTAAGTGGAGATGTAAATAGCCAAAGTAGCTTTTTAGGTGAAGGTTGCTTAATTATTTCGGCGCTTGCCTTTGCAATAGGCTCAATAATAAGCAAAGAAGCTACAAAATAGAATCTAATCCTATGATAGTTACTGGTTATCAACTTCTTATAGGAGGATTTATACTTATAGTATTTGGACTTATTGGAGGCGGAAAACTTCAGGTCACATCTACTTCTGCTTTTATGTTATTTTATATCTTGCGCTTTTATCATCAATAGCATTTAGCCTTTGGACTACACTTTTTAAATATAACCCTGTAAGTAAAGTGTCTATTTTTAATTTTTTTAACACCGATTTTTGGGACTATACTATCTGCACTTATTTTATCAGAAGATGTCTTTAATCTTAAAAATATATCTGCACTTATCTTAGTTTGCTTTGGAATTTATATTGTAAATAAGCCAAAGACAAAAAATACTTAAAGTAATTACTTTAAAATTATAATTTTATACATTATAAGGAAGGCTTTATATCAAAATTAACTTGATTTATTTTCTTAAACAGGTTATCCTATTTTAAGGTAGAAAAATATCAAAATTAGATTTATAGGAGAGTGATGAAAATGGACGCTAGTCCCTTGAGTATATCGTCAATTAATTTTTCACTTGTCTACCTATAAATGACTACTTATTTTGTTATAAATTTTAGTCATTTATAGATATATAAGTGCACTAAATATATAACTGAATAAGGAAGTGTTATCGTGATAAGATATTATAAAACTATTGAAGGCAAACTGGAAAAGCTAAATTCATACGAAGACGGATGTTGGGTGAATTTAGTCGAACCTACTAATGAAGAAATAAGCGAATTATCTAATATTTTAGATTTAGATATAGATAGTATTAATGCGGCCCTTGACGAAGAAGAACGTTCAAGAATCGAAGTTGAGGACAATCATACATTAATTCTTATTGATATACCTATAGATGAAAGTGACTCTTCTTCAGCTCACTATTCTACAATTCCCTTAGGTATTATTTTAATGGATGAATGTATTTTGACAGTATGTACTGCTCAAAGTAGACTTTTAAATGACTTTATAGTTGGACATATTAAGGAGTTTTTCACATTTAAAAAGACACGATTTATTCTTCAAATTTTATATAAAAAATGCGACATATTATTTATTATATCTAAGAAGAATAAACAAATTAACTATAGAAATAGAACGTGAAATCCATAATTCTATGAAGAATAAAGAACTTCTACAACTTCTAGAATTAGAAAAATCTTTAATTTACTTTTTCAACATCGCTAAAGTCTATCGAATTAGTTCTTCAAAAAACTGCTTAGAACTTCAGCTATTAAAAAATATCCAGAAGATGAAGATCTACTTGAAGATGTAATAATCGAAAACAAACAGGCAGTTGAAATGGCTACTATATATGGAGATATCTTAAGTAGAATCATGGATGCATTTAGCGCAATTATAAACAATAACCAAAATAACGTAATGCAGTTTTTAACAGTCGTTACATTTATTTTTTCTATTCCAACAATCGTATCTGGATTCTTTGGAATGAATGTTGCAAATCTTCCGTTTGAAACCGACCCTTATGGATTTTGGATTATACTTTTAATTACGACTGTAATATGCTTAATTCTTACGATATTATTATCAAAAAATAAATTACTGTAATTATATATATTAAAAGGAGCGAAAACGCTCCTTTTTTACTATTTATATCCTAGTCTATTTTCGACTAGCATCTTGTCTATTCTCTTTTCATATTTATTGCTCAAATCTTCTTGTATATCTAATATATAATTTGGAATATATTCCTCTTCTTCAATTTTAGTCTCTATAAATTCGACAAATTTAGGAACTAAGAAGCTATCTGTGTTTAATTTAAACTCTGGTATACTGTCGTATATATCCTTGCTGTTAAACAGACCTTCATCTGCTAATTCTTTATACATAGTTCTGCCTTTTTAAGATAAAGACCAGCTAACATATATTCAGAGTCCCTATTTCCAAGTTCTACACCTTGGCTTGAAGTATTTTTTAGCCACTTCATCATCTTCTAATTTAAGACTTATCTGACCTAAGTTAAATATAGATTCTACTAGACCTTGATTTTTGATCTTTCATACCAATACTTAGCATTTGTATGGTCGTTATAATAATTTTCGTATATTAATCCAACCATATGCTCTGCATATGCATTTTTTTTCATTTGCACATACATCTAGCATCTTTTTAGATTCTTCTAAGTTACCTTCTTCGTAATATATTCTTCCAAGATGTAATTTGGCATTTAGATGATTTTCATCAGTAGCCATTAGATAGTATTTTTTAGCTTCTTCTAAATTATTTAAATCTTCGTATATAAGACCTACTTTATAACTAGATTCTTTGTCGTTATTGTTTGCTGCTTTTTATACCATAAAATAGCCTCGTCTAGATTTTCAGCTTCTACATATATATCAGCTAATTTCTTTTGACAAGTTACAAAATTTGAATTTCTCAAATAATATGATATAGCCTGTTGATAATCTTTTGTCTGATAATATAAGTCTCCCAAGTTCTCTACAGCTACTTTACAACCATCCATTATTGCTTCTTCATAGTATTTTATAGCTTTTTCATAATTTTTTTCTTCAAAATAAAGTCCAGCAAAATTATTTTTAGCTTCTACTAATGAATCATTAGACGCTAAATCATAATACAATTTTGCACTTTCAATTGTGTTTTTCTATTATATAAATTCCCCAGTCTCAACTTAGCCATACTGTGATTAGAGTCTATCGCTTCTTTATAGTAATCTATAGCATCTTCATATAGATCTTTTTCATCATATAAATACGCCAGTCTATACTGTGACTCAACATGGCCTTTGTCTGCACTTTTTTATAATATCTTATTGCGTCGTCGATGTTTCCGTTAGCTTCCATATATAAACCTAAATTGTAACATCCTTTTTCATATCCACTTTTATAAAGCTGTTTATATAAGCTAACTGCTTCTTTTTCCATGTTCTTTTGCATATATAAGATAGCTAAATTGTATTTACATTCGTTATTACCTAATATATGACCTTTTTTATAAAATTCTATAGCATCTTCTTCTCTTTCTAGTGCCATATATAAATTCCCTATATTAAAACACGCCACTCCATCATTTCCATGTGCAGCAGTTTTAACCACTTTTCTGCATTATGAAAATCTCTAAGTTTAAAGTGGACAATTCCTAAATTGTTTTGGCATCTTAAATCTCCATTTAAAGCCTGTTTTTCATACCAATAAAGTGCATACTCATATCCCTCAATATTGTAGTACATATTTCCCAAATCAAAAGCAGAGTCTTCTTTTCCGTTTTTATATGATAAAGAAAACCACTTTTCAGCTTCAACATATTGTTTTCTTTCTAAATAAAGCTCCCCTAATCTATATTGTGCTTTTACGTGATTTTGATTTCCAGCGATTATGTAAGATTGTATAGCTTGATCTTTTTTCCCTATCTTCTCAAACATATTAGCTTTGCTATAAGCTATGACTGCTTCTGTAGGTACTTCTTTACCCTTTTTTCTTCATTGAAAATTTATTCATTTTCACTTCATTCTCCTATTTTACTTCTATTTTATAATTATAATAACACACTCATACTATAAAATATTATATACTAAAATATATTTTATTTATTTCCAAAACCCAAAATTTAATAAAAAATGTAATTATTTCAATATAAATAGTAATATAAAAGCAATAAATCTACTACTTTTCCATAGCTTTGAGTTCCTTCTTTTACTCTATTTGACTTTAGATAGACATTGTTCATATTCTCTGATACTTTGTTCACTTTACCTTCGTATTTTTCCCAAAATGATGAATAACTTATTAAGTCGTATCTAACATCTTTATCTATTTTTTCTGTCATAGATTTAAATTTATCGTAATCTACTTTGCTAAGTGCAGAAGCGGTGTATTTTAACGCCATAAAATATCCCGAATAATTTACATATGGCTCTTCGTTATTTATACAAGCTATATAAGCTAAAAAATTGGCTTCACTTTCATTTGCATATCCTCTTTGGTGTGCCATTTCATGTAATATAGTAAATGGCATACTAGTTAATGGCTGATTTATATTTATATTAGCTTCACCTGTAAATGGTGAATAAATACCCGTTATACTAGTATATGAAAGTAAGTTTGAATTTAATATTATCTTAGCTTTTGAGTAATTTCCTTGTTTATTTAGATTTAAAAGCTCTACATTATCATATGCACTTTGTAAAGTAGAAATCATATTTTTAATACTTTTAATATCTTTATTTAATTCATTATTAGAATTATTCACTATTTTTTACTTTCATTACATTTTTCAATCAAATAACTGTATAATTCTTCTAAATCATTTTTTGTCAAATGCAATATTAGATATATCCTTTTTTTTACACTAGATTTATATTCTGTTTTTATACTTTCTTCTAATCCTACTCTATTGTAATTAATTCCCCATAATACTATAAATAAAAAATACATAAAACATATAAACGCCAAATAATTTAAAAGTATATTTTTCAAACTATTAAAAACGATTTTTTATCTTTAAATAGCTTAACTGCCAAATAGATTATAGAAATTAATATCGAAAGTACAAAAAAATATATATAAGTATCTCAAAATACGAAAAAATCAAATGTAGAATTTATCTTGCTCAAAAATTTCACTATATATATGTCTAGTTTTTTAGAATAGTAATTTTCTACTAAATAGCTGTACTTTGACGATATATACTTTATAAAAAGCGATATAATAAAGAGTATATACGCGCTTATCCTAAATTTCTTCATTTTTCCCTCCATTTTTAACTTTTAAAATAATAATAGCACGAAACTTTTAATTTATTCTATAGATAAGTTAAAAACTTCGTGTTATTATAAGGTATAATAAAATTTGTATATATTAAAATACTATAAATATATACTAATAATTATAATAAAATACAGTAGGTGAATATATGAACAACATAAAAATAAAACTGACAAGAGACAAGTATAACTTTAGATTTAAACAATACGAAGGAATGTATTTTCACTGTGAAATAAAAGACGACAATACAGTTAGATATAAAATAACTAAAGATGAAGCCGGAAGTGAATTAAAAAGAATTTGGAAATACACATATAAAAGATAATATGATATTTATTCCTCAAATAGATGCTTATATTGATTTAAGATAAGTTTAAAAGGTGTAGCTTTACAGAAATTATATTTCTATAAAACTGCACCTTTTTAAATTATATATCGATACTTTCAACTGTAACAAGACCTTTATTTTATAAGTTGAATAAAGAATAGTACAACCACCATTACTAGTGCTACTTTAAATACTACTCCTGATACAAACTTCAATAATTTTATCGCTATTCCCGCTACTACAATTAAAAGCGCTATTCTAAATAGTAAATCTATAGTCATATCTTTCCCTCCATACAAATAAGTCTTTATACATTATATTAACATAACTCTTAAAAGTATAATACAGAAAATTTATGTATTTTAGATTTAAATAAAATTAACAAATTCCTAAATTTTTATTACAATTTATGAGTTTTTATTTTATTTAATTATAATGAAGCTTTTTGTTTTGCCCATTTGCTCACTATTTCTTCAGATTTTGAGGCTTCAGATCCTTTTATAGATAAGCCATCTAATACTTTTAGCTCCTTTTACAAATTCTTCTAAGGTCTGCTTCACTACTTCCCATTCCACTGCCTTCATTTGTGCAAAAGGAATTATTGTTTTGGATTCTAAATTGTAATTTTCTAAGAAACTAAATAAAACCATAGGCATAGTTCCACACCAACTTGGATAACCTACAAATATTGTATCGTACTTATCTAAATTATCTAGATACTCTTTTTTAACTTTGGTCTTGCATTTTCTTTCATTTCTACAGGACTAACCTCAAAATTATAAGCTGCTGGAAGCATCATCTTAAACTCATCAATTCCCCCACAGCCTAGAAGTGTAGCTAATATAGACATAAACTTAGTATGGTCGTCTAAAGTCATTTTGATTTGTAACCTCATCAAAAGTAAAATTATCAAATAACTCTAAAAATTCTGGGTCTGTATCATATAGTTTTGATTTATACCCTGGAAACATTTTATCATTATACTCCTTTGCAAAATCTGATATTGCCATAATTATACCTCCTTAACATTTTATACCTAATTTAAATAATTATTCCATTTATGGGAATTGAACTCATCCAATTTTTTCAAGAAATAAATTCTAATTCATTGTGCTATAATAGCATTTATGCTCTGAGTTAATTCTAATTATTTTACAAGAAATTTTTATTACAAGGATCCATAATATCAATTTTAATGTAAAATAAATCACTTATTTACAGTGTAGCACTTAGAGTTAACTTCATGTCAACAAAAAAGATTTTAAAAGTTTAATTTAAAGTAATATTATTTTATAAATTAGGAAAAAAAAAAAAAGAAATTTAAAAGGAGAAAGTCATGTCAAATACAGAAAACAATTTTAAAAGTTATCTTTTATCAAAATGTACTATCGGATATGGTATTATAAATGGTTTAATAAATGCAGGAATATTCTATCTTATGGAGAAATCTCATCCAGACGCTATGTTTGGTAGTGCTGATATAATAAAAGACCTTACATTTACTACATTCTTATTAGGATTCCTTTTAGCACTTATAGTTATGCCTTTAACTGCTAAAGATTTAGAAAAAGGTAAATTTAGCTCACAAGAAGGTGTACACAAATTTGAAAAATATCTTCCAAATCACTTATTTGTGTTCTCTATAATAATAGGACTTGTTACTTGTGCTTTAACAATAATATTATCATCAATAATAGTATTCTTATTTAACATAGCTCCACTTACAGTTATGCAAATGATGATATTCAAAGGAACTATATGTGCTATATGCGGTGGTATAGCAGGATACCTATGCATAATAAAAGTTGCATATAGAAAATAATTAAATTGATTATAACCGATTTATAATAAATAAACCCTATACACAAGACACTAGAAAAAAGTGCCTATATGTATAGGGTTTATTTATAATTATTTATTTCTCTGAAAGAAACTCTGTATGATGTTGATTCCTTTTTAATTCAGAAATCAACTTTTAATATGTCTTTGTAACCTTTTTAGCGTCCTTGATAACGCTCTACTTTATAAATTACTTAGGATGCACCCTTTTAACATAAAACGTTTTCATGTAATTTAAACAAGCTTTTCAAAAATTTGTTTTTCTTCAACTTGTAATTTTTTTATTCTTGTATTTATCTCTTTATTATATGATTCTACCCATTCACTACTTAAAAGGTTGTTTTCTAAATAATAAGGATATCTTCTTTTCATGCATATTATCTCATTTTGTAGTAAAAATATATCGTTTTTTAAGTCAGCTATGTTTAAATCTTTTCTCTTATTGACTTTTAAGTTTTTAAGCAACATAAGAGTTGTATCATCGTAATTTAGATAAGCATTTTTAGCTCTCTCCCATAAATTATTGCTTTTTAGACTGTATATCGATGGATGCATAACAGATATCACATCTAAAAATAATGAATCTAGCAAGTCTTTTTACCTTTATTTTTTTTTCTCTAAGACTCAACACTTCTTTTGATTTTTCACATTTTACTTCTAATTCACAAATTTGTTTAGATAAAATTCCAGTTTGTCTATCTATTTCTTGTTGTATATTTTTTATTTCTTTTTCCCTTTTTAAACCAAAGTAATTTTCATAAATATTTTGTTTTATTCTAAGCTCTTTTATATTTTTATTATGTCTTAATTCTTCTATCATCAAGTCCCCAAAATGAAATAAAATTTTGATTCTGTATAAGGCGCATCTCTCATTATCAATTTATTTTTCTCAAATAATAATTTAATGTATTTATTTAAAAGGTTATTATATTCATTTATGTTCATACAACTCCCTCCTTTTAAAAGTTTTTTCTATATTTTATGAAATACAAACTTTTAATGTCATCTAAATACTTTTCTATATGTATTATAAATTCTACATTTCATATAAAAATTCCTTTTTAATTTACGAATTTTTACAAATTTTTTAAAATTACAGTATCTAAAATACTATATATTATATTTAATTAAAAAAATACCGCAAACCATCTTATAAATTTGGTCTACGGTATTTACAAAATTTCAATATTAAATTACATCAAGCCATTTTTTAACCTCTGCATATATATCTTCTTCTTTTAATATTGCAGATATTATCGCATATCCATCTGGATTAAATTGCTTTAACTTTTCCACATTGCCTAAATTAATTCCACCGATTAATACAAATGGAATATCGACATTGTCTTTTATTTCTTTTAATGTTTCAAAAGATACGCTCTTTGCATCTAATTTTGTGCTTGTGCTAAACATTGCTCCTATTCCAATGTAATCTGCTCCGTCTTCTTTTTGCACGTTTTGCTTCCTCAATAGTTCTTGCTGATACGCCTAGGATTTTATCTTCCCTATTAGTTTTCTAGCACTTTTAGCATCTATATCGCTTTGTCCAACGTGTACTCCGTCTGCATTACAAAGTAGTGCTATATCTATTCTGTCGTCTATTATAAATTTTGCGTTGTATTTTTTAGTAAGCTCTCTTAATTTAAGTGCTTTTTCTAAAAAATTCGCCGCCGTCTGCGTTTTTTTCACGAAGTTGAAGCATAGTAACCCCAGCTTTTAGCCCATCTTCTATACATTTATAAAAATCACGACCTTTTAATATATCTGAATCAGTTATCAAATACATTTTTAAGTCATCTCTTAAATTTTCCTTCATACTTCCCTCCGATTAAACTTACAACTAATTTATTTCTTATTGTATAAATTTCTATTTTTTAATTTGTACTATATTTTTTTAATTAATCTTTTATTATGCGCTCGCTTTGTAACCTTTATTAGCTTCTCTTTTAATTTTTTCAAGCGGTAATATAGTCGCTACTATTAAGCTTAAAAAAGCCTTCTACACCTGCACAAGAGAAGTTATATACTATTGAATATAACCATGGTCCCATATTAAATTGTTCTGCATATGATGCAAAGAACACAACTCCTGATACTACGTGTACACAACATTTTAAAAATACTACGATTAAGCACCCGAAAAATACTTTTTTACTCTTGAGTTAGATCCAAACATTCCGCTAAGACCTAAAATCATAGGTGGTATTATAAAATCTAAGAATAATTGTACTGGGTGAATTATATATCCTCCAAATAATCCTAAAACACCAGTTATAAGACCTGTTGTCATACCTTCAACTGGTCCATATATAAGACCTATTAAAAGTATTGGTAGTGATGATAATAAGTTAATACTTCCACCTTGTGGATATTGTATAAATACTATTTTGCTAAGTATAAATGATAATCCAGAAAACATCGCTATAACTACCATTTTCTTAACAGTTAATTCAAAGTTTCTAAGTTTTATTATATATAAAACTAGAGGTATAAAACAAAGTGCTACGTATATATAATTCATATTCATAATAATTTCCTCCTTATTCTCCTTTGTAAGCCATATCCCAAAATTCTAATTCGTATATACTGGCTCTTATAAATATATCTTTTAATTTTTCTTTTGTTTTATCTGAAAGATTTTGACAAATCTCGTTTGTAAAATCTAGCCATTCATTTTTAAAAGCAACATATTCGTCGCTTGCATAAGTTTCTATCCAACTTTCAAAAAAGTTTCCTTCTAATTTATCTTTATATTTTTCTTTTAATTTTAAACCTATATAATTGTAGCTCCATGTGCATGGAAGTACAGCTGCCACTATTTCTTCTATAGTCCCTGTAATTGATATAGACTTCATATAGCTTGTATAACTTTCATTTGTCATATTTAATTTATACTTAAATTCGATATCTTCTATGTTTTCACCAAAGTCTTTTAAATACATTATATGGTTTGCTGTTTCTGTCTCAATACTTCCGCCAATACCACTGTAAAAACTTTTTAAGCTCTTTCATATTTCTGCTTTTGACACAAGCCATAGCGTATACTTTTTGCGTATTCTATTAGATATAGGTAATCTTGAATTAGATATTTTCTAAATTTCTCTTTATCTAATGTCCCTTCACCAAGTTCTACTAAAAAAAGGATGCTCTAAATATTTATACCATATTTCTTTACTGCTTTCATATAAGTAATCTGTAAATAACATATCTTTCTCCTCAAAACTAAACAACTTAAATATATCTGTATTTTTGAAATATCTTGTATTTTAAGTTTTTATAATTCTACTTTTGCATATTTTTCAAAAAGTATTTACGTCTAATGAATCTATATTGTCGAATAAATAAGTTTTGAAAGTTCCAACACCAGGATTTGTAACATCTGCTAGTTCTCCACTTAAACTCATAGCTAAAGTACCCATAAATGCAGCTTCTATAGACTTATCAGTACAAGGCAAGAAACTAGCAATTAAACTTGAAGACATACAACCTGTTCCTGTTATTTTTTTAAGTTTATAAGTTCCGTTAAATATTTTATATACTTTTTTCACCATCACTTACTAAATCTGTTATACCAGATGCTACTACTGTGCAGTTTAATTTTTTAGCTACTGATTTTACAATTTCTGATGCATCAGAACCATCATCAAATGAGTCTACACCTTTTCCAGCAACGTCAAGTCCACCTATAAATTTAATTTCTGATATATTTCCGCGAACTACAGTGAAGTTTACTTCGTTTAATAATTTATTAGTAAGCTCACCTCTAGCTTTGCTTGCAAAAACACCAACTGGATCTAAAACTACTGGCTTATTGTATTTGTTTGTTGCTTTTCCTGCTTTTATAAATAAATCTAAGTATGATGAATTCATAGTTCCTATATTTATAACAACTGCACTTGCTTTTGAAACTATATCATCTACTTCTTCATAGGACAAACTCATAAGTGGACTAGCCCCTATTGCTAAAGTAGTATTTGCACAATCTGTCATCGTTACATTATTTGTGTAATGTAATACTAATGGATTTAATTCTTTACTTTATCTATTAATTTATACATTTTAAATCTCCCCTATTTTTATTTAGTTATATTATTTTTAAATACTATAAAACTTTTTATAAATTCAATTAATCTACTTTTTTCAAATTTATAAAAAGTGATTTACAGGTCCTACTCCATGACCTATATCAAAACTATGTCTTATAGCTTCTGTTATGTATATCTTACTAAGTCTAACAGCTTCAACTACATCATATCCAAGCGCTATGTGTGAAGTTATTGCAGAAGATAATGTGCAACCTGTTCCATGTGTATTTTTTATTTATTCTCTCTGATGAAAATACTTCAAATAAAGTTTTCACCCATAAGAATATCTACAGCATCACCATCTAAATGTCCACCCTTCATAAGCACATATTTAGGTCCTTAGGTTTAATATTTCTTTACCCGCTTTTT
>VOFB01003518.1_pt1 | contig 20068 bp, 26 predicted proteins | sample 5384141 | NCBI WGS metagenome assembly VOFB01 (sample SAMN12384721, study PRJNA508395) | human gut metagenome | isolation source: healthy gut A | host: Homo sapiens | reverse complement strand
AAGATTGATTCGACCAGCTCCTGCATCTGTGCGGCTGTGTAGGAATCGTCCACCGACTTTACCTCCATGAAGGTACCAATCTTCGATTCCAGCTCGGTATTGGCTTTCTCATACACTATCGCATCCTCCTTCGACAGGAGCCTTACTCTGGTTCTTATCTTCTCAATGCTCTTGGAGTATTCGTAACTGGTGAGGTTTGACTGACTGATCCCAGCTTCCAATACCCACTGCATGGCATTTTCCACTTTTTCTTAAATAAATCGTGCCATTTTCGGAAGAAATATAATATCTTTCCCCTGTGGCTTTATACGTTGTGCTTAACGCATCGAGCATCACATCATAATAAGTTGTCTTTGCTTTTGGAAGTTCCGGTATTACATAGCCTGTATCAACCGCATTTCCTGTCATTCCCAGCCTTGACATACAATCATTGAATATATCTGTGGCCGTCTTGTTGGTATAGCAGAATGAATCCTTGTTGTTCGCCAGATAATAAGCATTGTCATAGGCTTTTACCACCAGCTTTTTAGAATCACTCTGCTTATGGCTTGTGATTATGCCCCGGAACAACTCTTTGCCGCCCTCATAAAAAACACATTGGTCTCCATTGGCACAATCTACCGTAACCCTTGAATGATTGTATCCATCATCATCCATCAGAGTGATACTGATAGACCTTGGAGCAGCTCCTTTCCTGCCGCTCCAAGTGATCTCCTCGAACATATTTGACACATCATAGCCCGTTCCGTTATGGATAATTACAAATTGTATTGCCATGGCTACCTCCTATGCTGCCGGTATGGTATAAACCTGTCCGGGATAAATCAGATTTGGGTTACTGCCAATAACACCTTTATTCGCATTGTAAATAACGGTATATTTAGCTCCTGATCCGTAGAACTTCTTTGCGATATTCCAAAGACAGTCGCCCTTTTTCACTGTGTATGTCTGTGCCGCCGGGTGTTATCCACCCTTGGAGAGGATTGTGAAACAGTAGCTTTCTGCGTGGTAACATTCACCTTGATCTGGCGCATGGTGATTTCTCTGTACTCCTTGAGGGTAATGTCAAACTGCACCGTTCCAGGATCACCGCCAACCTCTGAGGTTTTGAATTTCTCAATGGTGGCATACATTGATATTCCCATGCCTCCGGTAAGAGTAAGCCGCACCGGCTTCTTGGTGTTCTTCATTGCCAGAACCTGTGCTACTGCTGTGTTCGGATCCGGAATGTTACTGTAATTGCATCCACTGAAATAAGTCTTCGGGAAAAAGCTCGAAAAGCTAATGTTCGCAGCTGCACTGTCCTGTATGATCGTACACTCACCAACTCCGTACACCTTGAGGTTGGAGTTGTCACTGCCATACGACACTTCTATTTCTTCCGGAAGAACCGGAAACCGAAAAATGCTGTTCAGCTTCATGGCTAATTGATAATTAGAACTCATACGACAAATCTCCTTCCTCCTCAATTTCCTGCTGAATGATACCCATAAGAGCATCCTTCATGTTCGACATTAACAGGCTTACAACATCTTCCTTTGTGACACCATTTCCGGTTACCTTCATTTCTCCGGCTCCCTCTACTCTGAAAGTCACTGTCCTGTCGCCGCCTGCTGTATCATTAACCGCCTGCTCCGGCTCCACATAGAAGCTGTCCGAAGATGTATCTTTTGCAAGTATGTTAGCTGTTTCATCAGCTGTATAAACGACTTCTCCGCCGCCAAAATTGACAAGCTCCGGGCCTTCCTCGCCGACCAGTGCGAGTCCTGGTTCCGCATCTACGGTACCTTCTGCGTATGCATGATATCCACCGCCCTTTAGCGTGGTGTTTGCAAAACTGAGTGAATCAATGGCTTTCTGTGCCTTTGCAACACCATTCTGGATTTCCTGCACATACGCATCCATTGTAGATTTGGCATTTGCTTTCGCTTCATCACTGAGGTTTAAGTTATCCACAGCTGTTTCCATATCCGTCTGGATCTGCGTAAGCGAATCTGAGAAATCTGTCTCAAGCTCTGCCATGCTCGTTGCGGTATCGCTTTGAGCGGTCTGCAGATTATTGTACTGCTGTACTACTGCTGACAAATCTGCATCATTCATGCTTTCCATTCCGGCCAACATTGCCGCAGACTCTTCACTGCCATCTGATAGTTGAGCCAACATATCGGACAAGCCTTCTATATCATCTGCTCTTGCTGTAAGTGATGCCATATTCTCATTGTAAGAATTCCAATAATCAATCTGTGATTGCAAGGCATCCTTAATACTCTGAGAAGACATTGCCGCAACATCATCTACCTCTGTCCATAGATCATACTGACCTTGTACGCTTTGCAATGCAGCGGAGTATGCTTCATCGTACTTTGTGCATAGTTCTTCAATCTTGGCTGAATATCCTTGTATGATATTACCCGCTTCCTCGTAGCCATCAGAAGTACTTTCCAGCACCTCCTTCTGCTGTTCGTATACCCTCAGATGCCTCCGTTGCCGATGCTGACGCAAGAGCAAGTTCTGACATCATACTGTCAATTTCTTCCTCTGAGTATCCCATTTCTTCGTAGCATTCACGAATGGTATCCGTAACACGATTAAATTCCGCTTCCGCATCTGCAGTTGCATCCTTTAACACGCTCCATTCGTTATAAGCATCTTTTACCGATCCAGACCAGTTCATTTCAGCTCCATCTGCCAGTCCTGACCAAGCCAAAATGGTTGTTCCTCCGACCAGTCTTCATCAAGTGCACGTTGGTATTCCTCATACGCTGCGTTCATGGACCTGTTGGCTTCATCAAATGTAGCCTGCGCATTTTGGTACTGTCCTATATAATCCATGAGTTTATCCATATTTGCCTGTGCTTTTTCCTGATTCGCTGAATCTGTAACCGCCTGCCATAAGTCCTCAACAGACATATTGAGTTTTCCGTTTGTAGAATCAAGTGTAAGGTTTAATCCCTCATAGGAATTGTTCAGTCTATCGACTATGCTCTGCATGATTTCCATCTGATCTCCAGAAAGGCTCGTATTCTCCTGCATGGCAACAAGCTGTGCAATCAGCGATTTGGAAGATGATTCACTATCATCAATACCACTCATAGTTTCCTCATACTTACTGTCTACCTCATCAAGGGCATTCCTCAATTCCTCAGTCTGTGTAATCAAATCAGCAATAGTCTGTTTGTTTGCCTCAAACGAATCACTCAGTTCATCAATTTGATTTTTCAATTCATATGCCGCAACAGTATCTGCCTCTCCAGCTTCTTCCAATGCCGCATACTGGTCTTTCAAATTATTAAGTTCTTTCTCCGTCTCTTTTGATGAAAGTGTAAGATTTTCCTGTGCTTTCGCCATTTCATCTTCAGTATTATTGAAATAAATAATTGCCGCAGTAACTCCTCCAATGGCAGCTGCAACCAAGGCAAGTGGTCCAAGTGCCACAGACATTGTTGTTCCCATAGCCGCAGTAACCACCGTGGCTATCTTGGTAACTGCTGTATATGCCGTAATCGCAAGTGTGACACCGCCAATACCGACTGCCGCTCCTGTTAGCAGTGCGCTGATTGCTGGATGCTTTGTAATAAGCTCTGTAAATTCGTCCGTAATATCGGCAATTCCATTTTTGAACTGTGATACTGTCGGATTTAAGTCATCACCAATTGCAATAGCCAGATTATCAAAGCTGTTCTCCATTCTCTGCGTTGCGAACTCTGTGGTATTTGTCATTGTTGCATATGCTTTTTCTGTGGTTCCTGCCGAATTTCTCAGTTTGTCTAAGTTTGTATTAAATGTATCCAGTCCCTGATTGATAACCGCATTGGCTGCCTTTCCAGCTTCAGCACTACCCCACAGGTTCATCAGTGCTTCACTATTCTGATCAACATTGTTGTAAAGAATTTCAAGGACATCGGCCAACGTATAACCAGATTCCATCAGTTGTCCAAATGATTGTCCTGTTTCCTCTACCAAAATCTTCGAGACATCCGAACTCGAGCTACCCAGTTCATTGAACATACTGGACAGGTATGTTGTTGATTCCTCTACGCTGACACCGGCTTTTGTCAAGCTGATGTATCCAGATTCCAGATTGTAAGGTCAATGGAATAAGCCGAAGCTGTACTGATTGCTTTACCCATACTGCTCGACAACTGATCGATAGTCATAACACCTAAATTCTGCGATGTGATCAAACTATCCGAGATATTAGTTACCTCGGAAGCTTCCAGCTGATACGCATTGAGAGCTGTCGTTAATACAGACAGGGCGGATGCAGACGATGTAAAGCCCGCTGTGGCAAGCTTTGACGCTTCTCCTACAGTTTCTACTGCTCCCTCTGTGGCAACACCGGCTGATATCGCATTGTAAGTGGCATCTGCAAGCTCATTTACGTTCTTTGCAGTGTCCTTTGATAATCCAGATATCTGTGTAGAAAGCTGATCTGCGGACAGCACAGTGGTGTCGGCTACCGTAGATACCATGGCAACATTTGTCTCGAACTCTGCAGCTTCATCAGAGGCATCTGAAAATGCATCCGCTATTTTAGTCAGTGCCGCCACAATTCCGACTGTAGCAAGGATATCATCCAGTCCTACCACTGCATTTTTTGACTTGTCCCCGAAATCCTCTGATTTCTTGCTCGTTTTCTCCATTTCCTCTCCGAGCTGTTCCGTCTTGCCCTGCGCTTCCTCCGCCGCATCCGCTTCCGCTTTTAGTGCATCCTCTGTCTTAAAGCCCATATTTACAAGTTCTTCTGTTGAATAAACCGCTTCCAGGCAGCCGTTATCATAATTGCCAACTGCATCCGTCCAGTAATCGGTTGCCTGCGTCGCCTTTTCCATTGCTTCTGTGGCTTTCTGTGTTTCTTCTGTGGTATTTGCAAATGCCTTATCCGCTGTATCCGATAATTTGTCGAAAGCGTCAAGTGTTTTATTACCGGCACTGGACATAGCATCCAACTTATCGCTTATTTCATCGATGGCTTTAAATATTACCGATAATCCAGCCACTACCTATCGCCTCCTTCCGACCGGACAGTAAATATACTCCTCGTCTGCAAGGGTCTTCAGTTTCTACAAGCTCGGAAGCTATAAAGAAACCTCTTTTTCGCTTGGGCATTCTCTCAAATTCCTCTGGTCTGAGACCATGTCTCTGCCAGAGGACGGTGCCCAATACCCAAAGTGCCCTTGCTTTCAATCAGTTTTTGCGTCTTTGGTCTCCTTAGCCTCATCGTCCTCCTCCGTCAGGCCAAGAACTTTCAACACCTGCTTGCTTACGTGTCCGTATTCCTTATTGGTAGGGAATACTTTAAGCGGCATTTCGGTAATGTCCACGCATCCGAAGTATTCCATGAGCTTCTTGTCCTTCAGATCAGGATAAACGAGAGCCTCTACCATGAGGTGGCGGGCTGCCTTGTTTCTGTCTCTCTCGACCTTATATACAACATTGCCATTCTGAACAATGAAATTACCCTTCTTATCCTTGAGAGGTGTCTTGGATTCATACATCTCATTGATTTTCGCAATAGTGTCGTTGTGCAACTGCTTAATTTCCAGCTGAATCACTTCGCCATTCTCGTCCTTGATGGACTCAGGGCCTGGAACCGTAACAATCTGTTCCACCTTTGCTTCCTCACGCATGAAGTATCTCAAATCTTTATTAGCCATAATGACCTCCTATTTTCTATTCTCAGGCCTCTATTTTGACCTGTAGCACACTTTAAGTTCCATAGACAGTAGTTAATCTGTCTGCATGATTTTGAACGTAAAAAAGGCACACAAAAACCGAAGTTCTGCGTATGCCTCTGCTGTTCATGACTGTCCTGCTTAGGACATATTCTTGGCACCAAAGCTGATGCTGTCCTTTACTACATCTCCATCTGTGTCAAGCGAAATGAGATTGATATCTCCTGTCAGTACAGCTCCAGTCACTGTTACGGACTCGCTTCCCGCTTACCTCGTAGAAATCAGAATCCTTATCGGTTCTGATGCCCTGGATTGTAAGCTCCGGGTGATTCCAGAGTTCTCATACTGCTTAACGATATTATTCCATCTTGCAGTAGTGCGGTACTCGTCAATGCTTCCGGTAATATCTCTGCCAAGCCAGCGTCTGTTTGTTCCCTTTATCGCCCAGCATCTTGCCAGACCATACCGTAGGAGTGTAAACAATCGTAAGCTTTACTGCGTCCATTACCTCTACTCCATCAATATAGATGTGACCTTCTTTAAGGCTGAGTGGTTTTCTGTTCTCGCCCATATTCTTTCATCCTCCTTATCTTGTTGATACAGAGAAGTACAGTTTCTCTGCTGAATCTACTGCCTGCAGTCCGACATTGAAGAACGTCTCGTCTCCGATACTCTTGCTCTGATCAACGTAGAAGTCGTTTTCTGCATCCACGTTCGTGATTGCTCCCTGCTTCGCATAACTCTGGAGAAGTGCTCTTCCAAGGCCTTCCATGACAAGCCATCCATCCGGGTCATTGTCAAACTTATTCGGAGGGAATGTCAGCTTCAGATCATCTGCAAAGCTGTCATACACGCGGATTACTCTGTTCTTGGAATAATCTGATGTTCTCTCCGTTGTGAACTTATGGAGGCTGTTGATATCATACTCTACGATTACTTCATCCTCCTCGGACATAGAGAAGAAAAACTCTCCGTTGGAGATAGCTTCGATTGCTTCCTCGTTGGTCTTTAAGCCGACAACATCCGTAGCACCCTCAACTGCAACAGAGGTATTGGATGTGGTCTTGTCTGCTCCTGCTGTCGCACCTGCCACCCACGCACAAGCCTGTGCATTGGTAAGCTCCTGACCGTCTACCGCATAGGAGTTTGTCACATTGATAATTCCTTCGTAGTCAGATTCGGCATCTGGAAGTACTGCCTGCACAGTCTTTCCGCACTGTTCACGAAGATATTTAATCTTTGTGATTACCGCAGTCTTCTGTGAGGACTCGTCTTTAGGAAATGCCATTGTATTCCACTTGATCTTCTCGAAGCATCCAAAAATGCTGTGATATCGGTGTTCTGCACAGCTCCGTCCGTTCCGCTTTCAAGATTTGTGGATGCAAATGCAGTAAGGTTTGCGGATGTGGATGTTGCTGAAAACACAACATACTTACCAGAGTTTACCGCAATCAGATCAGCGATTGTGGTAAGCCCTGTGTACTCCTCCACCTTGTCTGCACCAAGATATACCCTCACTGCGAAAGTAGAAGCTCCTGCCTCTGCCACGCATGTAACAGCAATATCATTTCCTCTGGTACCGCCATATGCGGCCGTAATGGTCATTCCTCCTGCTGTCTTCGTTGCCTTGTCTCCATTGTTGATAATGTAAACAATAACGGTAACAGCATTCTTGAATGCCTCTCTGATTAGCAGCATAAAGTCGTTTGTGTCATAGATACTGTGTCCAAGCTTTGCCACCTCCGCATCCGGAGACGCAGAGGTCAATTTCAGAATCCCCTTGTCAGGTCCCCATCCAAGCCCGATCAATGGAATGAGTGCGGTACCTCTTGTGGATCCGTTAGGACTCTGCTGACGTTTTGACTTGAAGTTAATATAATCTCAGGTCTTTTCTTTGAAACATTTACTTCAAAAGTTCCACCAGCCATGATTTACTATACCTCCTTTTCTAACCATGCTTTAATGTGTTCATGTACTTCCTGGATGGAATACTCACCATCCGGAAGATCTGCAGTTGCTCCTGCAAAAGTGCTTGATGTCACATGAAACAGCTTCATGCAACTCTTTCTGATCTCATCTAAGGAGAACTTCTTTTCTTCCATAACTTTCTCTGCAGTCGGCTGTTCCATAACCTTTTTATCTGCATCTGACTGTCTTCTACTCGGCATTTTGACCTCCTTCTATTTGCTCAGCAATAGGAGTGCCATTGAAATAGAACTCCCTTGCCAGTGTTGCTGCTTTCTCATTAAATCTTGTGTATCGCTTCCATGAAATCTCAATCTGCCACACACCCCTCGTCCGCCTTGGTCGCTTCCATGCTGTCTATTCGGAAGTTATTTCCTGTCCGTTTTCCTTTTTCATCTACCAGCGGCACTTTATAGCGATTCCCGCTTATTGCATGTACTATCTGCGAGCACTTTCCTCCTGCGGAAACATTGTCAATGTCCATCACCTTCGCATATAAGGTAAATGTCGTAGCGTATGTGTTTGTTGAGAAATCCCCGCTTTTCTGGTGCGGAGAAGGATAAAATACACAAGGGATTTCCATATCCTCTGGCACTTCATCAAAATATGCCGGCAGGTTCAGAATGCCGGCAACAAAGTAGTAAAGAGCCGCAATCTCAAATTCCAGCATTTCCTCACCTTCCTACATAAAAAATTGTTGTAACCATTGTTCCATCTTCTGTTCCATGAGCCCAGGAAGCATATCCTCAATACAGCGGACTGCGTCTCCCCAGTAATGTGAGCCTTCAATCCATTTCTGCTTCAAAAGCATTCCTGTCTTAGCTCCCGGCTCATAGATGAAATGTTCTCCCTGCCAGTATCCCGGAACAAACCTGGTATTTACCCCTTTGGGGTTCAGCCAGTGACCTTTATCCGCATACTCTGCGTATTTCACATTGGTGCCGACTTCTATAGTCATGCTTCCCTCATTCAGCACAAAAACGTTATCCTGCTCCCCTTTTGAGAAGCTATTCAGAAGCAGTCTGGTGTCAACTGTCTGTTTCCGGATGATCTCGTCCTGCACAATTCTGAGGAATTCATACCCTAAGCCTTCCATGAAGTTGACCAATTCCTTCTTGAATTCTCCCTGAGCTGCTTTATCCAGTTTTCCAACAAATCCTTTCAGATCTGAAGTGTCAATCTTTACATAAGTTGTAGCCACTATAATGCCCCTTTCACAGTTCCTTTCCGCTGAATATTTACCATAATGTGATGGTCTCTAATGTTGTGAGGCATTTCCGCTGTATATGCCAGTCCGGTATTCTTATCAACAACCTTGTCATTGACACGAACGTCCGTACCTGCCGGAAGCTGTAATTTCCCAGAGTATATGAATTCGTTCGCTGATTCCGTCTGAGTAAGTTCTGCATTAGCATTCACATTGAAATGACACGCTACATCTTCAACGTCCGGAACCTTCGGATATGAGAAACCTGTCTGCTTGATTGCAAACCCCATATCCTTTTCCCCTTTACCATGTGATAAATATCACACCTATGGTCCAGTAAATCCTCAAATGCCATAAGCGCCTCCTATAACTTCCTAAGTTTCATTGTCACCTTGCCGTTATCAGGCTGGATGATGTAATCATCTAACATCAGAGCCAGCCCCAGATTTTCGGCAATGTCTGAATCATTGTCCATGGTGTAGGAGTAATCATCAAAGGTCTCTGAGCTTTTCGCTCCCTCCTTCTGTGTGATTGCCTGCTTGGCATAAGCTTCAGCCAATAAAATAACTGCCATCCGGACATCCTGTGGCAGCTCTTTTCGTACTCTTCTGTAGCAAATCTGTTATGCGTATGGTAAATAACATATCTTTCTGCTCTGGCTATATCATAGGCAAGTCGAACATCAGACCTTGCCGCCACCTTGGCAGATTCAGAATACTCTTTTACCTCCGCAGGCCGTACCCAAGGTCTCTGCATGTGTTCCTCCTACTCTAATCCAAGCTTAGAAAAATCTACAAGTCCGAGAACGCCATTGATACGTTCAACATACTCGTCATGCTTGCTGCATCCTTCAAGGCTGATATTCTTCTCTTCGGCCAGAGCTAAAAGGTCGGCATTACGCATCTGGGATACCTTGCTTGCTGTCAGTCCGTCCTCAACTCCTGCTCCTGCGCCAGCACCATTCTCCGGAGCTTCCGGCTCATCGTCTTCTCCGCCTGTTCCATTCTCCGGAGCTTCCGGCTCCTTGTCTCCTCCGTCAGTTCCCGTGTTATCAGTATCCAATTCCTCCGCAGGATTAGCAATCACTGGCTGTTCATCAAATCTGCCGGTAGCAAGAAGCTGTTCTGCCAGTCCGTCCTCAACTTCAAAAGGCTCCCCCTTTACGCAGGAGAAGCCTCTGATAGAGTAAGAAAGCCCGGTATTAAGTGATAATCGTTTCATAAGGCACCTCCTTAATCAAGAGAAGGTAAGCCGGTAATCATCGCAGTAGCGTCAAGCTCCTCGATGATCGGATCGTAATCAGGTGGCATACATAGAATCTCTTATCCTGCATGATCGCCTCTTTGCCCTCAGTGGTCTTTCTGATCTTCATGCCGTAAGTGTTTACAACAACGAGGTTCTTCGGATCCGTAAGGATAATCTTATCGTCACTGATAGACGGACAGGAAACAGTAGGAATGTGTACTGGCTGAGTGTAAACATTCTCCGGAACAGCTCCGCCTTTGCCGATTACCTGATTCATCAGATAAAGTTCCCACTCCTGTGCTCTCTTAGGGGACATGAGCCAACGAAGCTTTCCATTGTTGTACTTATTAGGCAGCTTCTGGAGCGTCTTGTAGAAGATGTCCAGCTTCATGGAGTTTTCACCGGAAGCGTCATATACATGACCGCCGCCGTTGATCTGCTTAATCCAACCATCATTGAGCTTTAAGAAGTCTGCATCTGCAGCTGCTCCAATCTCAATCGCCTCGGAAGCATTCCATGCACCCGCAGTATGTGCTTTGATGAACTTATACAGCTTCTTGTTATTGGTTACGATGTCTCCGATAGCGAATGCATCTGAGCTGGTAAAGTCCTTTACCGGGGAAGCTTTCTCGTCGCCATTGAGATACAGGTCCTCAAGGTCAACACCAAGCTGTGTGGTCATGAGGTTTGTAATGACCGCCTCTAACTGCTGGCCTTCGATATTCTCACGAAGGGTTTCCTCAGTAATCTCCCAAGGTAAACGAACGGCCTTGCAGGCATACTCGATCACGTTGGTATTTACACCAGCTCTGTAGCCATCATCTGTGTTCTCGACCTTGGCGCGAAGAATTCTGGATGCGATACCAATCTTGTCAATCTCACCGCTTTTTGATGTTCTCATGACGTGTCTTACCAGAGGTCCGAGGTTGGTCGCTTCGAATGTCTGCTGAATAAATTTTCTTGCCTGCTCCGGCTGTAAAAGTCCATGAGTAAGGCTGCCGGTCTGAATTGCAGTACCGGCCTTGTTAATGATCTGCTGATTTGTAGGCATAATATTTTTTCCTCCTTCTTTTTTTGCTTAGAACATGCCTGTCATGTAGTGCGGTTCTGCCCCCTGCTTCTCAACAGTGCCAGCGGCAGAATTGAGGTTGCCAGGAAGTGCTCTGCTCTTCAAGAGCGGCTCGATTGCCTTTGTAACAGGCTCCATAGCTTTGAAACTGCCTCTCCCACCATCTTTTTGCTACCTCGTCTGCATTCACATCAGACTCAGGCTCTGCAGGTGCGCCTTCTCCTTCTCCGCCCTCACCCTTTGTAATGGCTTCGAGCTGTTTTGTGATAGGTTCCATGGCTTTTGCCACTGCATCCCCTACCATCTGCTGAACTTCTTCTCGCTTCATTTCGTCGTCCTCCTTTTTGACGTTATTTTTTTGCTACTGTGTCTCCGCCTTCGCCCTCTGAATTATCAGTGAACTCAGACAAAAATGAACCCAGCGTATCATAAATGCCTTTAAGGGCACTTAGATTCTTGGTACTGATACTCTTTCCTGCTTTTTCAACAGGCGCAGGGGCTTCCTTTGCCGCCTTCTCCAATGACTTAACGATACTGCCATCACTCGTAAGAAGCTGCGTGACAATATCATTAAAATCTGTGAGAGCGCCTTTGATGGTCTCCTCGTCAGAGTTATATCCCCATTCCCAGGAGCCAGTATCTGGATTGTAGAAATTGCCTTCCAGACAGCTTCTAAGCGCATACCATGCAGAGTAGAAGTTATCCTCTTTCACACGTCGTTTGAAATTGTTCTTCACAGCACCTTTCTCAACGACATCGAAGCCCATAGCCTTTGCAAGCTTTCTAAAAAGCCCTTTCGGCTCTTCCTGCTTCTCTACTGGAAGTTCTACATCTTCCTCAGAGTAGACACCAACACCACCCATAGAGAATCCTGTGATATCCCCTTTCTGAATGGAATCCCATACATCAGAGTCCGTAATCTCCATGGTCATGAGCCATGTGCCTTTCTTAATCGTTTCTCCTTCAATCTCCATATCGCATTTTGCAACATAGGATTCAACCACTTCTGCTCCGTCACACTTCTTGAAGCAGTGCTGAAGGTCTACCTGATTGCCGTTCTTGGCGAACCAATAAGCAGCCTTGGTAATCTCCTCCTCCGTCATGTAATTGCCCTGTGTATCCTCTACCATAGGCTCATACACGATACCGGTCACAAAGTGGCTGTCTGCGTCTGCCTTCAAAATCCGTCCAAACGTGGCGAAGTTTGCGGCACCGTCCTCTGATTTGGTAATCAGGAACTGCTTTTTATTCGCAGCCTTGTCAACCAGCGATACGAAGCTGATTTTTGCATCTGTAATTGCGTATGCTTTCGCAATTTTAGGCATACTCTCAAACCTCCTTCTGGTTTATTTACTGTTTAACGGACAGCTCCGAGATAATAGGATCACCTCCTTCCACATAGCAAGTAGCGGAAAATGTACGACATTTGCATCAGATACGAATACCTTTGCTTGTAACTCACAATGCCACCTCCCTTCTGAAAAAGGCAATAAAAAAAAGCACCCTCTCGGATGCTAATTTCGCAATAATTAGTCTGTATTAAATCTTTCCTCAGATTCTCGTTTGTCAGCCTCGGCAAACTCATCAAAGATTTTCTGTTCCTCTTCCGTAAGCTCACACGTCGGCACCAAGGTACCAGATTCATCATATTCAATTTTTCCTGCAAGTTCCGAAGGATAAATTAACATATTATTCACTAGTCCTTTCCTTAAACAGCTTCTTGACCGTTTTCTCCAACTTAGTATTCTTTGTGGAAGATACGGCTTCTGCAACAAATTCATCTGGACGTTTTTTGCTGCGTATATACCTAACTTCTGCTTAATTATACTACGATCAACCTTTAAATTGCAAGCACTCATAGCATCTTCCATAATGGATTTGCAGAACACATCTCCATCAATGGCTTTCCATGTATCATCCAGATTGTCATACATACTTATGGTTTTCTTATATGTAACCATGTGAACCATCTCATGTTTCAGAATTCCATAAGCACCGGACTTCGGTGTCCAATTTCCTTCCTCAACCTGTGATTTTATCAGATTATTGATAACTTTCTGGTCCGCAAAATGAGAGCTTGATATTTTCAGAACTGTTTTTATCTCTGAACCCTTCTTGCTGATTGCAGCTCTGGCGGCATCTGTTCCAAGGTTATCAACAAAACGGATTTCGTCAATGAAGCCATTTAATTGCGGATATTCCTTGTAAAGTCTCTGCATAGCACGATTTACCCGATTAACAGCCTTGATGTCCTGTTTCGTATAATTCGTCTTCTTGACACCTAGGTGAGTTTTCGCCCACTTGTCTGCGGCTTTGGTGTTTGCCTGCGAAACAGATCTGCTCTGCGTTGCTTCATACGGAACAATTCCTGCTTTAGCTTTTTCTTTCTCGTTTTGCTCTTTCTCCCAGCTTCCATCGTCATTGTCAATGAATGCCTGCTGCATCTTCTTCCGTTCGTCAATAGACAATCCCAAGGTTTCCTGATTAACGATTCCCCTGTGAATACAATGGCAGTTTATGCTTTCGCCTGCCGGAAGGTTCGGATCACGAGGAAACATAGGATAATATGTGCCACCGTCCTTGCCCTGCATTTCAAAAGGCTGGTCTTTCGGCACCATCTGCCCGTCCATAGCAACATGGTTCGGGCGAGGCTTAATCTTATGTACCCCTGTGTGTCGCCACTCTTTCATATCAACAACCGGGCTTTGCTGAATGGCTTCCTCTTTCGCTACACTGTGTGCCCTAAGTACCTCAGTTACAGCAACACGTTTCGCTTGGTAGTATTCCGTTCGCCAGCCTCCGTCCATAATCTTGCGTGTCAGCGTTGCAATATCATCCCCATTCGCTATCGTTTCCTGGATAAGGTCAGTGATCTGCTTATGGGTGTTTACCTTCATCAAATTGCCGAGCTGTTCGCTCCATGAGGCGAACCATTCAGATGTTCTCTGCCGTAAAGTGTCTACCACAAGCTCTCCATCTGATTCCTGTATATATACTGTTGCCAGCTTCGGGATGTTGAGCTCATACATTGCACTGGCTGCTTCGGTAACCTGTTCTGCTATGTCGTCTTCATCAATCATATCAGAGACATTCTCCTGTGCGGCATCCCAATCTCCATCCGCAGCTTTAAGAGCCGTGACGATGGCAGTAGTCTGAGAATGAAGAATGTCGGCGATTTCCTCCTCTAAAGAGTTCATCTCCGACACTGTATCCTTCGGCTCTGCGTAGCCCTCCTCTTTCAGTTCGTCCTCAAGATCTTCGTCAGACTTTGCCAGATATCTGTCTATGGCATCACAGATCGGATCGGCACGAGTGATAATTGCTTTCGCCACCATCTGGTAATACTTCGACTTGTCTACCATATCAATCACCAGCTTTCTCTCGGTATGCTCCCAATGCGTTTCTGATTTCCTTCATGATTGGAACAAGCTCTGCATCATTCAACTCCGCTTTCTTTATCTGACCGTCAAGTATGGCAAGTTCTTCCTCGGTAACCGTTTTCTCGTTGCCCTGTGGCTTTGTATTTTGACCTGTAGGCTCGTTTCCGGTCGTTTGCAGCTGTTCCCCTGCTCCCGCTCCTAAATTCGCCTGTAGCTGGCTCTGGGTGACTGTTCTGGAATATGCCAGAGGAACGTTTCCCCATTCTCCGTCATAGTCAGCACATCCATCTTTACCGAGGACTTCATAGGTGTACTCCTTGGCAAGGTTCGGTGTTAGTCCTCCGGCTCTCTCTGTGATATTGAGTATCTTCTGGATATCGTCCGATTGGTTATATCCGGTTCATCAAACCTAGCTTCAACGTGCTTGAATCCATATCCATTCAGCAGCTTGTTGTTGATTACCCACGCAAGAGATGTTCTTTCCGGCTGGAATACCTGCTTTTCGGTAACCTCCATAGCTGTCTGTGCAGTAGCTCTGTTAAAATCTGTCGTGTATCCGACATACAGATCTGGAAGCAGGAAAGCTGACTGTGTTTTCTTCCTGCCATTCTCCTGATACTCCTGGAACAATTCATCTTTCTGTAGGATTGAGGCAAGGTCTTTTATTTCGACCTCCGGTTGCTTCTGGTCTTGGAACGCTGCACCCGTCTCATTGTTCTCTGTTTCAAGAATCAGGAACGAATGCTGTCCCTTTTCCCCTTCGATCTCATTCATGTATGTTTGGAGCTTCGCGAATGCATCATCAGAGAGCGTTCCACCCTTAACCAGTATCATCATTGGTGTATGCCTGCCCTTGCGGAAGTATGCGTTATTCAGAACCTCTGCTCTCCTGTTTCCGTCAACAGTGAGTACCTGTCCTATCCACCGCACTTCTCCATAAGGCATACTGCCAAGTCTGAAATCAATTATCTCATTCGCCTGATCGTCAATATCGACCGGCTCCGTACCTTCCTCAGTGACATATTTTCCAGTTCTCTTATCCATAATTCGCGGATCTCCAAACTCCTTAAAGTAAACTGTCCTGCCGGCTACGTTCTGTCGGAACTTTCTAAACTTCTTCTTTCGCATCATTCTCTCGCCCTTATAGAAAAACTCTGTCTCGATATAAGGCTCTAACGGATATGTCATGTCGATTGACGGAGTATCAATGATAAACTCCAGCTGTACGACATTCCCTTTCATATCCCGGATAACCTCACAATATGATATTCCGAATGTCTCTCTGTCCCGAATCACATTCTCGAAGACTTCCTTCGACATGCAGTCCATATTGAGCAGATCGATGACTCTCTCCATCGCATTCCATTCCGCCTGCATCTCTGTGGTTTCTTCCTCGTAGTCCTCGCGGTATCCAACGCTGATTCCAAAGCCTGCTATATTGCTCTTATATGCTCTTATGCACTGCGGAAGGATAGTGGAATTGTCTACCAGCTCCTTCAACCCTCTCATGTCGATAGGGTGCGTAATCCATTCAGATGCATTTACAGCATTTACCATACTCAGCTGTTCGCTTTTATCTGACTTTTCAATCGGTTTCTGGCTTTCAACAAAAACCGTTGGTGTCTCCCCAAAGTTATCTGCCTTCACAATCTTGACACCAACCTGTCTAATCGGTTTTTCCTCAGACATTACTTTTTCCCTCCTTTGTTCTTGTACGTCATAGGCAAGCAGACAAGCAGTATGCAGTCGGCTTCATCCGGAGACGTAAGCCCTCTGTCCTTCATATCTTTCTTGCTTTCAACCTTCTGTTTTGAGTTACTTGCAAAAGAATACTTCCTGCACGACAGCTGACCTATGAGGTCGTTATCATCAGGAAGCAGTACCTCTGGCTTATGTGGTCGCCCTTCTTCATCAAACGGAGCAATCAAATCCTTAACCACACCCATCATGTACGTTGTGGAATCCACGTAATACCGATGGCTGATAGGCTGTCCGAAATTGACTGGAAGCAGGTGTGAATCCTGCCATACCGCAGGCTCTGTTCTGGCATAACTGCGAAGCTGGTCAACGACACCGCCGCCAACACCGCCATCATCCACTTTGATACCTATTGGACCAGTATATTTATATTTGCTCCTCAGCTGTTTATAAAGGATTGCTATATTACTGGCTGTCCATGTTGTGTCCTGCCCGTTGTACTTCTTGAATATCTTCACAACCTCATTGATGCGGAAGCCTATGCATGTCTTATCATCACCAAATCTGGCAACGTCACAGCCAATCTCAATCTTATCTATCAGTGACGGATCCTGTGGATATTTCCGCCCTTTATCGTCTGTATATATACCTAATGCTCTTGCTGTCCGCTCGGATATCTCCGTCTTACAACTCTGCTCTAACCATGAAATGGGGATGAATACATCATCTTCCTGCTGTGGGAACTCTCCATAAACACGAACACGAACAACATTGCTGTCCGCTCCGTACTTCCGCTTCATGGCTTCGATATTCTCTTTGTTGGTACGCTTGCTGTGTTCTGAATTGACCGTATGGCACTTATATAGCGAACGGTCTACAGTGTGGCTGTCGTAGAATGTTCCGGAGGTCTTTGTCGGGTTCCCCATCAGCAGAAGCTTGTTATTCTCTCCGGCAAGAGTACCTGTGATTGCTTCCATGATAGGATCTGCAACACCGGAAGCCTCGTCCACAATGAATAGCATATTATCCTCATGGAAGCCCTGCATATTCTCTGGTTTCGTAGCAGTCCTAGCAACAGCAAACCAACGCTTTTTCATAGCCAATCATATAAACATAGGTCTTTGTCCATTTAAGGAGCATAGGAAGCAAAGGAGAGTTGTTCATCCACTTGTCAACCTCAGACCACAGTACATCATGGAGCTGCTGCTTCGTCGGAGCTGTCGCGACTATTCTTGGATATGGATAACATACCAAAACCACAGAAGCAGTGCAGCCTCAAGACCTGTCTTTCCGACACCTTGGCCAGACTTGACCGATACCCTCGGGTAATCCCTGATCATGTGCAACCTCGATCTGCCAGTCGTCCGGTTCAAACAGTAGAACCTCTCATGAACATTACCGGATCAGCTTTCCATTTCGGTATGCTGTCCTCCAGGAAGTCATTCAGCCATTGGTTATCATCCATCCGAATCCCTCCTGTTCTGTAGCACCTTCTCAGCCCACATCCTTACAACGTCATTGCCCTTATTGCCGCCATCAAAGCTTCTGGTGCTCAATGTGCATCTTAGATAATGCCTCGATTGCCTTAGTCTTCTTGGACTGTACGTTGGATAACTCTGATTCCAGCCTTGCTATGATCTGGTCTTTGTTATCTGTCTGGGTAAATACCGAATATTCATTGCCCGAAGTCTTTCTCCGGCAGCAACCTTTTCTGCTATCCTTCTGGCATATTCCTCTTTATCCTCGTCATTCTCAAATGTCCGCTTCCAGCTCCGACCTCTGCGAAAATGCCAATGCCACAGGGCTTTCGCTGTTGCGGTATTTGTTGATTGCTTTCATAATCCGTCGTTCCCTGACCGAGAAAAAGCTGTATCTGCTCTATCAGCAGTTCTTCCTCATCCTTTGGCATATCCTCAATGAGATTCTTCTCGTCTTCATCCAACGTATCCCAGTAGACAGCCGAGTACCCTCCATGCTTTGTCGCATCTGGCGGCTTAGCCTTCGGATTGCCTCTACCTCCCACTGCATTCTTGTTGCCCTTCGGAGCACCTCTCTTACGTGGAACGCTCCCTTTATCCGAAGTGGAACGCTCCACTTGTTTTTTTTGCCATTATCAGCTTTGGTTGGGCTAAGCTTTGCCTCCCATCCGTCCATGGACTTCCACTTCCGTACCTTGTTGGCGGAACCTTTAGCTTTTCAGCAATTTCAACAAGTTTAAGGCTTCCTTTGCTTTCCAGATATATTTTCTCAGCCTGCTTGCGTTCATCACTTCTCTTGTCCACATTTGGACTTCTTGGTGTTGGCATTTACCTCCCTCCCATCAGCTTTGATATTGTTGTTCGTGGGTACATGAAAAAGGGGAAGCACTCACACTCCCCCGCAATTACGAATATTTCTCGTTTTATCATTATATCTTCGTTATATATTCCGCTTTGGAAAAGTTTTCTTCTCCTGTACCATCATTTTCAAGAAGTCCTCCTTGGAAAACTCTGATAAACGGAATATTTCCTCCGGTCTCATGCCAAGCTGCTTGCCGATTTCTTCTATCGTTTTTCCCTCATTCATGAGTTCTTTTACGATTTTTCTTCATCGGTTCAAGCAGATGTGTACCTCTTGCCCTGTTATGAGTAACGGTACCGTAAATATTACCTGCCTTGTCCTTGTGATCAACGATAACGACCAGCACCTTACCTCCAAGACGTTCAAACAGCGTTCTCTTGTCCTTTTCTGAAGGTGGCACATACTTCCATTCCGGACCTGCAACAGTCCATCTGTGGAATCCGTCAATAATCGTATAATCTGGTCTTACAACAATCGGAAGCGTCCATCCATTGGTAAAGATAGATTGTGTAAGCAATTCAAGGTTCTGCTTCGATACCTTGTTCGGGTTATAATCATTCGGCTTTACCAATGCTCTGTCTACCCATTGGAGAGTAGAGGAAGGCTCCATAAGCTTATCCATTCTTCTTCGCCTCCTCCCTCTTAGCCTCGGTAATATACCGGCCATATATCCTCTGGTAGAGTGCCCTGTAAGAACGGAGCTTAGGATCTCCGGAGATAAGCCCCTCGTAAATAGCTTTGTAATCCTTATCCGTTGCTATTGCCGCAACAGATATGAAGAAATTTCGGTATCTGGAAGCCACATACCGTTTATGCTTTGTTGTAAAATAAATGTCCATGTTATTGAACATCTCTATAAGCTCTGCCTTATAGTCTTTCTGCCCCTGCCCGCTTTCATTGTTCTTTCGTGCGGCTGTGCTCCTGCCAAACATCTCGCTGTCCCAATACAGTGCTGCGAGATATGCATTAGGTTCTCTGCGTGTTACCCTCTCCATAAGGTCAGGGTAATACTCATTCATCTTCACAAGGCTACGTGCAGTATCCACAGAAAAGAACTGTGATACCCTCAGCTGACCTTTTCGGGTTCCTGCCTGCCACAAGAACAGGTAAATCTCCGGAATGTCAACATGCTCATTCAGCAGGTAAAGCCATACGTCATTGTTTGTCCAGTCATAGATTGGAAAGACCTGGTGCTTATTCGTCATTGTCTTTCCTGCCTTTATCATGGATGCAATGTTCTTTAATCTCTGCACCGATTCTGCTGTCCGTATTCCTGTTATTGTGATTCCACTCTGACAGGTTCTCGGAAGGAAGTCTTAGTACGCATCAATCCTCGGTCTGAGGAGCGGATGATTCCTGATTGCAAATGCAGGCGGTCTTCTTACCCACACATTCTCTTTTGTGTGATCCCAGCAGATAAAGGTTTCATCATTCGATAATTCGTTGAAGCAGTTGTAATGTTTTACTTCCAGACAATACCATTCAAATC
>VOFB01001795.1_pt1 | contig 20070 bp, 39 predicted proteins | sample 5384141 | NCBI WGS metagenome assembly VOFB01 (sample SAMN12384721, study PRJNA508395) | human gut metagenome | isolation source: healthy gut A | host: Homo sapiens | reverse complement strand
TCCGACGAGCATATGTATAGCTTCGACCCGCCCGCCGGATATATGCCGGAGAGCGCGGCGGGCTGCGTGACGTAAGCTCCCGCACCGGTTCGCGGCGGCTCGTCTCGCCCGCCGCGCAGCGCACAGCGTCAGCGCGACGCACAGGAGCAGAATTATAGTTGTACGAATTTTTTCATGTTTGTGTTTACCTGCCGTCCCGCGGCGGAATGTCTGTTGGGTTATGATACGTTTACTTGGTGTATCTGAAAACAATGTCAAGAGGAACTACCGGTATTTTGCAGAAAAAAGTTACAAAATGGTGTGGTTGTTTTTAGACCTTTTATATGGTATAATTACTAAAAATACCATATTTTTGACTATTGAGGGAGAATATGAAAAGCAGGTATTAACCAGTTTGTCTGACGAGCAAGCGTTGTTCGTGAATAAGGCTTTTTTATTAGGAGAAAACATTCTTTGTTGATGCCTGTATTGGAAGCAGGGAAAACAACTGCAATTCAACACTTGTGTTATGCATTTCCGGAAACAACGCAAATCCTCTATTTGACTTATAACAAGTTGCTGAAATTGGACGCAAAGGGGAAAATCAAAAACAAAAATGTCACTGTAACGAATTATCATGGCTTTGCGTATAAAATGCTGCTGCAAAGCGGAGTACAGCCAAACATTGCCGATGCGATACAGATGTTCAATAAGAAGAAGCCGCCAATTAAGGCATATGATGTTTTGATAATTGACGAATATCAGGATATCGAGCAAGAGTTTTCGGAACTATTGAGTACATAAAAGCTACGAACCCGGCAATTCAAATAATCGCTGTGGGGGATATGGAGCAAAAGATATATGACAAAACCGCATTGGATGTGTCGGCCTTTATGGAAGAGTTTCTTGGCTCGCACATTAAGGTGACTTTACAAAGTGCTTCAGACTGTCATCCGCCTTGGCGGAAAAGTTGGGACGTATTTTGGAAGAAGAAAATTGTTGGCGTGAATGATTCCTGTGTAGTAGAAGAAATGACTGTGCCAGAGGTAATGAATTTTCTCTCAGAGCAAGACCCGAAAAAGAAATACTCTGCCTCGGCAGTCGAAATGGTAGTATGTCGAGAGTGCTGAATGCACTGGAAAACTCTTTTTCACGGAAAAAGTTCAATAAGAAAACCGTTTATGCAAGTATTTCCGATAAAGATTCTCTGGGACGTTCAGAGCCGAGCAAAAAGCAAAGAATCTTTACGACTTTTGATAGCAAAGAAAGGGCTAGAGAGAAAGATATGTGTCGTATTTGATTTTACGGAGAGCTATTGGAATACAAGGATAAATAAACCCACAACAGAGATATGAAATTTACGAAATATTTTCTGCGTAGCGCCAAAGTCGAGGCAAGGAGCATATAATCTTTGTTAACGATAGAGAAGCGCTCCTGTCAGAAGAAACAATATCGACTGCGGCAGATTCAGAGAAAAAATATGAAAATGTAAATATATCAGAGCTGTTTGACTTCAAATATCGTGAGGATGTTGAGTCTTGTTACGCCATGCTTTGCAATGTACTGAGATATCAATGGACGATAAATCCGTTATTACCGTAAAACCGACGGACGATCTTATTGATTTGTCGCCGTGCATAGGAATATATCAAGAAGCTGTATTTTTCAATCAAGACCAATATGATATTGATAAAGAAATTGATTTGTATTTTTCAACTCACAAAGATTTGAAAAAAGACAAAGAAGCTGCAAGCCTAAGTCTAGATGAAAAAATACTGTATCTGGTAGCTCTGAAAACAAGGCAGGAGCGTTACAGAAAGCAGGTTGCAGTACCTTTTGTAAGTGGGGATGAACTGAGAGCGATTATAGATAGATTGTCTGAGCTGTTTGTTCAAAATGAGAACGTCCAAGTTCAATGTGAAATTCTGTTCTATGAAGCAGACTCAAAATGCGAGTGCTTTAAAGCAGTCGGGTTGTGTGATGTTCTGAAAAATGAGACTGTTTACGAACTGAAGTTCGTTTCTGAGCTATCGCATGATCATTTTCTCCAGTGCGCTTGCTACATGGTTGCGTTGAACAAGGAAAAAGGAGTCCTGTGGAATACACGTGACAATACGCTTTATGAAATTCGCATACCGAACAAGGTCTGCATTTTTAGACGCAGTAGCGAGAGCGGCAACTAAGAGAAAGCTGGATAGATACTACCATCCTGATATATGAGGAGATATATAGATGGAGCCATTTGCCAATAATCAAGACACGACAGTTAACGAGTGTTTCGCAGTTATTGATACTGAAACGAGCTGGCAGGATAAAGTTATATCAATTGGCGTCGTAATTGCTCAAAAAACTATCATATTGTTGCCGAAGCGTATTATATTATCACACCGGAATGTGAGCTGCCTGCTATATATGAAGATGCGTTGTATTATTATACTAAATTCGTCAAGTGCGAGAGGTCTGAGGCAATATCAGAAGTGCGAGGACTCTTTGCAAAGCTACCACGTAGAGAATATTTTCGCATATAATGCGTCATTTGACTATAATCATCTTCCGGAAATGAGGGATTTCGTCTGGCACGATATCATGCGCATGGCGGCATATAGACAGTATAATCCAAATATTCCGAAAGATGCGGAATGTTGGGCAACCGGCAAGCTGAAAAGCGGCTTCGGAGTAGAGTCCATTATGCGGATGCTGACAGGTGATAAATGGTATTACGAAACACATAATGCGGTGATTGATGCAATAGATGAACTGACAATCATGGCGCTGCTCGGATATCCACCTGAACAGTATCCAAATATATACGAGAAAATGGCATCAGTGCTGAAAGCACAAAACAACGTGAAAAAAACGAATTATGCAGAAAAAGGTTGCAGGAATATTTATCGCAGGGAAACATTGATGTGATCAATTTTGAATGTAAAAGTAAACCAGTAACAATAAGGTGCAGACAATGTATGCAATCATGGGAAGTGTGCTATTATGATGTGAATAGCAAAAGACCAAAATGCCCAAATTGCTTTCCAAAAGTTAAGTCTAGAGCAACAAATAAGAATGATATAAAAAGTCCACCGTAAATTAATCTACGGTGGACTTATGGTCGGAGTGGGGAGACTTGAACTCCCGGCCTCTTGGTCCCGAACCAAGCGCGCTACCAGTCGCGCTACACCCCGAAGTATGCTCTTTTCAGACAGCCATCTTATTATAATTACAAGGGAGTAAATTGTCAAGAAAAAATTTGAGTCATACGCCTGTCCCCGGCGAAATATGTTTGTAACCGAGGGGAGGGATATGCATGAAGAGATGGAAGAGTGCGCGGCGGCGGGGGATATTCGTCTTTGCTGACGGTGCTGAAGCTTGCCTTGCCGCAGACAGCGCCGGACTGCGCGAGCGGGTGCTGTACTTTATAGACCGTGACGACGATTACGTCGAGCTTGCGCAGACACTCGGCAGCCATATCACGGAGAGCCGGTTCGGGGAAAAGCTTGTGGAGGTCTTCGGCAGGGCGCGCGAGGATAAAACGCCGCCGTCCCCATCCCCGTCGCCGGAGCCGATCTGCTTTGCCGCGGACGCTGCCCGATTCGGATGAGACTGCACCGACCTTCGCTGAGCAGACGCCAAGCCCATTGCCGGAGCCGACTCCGACACCGTCGCCAACGCCGGAACCCGCCCCGACGCCGTCACCGGAACCGACCTCTGAACCGAGCGAGCAGCCGGAGGCGGTCAGCGCATTTTTGTCGAGTCAAACGGAGTTTGACGGCTACGCCATCCCCGCAAACGTGCGGACAGACATGCCGGAGATACCCTTTGAATATACAAGCCCCGTGGACGGGTACGATTCCTCCGGCTTCGGCTACCGCGTGCACCCCATACAGGGAACCGTCAAGTTTCACTACGGCACGGACTTCGCCGCGGACAACGGCGACAGCGTCTTCGCTTTCGCGGACGGTTATGTCTATGCGGCGGGGGGAGAGCGACAGCTACGGGAAATACCTTATCCTGACGCACGAGGGCGGCTTCGCAAGCCTGTACGCGCACCTGAGCGAGTTCGTGGCGCACGAGGGGATATGGTTGAGCGCGGCCAGACGATAGGCCGCGTAGGCCAGACCGGCAACGCGACTGGCCCGCATCTTCACTTTGAGCTGTTTTTGAACGACGTCTATATAAATCCTGAATACTATGTCTGAGATGAACAACAACAGAATAAAAGTCAGCGCCGGAGCGCTCATCCTCGCGGCGCTGATTTATTATACCGCGGATTTCGGGACGCTTGCCTGCGTCGCCGTGCCGGTGCTGATCCATGAGCTGGGGCACATCGTGTGCCTGCGGCTGCTCGGCCTGCGCATATGCGGCTTCAAGGCGGAGCGCGCGGGCTGTGCATGGGCTATGCCGGATGCACGAGCGGCTTCGGGCGCATACTCGCCGCCGCCGCGGGGCCTGCTGCCGGTGGGCTGTACGCGCTCATCGCGTCCTACGCCGGAAAGATTTACGGCAGCGATTGGCTGCTCTGCTCGGCGGGAGTGAGCGTGATACTGACGGCGTTCAACATGCTGCCGGCGCTCCCGCTCGATGGCGGGCAGATATTCGCGGAGCTTGCCGCCGCGGCTTTCGGCGGACGACGCGGTATGCGTCTCGCGGAGCTGACCGGACTGCTTACCGGCACACGCTGCTGCTGGCGGCGGGGCTGTGGCTGATGTGGACGGGCAGGGGAGCGGCGGTGCTGGTCGCGTCGATATGGCTGCTGCTGTCGCAGCCGGAGAATCCTGCGCTTGGGCGGAGAAAAGAACTGCTGTGAATCAGATAATTATATATTGTAGATGATATCCCCTTGACTCCCTCGTCAGAGGGAGCCAAGGGCTTTTTAACCGCCCAAAATAACCGGACATAGCGTTTTGCTATGTCCGGTTTCATGTCATTTCTTCCAATGCTTCAGCTCAGGGACGACAGCTTCCATATGCGCCCTGACCTGCTCCGCCGGCCAGCTCTCACTCGCCATATGCGTCACACAGAAATCGATCAGCTGCTCCTTGCTGGTGTAGGTGAACTCGCCGCCGGTGTAGCACCACTTGCAGTAATCCTCGTTGAACGCGCCGTCCGGCTCCTTGCTGGTAGTGGAGTCGTCGAGCGGCATCCCGCAGCACTGACAGATCAGCTTTCAGGGGCGAACCCAGCAGCGTGTTGATGGAAACGTCAAAGACGTTTGAAAGCAGCTTCAGCGTCTCCACATTCGGCGTCGTCTCGCCGTTTTCCCAACGGGACACCGCCTGCCGCGTTACGAACACCTTTTCCGCCAGCTCATCCTGTGACAGCCCGTTTTTCGTTCTCAGGTCATATATAACATCCTTTGTATCCATACCGAACACCTCCATAAGCTGAGTGTAGCACAGAAATTACCGGCGGGCAAGCAACCCGCAGTTGCGTAAGCCTTGCAAAACACGGAAAAGTATTATAGAATACAAAAATACTATATTGCAAATTTCAATTTCGACGGAGCTTGAAATGGACAAAAAGACTTGAACGCATACTGCCGCGCGTGCAGAAGCCCGCGCGCTACACCGGCGGCGAATATAATCAGATAATCAAGGACAAGACGAAGGTCGACATCCGGCTCGCGTTCTGCTTTCCGGACACCTATGAGATAGGCATGTCGAACCTCGGCATGAGCATCCTGTATCACACCATGAACAGCCTCGACTATGTCTGGTGTGAGCGCGTTTACGCGCCGTGGGGCGACATGTACGAGGAGATGAAGAAGGCGAACATCCCGCTCTACGCGCTGGAAAGCGGCGATGCGCTGGGCGAGTTCGACGCGATCGCTTTCTCGATAGGCTACGAGATGGCGTTCACGACGGTGCTCGACATGCTGGACATGGGCGGCATCCCGCTCAGAAGCGCGGACAGGCCAAACCTGCTGCCGATAGTCATGGCCGGTGGTACCGCGGCAACGAACGCGGAGCCGATGACGCCGTTTATCGACCTCTTCATCGTCGGCGAGGGCGAGGAGGTAAACAACGAGCTGCTCGCGCTGCTGCATGAGGCGAAGCTCTGCGGCTGGAGCAAGCACGATTTTCTCGTCCGCGCGGCGCAGATCGGCGGCATATATGTCCCGTCGCTCTACGACGTCGAGTATAACGAGGACGACACGGTCAGGTCATACACCGCGAAGGACGGCGCGCCGGAGCGCGTGACAAAGCGCATTGTCGTGGACTTTGACGCGTCACCGTACCCGACCGCGCCGATCGTGCCGTCCACCGAGGTCGTACACGACAGGGTGAGCGTGGAGCTGTTCCGCGGCTGTGTGCGCGGCTGCCGCTTCTGTCAGGCCGGGCATGTCTACCGCCCGATACGCGCGAAAAAGCCGGAGACAATTATAAAACAGGGCATCGAGTCGCTGAAAAACACCGGATATCAGGACGTGACGCTCCTGTCGCTGAGCACCAGCGACTACCGGCAGCTGCCGGAGCTGTGCGACGGGATGCTTGAATACTGCGAGCCGCAGCATCGGCCTGTCTCTGCCGTCGCTCCGCGCGGATAATTTCTCCATCGAGCTTATGGAGAAGCTGCAGAAGGTGCGCAAAAGCGGCCTGACCTTCGCCGTCGAGGGTGGCAGCCAGCGCCTGCGCGACGCGATAAACAAAAACGTCACGCAGGAGGATCTCTTTGCACACCTGCGCGATAGCCTTTGCCGGCGGCTGGAACAGTGTGAAGCTGTATTATATGCTCGGCCTGCCGACAGAAACGGACGAAGACATAATCGGCATCGCGCAGATGGCGGACGAGGTCTTTGCACTGCTGGCGCATGAACGCAAAGTACAAAAACCGCGGTGTCAAGATAACCATATCGACGTCGTGCTTCATCCCCAAGCCGCACAGCCCCTTCCAGTGGGAGGCGCAGATAAGCATAGAGGAGTATCTGCGCCGCGTGAACCTCTTTGCGCTCCAGCATCACCGCACGCAATGTAAGCTACAACTGGCACGACGCGGAGACGAGCCTCATCGAGGCCGTGCTCAGCCGCGCCGACCGCCGCGTCGCCGACGCGATAGAGGAGGTCTGGCGGCAGGGCGGCAGGCTCGACTCGTGGTCGGATTATTTCTCCTTCCAGCGATGGATGGACGCCTTTGAAAAGTGCGGTGTGGACACGGAGTTCTACGCGAACCGCGAGCGCAGCGTAGACGAAGTCCTGCCATGGGACATCATCGACGTCGGCGTGCGCAAGGCGCATCTTGTGCGCGAGCGCGAGCGCTGCTATGCGTCCGAGCTGTCGCCGGACTGCCGCCACCAGTGCTCCGGCTGCGGCGCACTGAAGCTTATGAACGGGGACGCTGCGATGGATAAAATGAGATTGAGATTTGAAAAGACCGGCCGCGCGATATACATCTCGCATCTCGACATGATGCGCACGATGCGGCGCGTGTTCGCCCGCGCGGGGCTGGAGCTGAAGTATTCCGAGGGCTTCAACCCGCACCCGCAGATATCCATAGCCCTACCGCTCTCGGTGGGGACGGGCACCTGTGCGAGATAATGGATTTCCGCCTGACCTCGGATACCGAGCTTGAGACGCTGCCGGAGCGCATGAACGCCGTGATGCCGGAGGGCATCCGCATTATCGAGGCGTATGAGCCGCAGCGTAAGGCGTCGGAGCTGAAGTGGCTGGATATAAAGGGCGTGTTTGAATATGACGAGCGGGACAAGGCCGCCATGGCCGCGGCGCTCGAAGAGTTCTTCGCCCGCGACGCGATAGTGATAACGAAGAAAACAAAGCGCGGCATGGGTGAGAGCGACATCCGCCCCGCGATAAAGACCATAGGCTTCACGGTCGAGGACGGCGGCGTCATCGTGGAGGCGACGATATCCGCGCAGGAGCCGACGCTGAATCCCGAGCTGCTGGCCGAATCTCTGCGCCAGCTCGCGCCCGATATCGCGCCGGACTTTGCGAAGTTCACAAGGGTCGAGACCTACGACGCGGACATGAATATATATAGGTAAGCGCAGGGAAAATCGGGGATAAAAGTACTTGATTTTGCCGATACGCTGTGCTATAATATCACAGCTTGCGCAGACGAGAGCGTCTGCGGGCATAGAAAGGCGGTCCGCGCCGAGGCTTTAAGCCCGCCGGTAAGAACGTCTATATGTAAGGAAGGATTAGATTATGGATCTGGTCAAAATTCTCAGCGAGCAGTACATGAAGAAAGAACTGCCCGAAATGAACGTCGGCGATACCGTGCGCATCATGGTTCGCGTCAAGGAAGGCAACCGTGAGCGTACCCAGGCTTTCGAAGGCACCATCATTGCCAAGAAGCATGGCGGCATTGAGGAGACCATCACCGTCCGCCGCATCTCCTACGGTGTAGGCCGAGAAGGTCTTTCCGGTTCATCTCCTCCATCGACTCTGTCACCACCGTCCGCAAAGGGCAAGGTTCGCAGAGCGAAGCTGTACTACCTGCGTGACCGCGTGGGCAAGAAGGCAAAGGTCAAAAGAGCGCCTGTAATCGCTGTTTGTGCCGCAAAACGTAAAAACAGCCTCTCCCTACTTGGGAGAGGCTGTTTTTAATGTTTCTTAAAATGATTTCTCGGGATCGGGAACCCTTTCGTAGGGAAAATCGTGTATATATACTCCGGAAGAAGCTCTGCGATGATCTCCGCCTCGCGGGCATACTGCTCGTTCACGCGGAAAAAGCTGAGTGTTCTGGATGGACTTCGCGGGGTCAAATGCGTTCTTGGGGCGCTGTGCTGAGCCTTGGTCACGCCGAGGAAGGCGTATATCCGTTCCATCGAGGCGTCGTAATTATATATCAGATCCTCGAATTGCGACTTCAGAACCTTGGCGCGCCGGACGGGCGCTCGCTGTCGCGCAGGCGTCGGTAAAACTGCGCAAATCCTCCGCATCCGTCGGGAACACGACGGCGTTATTGCGCGACCGCCAGACGTATTTGTTCTGGATGAACACATCGCGCGGGTCGCGGCTGACCTCGAATACGCGCGCTCGTCCCCGAAGTAATTATCCACGCGGAAGAGATTGTGCGGCAGCAGGAGCTGATCGAGCACGATGTTGTGCTCCTGCAGGCCGATCTCGTCCATTACCCCGGAAATAAAGCGTGAGGCGGCGGAATAGAATTCCTCCTCGGTGGGGATCGAAAGCATGGTGTCGTAATACGTGCGCGGCTTGCGAAGCGAAGCACCTTTTTCATCGTCAGCAGCCAGACGATCTTGCGGATGCACAGCTCAACAAACCTGCGTGCGTTGGTGTTCTCCTGCCAGTACCAGTAATAGTTCTGCCGGGAGAAGGTCAGTTCGTCGACAAAGCGGAGGCACAGATCGTAAAACCGGGGCCGACATGCTCGTTATAGTGCCCGACCCACCAGTATTTTTTCGTGCACAGCCGCTTCATCGTGCCGAAAAGCTGTGCGACGCTTCGTCGCTTTGCGTATGGCGTTGTTGCCGTGCAGGAGCTTGTCCTCAAGGTCGAAAACGCCGTTCGGGCAGTGCAGGAATACAAATTCAAAGTCGCCGTTGCGGGCGCTGCACCCGTCTATCTCGGCGATATCCGTCACCGCAGACGAGCCGGAACCCATATATCCGGTCGGCACAAGTATCTTGTTCATGCGTCCTCCATAAAACAGTTCGTATATTTAAATTCTTAGCTTTACTTTCAGTTGAGAAGATAGTAAAATATCAAAACAGCTGCAAATGATTATATAACATCCATCTGAGAAAGGCAAGCCATGCAGGAAAAATCTCTTGCCCGCAACGGCATATACAAAGCTCTGCTGAATATCTTTAACCTTGTAGTCCCTCTGCTTGTCGGCCCCTACGTGACCGGCCTGCTGAACGAGGAGCTTTACGGCATATATAACCGCGTCTATACCGAATACAGCGTCTTCCTCGCGCTGGCCTCCTTCGGCATATATAACTACGGCGTGCGCGAGATAAGCCGCGTCAGGAACGACCCCGCCGCGACGAACAAGCTCTTCACGAGCCTGTTTCTCATCGGCATCGTCTCCAACGGCGCGGCGATGCTGGTGTATGTGGCCTATACCTTCTGGCGTTCCAGCTCGCAGATAGAGATATATGTCTATCTCGTCATGCTTATCCAGCTTTTCGCGAACATATTCTATGTCGAATTCGCAAATGAGGCCAAGGAAAACTACCGGTTCATAATGGTCAAGACCATACTTGTGCGGCTTGGCTATCTGATATCCATCTTCGTGTTCGTGCGCAAGCCGAGCGACGTTGTGCCGTACGCCGTGGTTATTTCCATGACCAACTTTGTCAATAATATCCTCAGCTATATCAAGATCAGACGCGACGTGCACTTCGATTTCGGCGGCCTGACGATAAGAAAGCACCTGTTCCCGCTGGTGGTGTCGCTCGTTATAGTGAATGGGACGTTTTCTACTTCCAGCTGGATAAGATAATGCTTTCGCCGTTGGTGAGCGATATCGCGGTCACGGAGTATTTTATCCCGACGAACATCGTCGGCATGGTGTCCGCAGTGCCGCTGGCGCTCATAAACGTCGCCATCCCGCGTGTCTCGGCGCTGCTCGGCGAAGGGAAGCGGGACGAATACGAGCGGGTTCTGAACGACACGACGGAGAAATACCTCGCGCTCGTCATTCCTATAAACTTCGGATTCATTGTGCTGGCGCAGGAAGTGATGCAGCTGTACACGCAGGACGTGTATACCTACGTGTGGCCGGTGCTCATAGTCGCGGCGATATCGCGCATCGCGCTGTCGTTCCAGTCGGTGCTGAATAATCTTGTGATGTATGTCAATTCACGCGAAAAGCAGCAGGTTGTGCTGCTTCGCGGTATTCGGCGTGATGAACCTTGTGATGAATTTCATCCTCGTTGCGGTGGGCTGCTTCACCGTCATTACCTCGCTTGCCACCACGACGCTCGCGGTCATACTGTTCGTCGTGACCTGCTACTTCTACGCCGTGAAGAAGATCGGCGTCAATTGCAGGCTGTTTTCCAAGCGCATATGCGGCTACCTGCTGGCTTCGGCGCTGTTTATCCCGCTGTCGCTGCTCATCCGCACGGCGGGGCTGAACTACTGGGTGAACATCGCGGCGATAATCATTGCATGTGTTGCGCTGTATGCCGCATATATGATACTTACTAAGGACAAGCTGGCGTATGAGCTTGCTGAACGCGACCATATTCCGCGGCAGGAATGAGCAGAAAGAATAAAATCAGGGAGATAAGACATGAAAACTGTGCGTATAATTACGCTGCACCTTGCCTATGGCGGTATAGAAAAAGCCGTCTGCCAGATGGCAAACCTGTTTGCAGAAAAATACGACGTGGAGATAATCTCCGTGTATGACATGCCGGACGCCCCGGCCTTCCCGATAGACGAACGCGTCCGCGTCCGCTATCTTCTCGACGAGATACCGAACCGTGACGAGTGGCGCGACTGCGCCCGCAGGAAGGGACGTCTTCGGCCTTGCGCGCGAGAGCGTGAAGGCGGCGCGCATTCTGCACGATAAAAAGAAGGCCGTCATAGACGCAATATCCGCGATAGACGACGGCGTGATAATAACCACAAGACCGGAGCATAATGTCCTGCTGTCAAAATATGGCCGCCCGGGCGTATATAAGCTTGGCCAGCTGCATCAGGATCACTGCTTTGACAAGAAGTCGCTTGACAGCTTCCGCCGCGACTACGGCGGGCTTGACGCCTTCATCCTGCTCACGTCCGGCCTTGCCGATGAGGCACGAGAGGTCATGCGTGATAATAAGCACACCAAGGTCGTCGCAATACCCAATTTCCTTGAGCATTACCCCTGAAAAGGTCTGCCTGAGCACCGTGAAAAGACCGTGGTCGCCGTGGCGGTTGTCGAAGTAAAGGGGTATGGACAGGCTTATCAGAATATTTGCCGCCGTACATGAAAAGGCGCCGGATTGGAACCTGCGGATAATCGGCGAGGGCGATGAGCGCCCTGCGCTTGAAAGCGCTGATACGCGAGCAGGGACTTTCCGACTGCGTTACGCTGACGGGAAAGCTCTCCCCGGAGGCGTGGGCGCGAGATGCTCTCGGCGTCGATATACGCAAGCACCTCGAAAAAGCGAAGGATTTATGCTGACCCTTGTTGAGGGGGATGAGCTGCGGCCTTTGCGCCGGTGGCATATGATGTGCGCGTCGGCCCCGCGCTGATAATAACAGACAGCGTGAACGGCTATCTCGTGCCCGACGGAGATGCGGACGGGTATGCCGCGCGTCTGCTCGGCCTTATAAACGACCCCGAACTCATGGCGGAACTCAGCCACGCTGCGGGTGCGCCGCGCGGGACTTTTCCAAGGAAAACATATCCCGGCAGTGGTTTGACCTTTTGGAGGATAAAGAATAAAACATGCAGACAAACGTATCTTCGGCAAAGAAGTTTTCTATGACAACTGGCTGACGCTTCTTTATAGCGCTTCAGCCCCTGCTCGACACTCTCGCGTTTTGGACGCAGAACGAGCGCGGCACCGTGGCAGGAGTAATACGGCTCATAATAATGCTGGTTCTCCCGATAGTGCTTTGCTGATAAAGCTCAAGAGCGGCTGGCCGCGGCTGTTCCTCGCGCTTGCCGCCGTCGGCGTCATATGCGCGATGCATGTGATAAACGGCCTGCGGGTTGGTAACTATATGCTTGCAACAGACGTGGCGTATATGCTGCGCGTCGCGCAGATGCCGGTGATGGCTATCTGCTTTATCTTTGCATGGATAATGACAGCAAACTGCGGCAGGCCGAGCGCGGAATGCTCTGCGGCTGCGGGCTATCGAGCTTGCGATACTGCTCATCTCGGTGCTCACCGGCACGGCAAACTCGACTTATGCTGAAAAATACCGGCCTGTCCGGCTGGGTCATAGACAGCAACCGCTGCGTCGCCCTATGAGCATCATTTTCGCCGTACTGGCCATGTTCTCCGCCTTCTATGTGCTGAAGGGCAAGATACTCGGCATAACGCTGGGCGTGCGCTGGCCGCGTTCGCGGTGCTGCTCGCAAACGGCACCAAGGCATGTTATCTGACCTTTATCATAATCTGCGTGTGCGGCATAATAATGCTCGTCATACGCTTCATCGCGGGCGACAGGGGAGAGCTAAAGCGCGACGCGATTGTTGCGGCGGCGCTGGCGCTGCTCTGCGCGGCGAGCATCTTTTCCTATGATATCACGCCCCGCGCTGAGGGAGGACAGGCGCATCGAAGCCGCCTATACCGGCCATATGGAGAACATACGGACGAGCTTTCCGTATATGAATATCGACGATATGAGCGTACCGGAGCGCATCCGCGACAAGGTGGCGCACGCGTATCTTGAGTGGATATACAAGCAGTTCATCCCTGAGGACGTGATCGACCGCTTCGGCATCGATAACGTGATCGAGGCCTACGGCGCGACGAACGATGTCAAAACGCTCATGGATACCCGCATCATAAAGTGCACCTATGCGAGACTTGTGGATGAGAGTGATACGCTCACAAAGATGTTCGGTTTTCAGGTATCGGAGATGAGCACAGAGGTGGGCACCTATGACCTCGAAAAACGACTGGCAAGCGATATTGTACTATTACGGCTATGTCGGCTTTGCCGCCTACGTGGGCTTCCTGCTGTTTATTCTTATTATGATTCTCCGTCATGCGATGCTCGACTTACGCGGAACCGTCAGCATCCGAAACATGAGCCTGACGTTGATATTTGCCGTTGAGCTTGACTCGCCCAGTTTTCCGGCGCGGTACCCGGCGACCCAACGTGTCGATATATCTTGCGCTGACGGCGGCGATGCTGTATTATATAAACGTAACTGATTTCCGAAAACGGAAAGCGTCGCTGGAGGAAGGAAAATGAAGCTCAGTATAATAGTTCCGGTATACAATGTTGAAAAATATCTCGCTCAATGTCTCGACTCACTGGTGGGACAGACAGTGGAGGATTATGAGATAATCGTCGTCAATGACGGTTCCCCGACAATTCCCAGCGCATTATTGACGACTATGCCGCCCGCTATCCGGGGCTGATAGTCCCAATGATTAAGGAAAACGGCGGCTGTCCAGTGCGCGCAACCTTGGAATGAATGTTGCGAAGGGCGAATTTATCGGCTTTGTGGACTCCGACGACTGGATCGACGAAACCATGTACGAAAAAATGCTTGAGGCCATCGAGCGTGAAAAACGCAGACATCGCCTCTTGCGACATGGAGGACTATTATGATGATGGAACGGTAGTTTACCATGACGTGACGAACTTTACCGATCCGCTGATGGTAACATGCTCAGCCTGCAAAAGCTCTTCCGCCGCAGTCTGATCGGCGATGCGCAGTTTCCGGTCGGGCTTTGGTATGAGGATCTCTCGTTTGTGACGAAGCTTCTGTTTAAAACAGACCGTATAGCTGTTATACATGAGCCGTTCTACCGTCGCCACTGCCGCGCAGGCTCCATAATGAACAGCGTCGCATCAAAGAAAAATCTCGACATCATAACCGTTATCGACGATCTGGAGAAGACCGCACAGCAGTTCGGGAAGGAGGGCAAGATAGAGTATCTTGTCCTGTCGCACATCCTGCTTACGGGGATAAACCGCGTGGCCGCGGCGAGAAGAGCGCGGACAGAACCGAGCTTATAAAAACGATGCGAGAATATGCGCAGAAAAAAACTGCCGAAGCTTACGCAAAGCGAGAGCTTCCGCAGTGAGTCGACGAAACGCCGCGTAATAATGTTTCTGAACTATCACGGGCTTGAGTCCGTCTCGCAGTTCATACTGAAAACAAAAAGCCAAGATGAAGGCAGCTCCCCGATGCTGCGCATCGGTGCTTTTAATTAACGTACAATTTAATACTCAGGCAGGCCGACGACCTCGACTATGGTCTCTATCGAGCTGTACGGCTCATAGCCCCACTGGCCGACCTCGTAGTCAAGCCCCGCGTCGGACATAAGCCCCTCGGAATCTTGCTGATGAGGGTCTGGTAGGCGGTATACACGTCGTCAATCTTCATCGAGAACTCGACCAGCTCGTCGTTGCCCTTCGGGCTGAGCCAATCGATCGTTGCCTGACGGACTTCGTCGTCACTCATCTCGTTGCCGGATGCCCAGTTGAGCATATCAGCCGCGATGACTGCCGCCTTCAGGCTCGAACCCGCGGAGCCGGGCTGTGCGTCATTGTTGATCTCGTCGAGTATGGCGTCGAGCGCGACTATTCCGGTGTCAGGCGTCGGCGTGTTGACAACAACGGGTTCATCCGTCACGACGGCGGGCGACTGAGTGACTTCGACAGGCGGCTCGGACGGCTGTTCGGATGGCTGGCCGGCCGCGGTCGCGCCGCAGGCGACAAGCGCGGGCACCAGCATGAGCGCTACTATAAGATAAAAAAGCTTCTTCATTTGTTTGCCTCCAATTTATATAAAAAGAGTATAATCTGTTCGGTGATGATACTATACCTTGTTTTTTATGAATAAATCAACAAAAAGAATTATTAAGATTTTACAAAATAGAGACAAAAATCCTCCGCCGCGGTAATAAAACCGCGGCGGAGGAAAGATTTTAATTGAAGCTGTCGGAATTCGCGGAGAACAGGTGGTCAATGCGCTCGCGCAGTGCCCTGTGCTCGGGCTTCGTCAGCGCGGGATCATCCTTCAGAAGCCGCTGCGCTTCGTCCTGCGCAGACTTGAGAACGTTCACGTCTGCGCCGAGGTCGGCCACGATGCATCTCCGGCAGACCGTGCTGACGGGAGCCGAAGAAATCACCAGGGCCGCGCAGCCGGATCCTCTTCGGATATCTTGAAGCCGTCGTTGGTTTTCACCATAATGCCGAGACGGCTTTTGACCTCTTCGCCGTCGGCGTCGGAGACCAGCACGCAGTAGCTCTTGTGCTGTCCGCGCCCGACACGGCCGCGGAGCTGGTGCAGCTGGCTCAAGCCGAAGCGCTCGGCGTTTTCCACTATCATCAGCGCCGCGTTCGGTACGTCCACGCCGACCTCGATGACCGTCGTGGACACGAGAATGTCCAGCTCGCCCGCGGCGAAATCGGCCATGACCCTGTCCTTGTCCTTCGCCTTCATCCTGCCGTGCACAGCAGCCGACGCGCAGATCGGGAAACGCGGCGGCCAGCTCCTTCGCGTGTTCCTCGGCGGACTTGAAGCTTTACAGGCGGCTCGTCGTTTTCCTCAACCATTGGGCAGACGACGAACACCTGCCGCCCCTCGCCGACGAGCTTGCGGATGAAGTCGTTGAGCCGCGCGCGGTACGATTCGCCGACGGCGAAGGTGTCCACCTTCTGCCGGCCGGGCGGCAGCTCATCGAGAACGGAGACGTCCAGATCGCCGTAGATTATGAGGGCGAGGGTGCGCGGAATCGGCGTTGCGGACATGACGAGCACGTGCGGCTTCTGCCCCTTGCCGATGAGCGCCGAGCGCTGGCCGACGCCGAAGCGGTGCTGCTGCTCGTCGGTGACGACGAGGCCGAGACAGGGAATATTCAACGTCGTGCTGAAGAGCGCGTGGGTGCCGACGATGAGGTCGATATTCCCTGCGGCAAGCGCCGCCTTTACCTCGCGTTTCTCTTTCGCGGTCATTGCACCGGTCAGCCGCGCAACGCGCAGTCCAAAGGGGGAAAAAGCGAATTGAGCGTCGAAAATGCTGCTCCGCGAGTATCTCCGTCGGCGCCATGAAGGCGCTGGTGAAGCCCGCATTTCCATACGGCGTACCATATGAGCGCAGGCTTTTGCGGCGACGAGCGTCTTGCCGCTGCCGACGTCACCCTGTAGAGCCGGTTCATGACGCGACCGGAGCGCATGTCGTTAATTGCCTGCAATGCACAGCGCGCCGCTGCGCGCCGGTGGGAGGGAAGGGGAGCGAGGCGAAAAACGCCTCCGCGTCCGCGCCGTCCATAACTATGCCGCCCTGCTCGACGCGCTCTCGCGCATTTTGTTAAGCGCGCAGGCCAGAACAAAGAATTCTTCAAATATAAATCTCTGCCGCGCCAGCTCCAGGGCTCCGAAATCCGTGGGGAAGTGGATGTTCTCATAGGCGTAAGCGCGCCTGAACGAGCTGCAGCGGCACGCAGCACGTCCGGCAGGACGTCCTCGATAAGGTCGCCGCACTCGTCAAGCCCCTGCCGCACCTCTGAAGCATTGTGCGCTGGTTAAGCCCGGCGTTCACGCGGTAAACAGGGATGATGCGCCCTGTGACGCTGTGCGCGCCGTCCTCGCGCTCATAGATCGGGTTTGTCATGGCGCGCGCGCCGCGCGCTCGATCTTGCCGTAAAATATATAGCTCTCGCCGAGGTGAAGATTGTCCTTCGCGTAGCTCTGGTTGAAAAAAACGTGACGTCGAGCACGCCGCTCTCGTCCACGGCGCGCGCTTCACGATGTCCAGCCCGTGGCGTATCCGCGTCAGGCGAGGCGTGTCCGCGACAAGCGCGCAGACGCACACGGTCTCGCCGTCCGCGGTGAGCGCGATGGGCTTGTAAACGCTTCTGTCCTCGTATTTTCTCGGGAAATATGAAATGAGGTCATAGAGAGAAAAGACGCCGAGCTTTGCAAGCGCCTGCGCCTTTTTCTCGCCTATGCCCTTGATGTATCTCACATCGGTGTTAAGATCGGCCATATTATTCTGAATAAGAAAGTGTGTAGTTGGAGTTGGAGAGTGTGAATTCTTCAAGCAGGCCGCTGGTGCAGATTATGCGGTTGTCGCTCGTGATGAGCACCATCTCAAACCCGCCGTAGGTGCGCCAGTAGTTGAGCGCCTTGGTCTCGCCCATGATGAAGAGCGCCGTGGACAGACAGTCCGCCATCACGCCGTCCGTGCAGATTATCGTCACGGAGACGAGCGAACTTCGTCACGGGGTAGCCGGTCGAGGGTTTGAGGATGTGGTGGTAGAACTTGCCGTGCGTGTCGGTGAAGTTCCGCTGATAGCTTTCGCCGCTCGTGATGACCGCCGTCTCGCCGACGTTGATGACGCCGACGTAGCTGGAGGTGTTGTTCGGGTCCTGTATCGCGACGGTCCACTTGCTGCCGTCGGGCTTGAGGCCGAGCGTCTGCACATTGCCGCCGAGCGAGATTATCCCGCTTTCGACTCCGGCCTGACGCATCGCCTCGATGGCGTTGTCAGAGGCGCAGCCCTTCCAATGCGACGGACGCAAAGCTCAGCTCGCCGCCGGAGGGCATCTGAACCATGTACGTTCCGGAGCTGGGGATTTAGCTCGTGAGCGTGAGCTTGTCAAAGCAAATGCGCTTGGCAAGGTCGGACGATATCTCCTCGTCGGTCGGGACATAGTACTTCCCGTCGACGAAGCCCCAGCGCTTGATGAGCGGGTAAATCGTCAGGTCGAGCGCGCGCCGCTCTGCTTGTATACGGCCTGCGCGGTGTTCAGCATTCGCGCGACCTGACCGGGCACGACGACGCTTGCGCCCTCCGCGTGGTTTATCGCGTAGGTCGTGCTCGTCTCAAGCTCCGGATCGAGCATCGAGTCCATCGAGGTGATGACGCTCTTCGCGGCGTTTTTTATTTTTCCATTGATGACAAACGCCGTTTTTACGCAGCGTTGCGGACTTGAACCGCGACAGAGCCATTTTTATGCGCAACTTGAGGTGTGGTAAGCACACTTGTCGTATGAAAGCACTGCGATTCTCAAAAATAAATATCACAAGAATTTAAGCGCCGGGTCGTTGGTTTTGCAGAATCAACGCTCCGGCGCTTTTGCCATATCTGGAGGTGAGTTAATGAGCAAGTGAGTGAGATAAACAACAAAACATTAAATCGGTGAAGCCGGAACTTTTGAGAAATCAAAGGTTCCGGCCTTTTTGCATTCTAAAGGGGGTATCGAATTGAAGAACTACGAAATCAAACAGGCGTTCAAGAATCTGCCAGACGCTGGCTTACCGGATAATGAGCCGGTGACATGCCGTGAATATGATCAGTGCGATGGGTGCAATTATCCAGCGCACGGTTTTATCTGTTGGCACGGCGACGGCAAGTGTCTGAGAACTGAAATGAGGGAGGCGAAAATATGATAATACATGCTGTACTCGGCAATCCAAACCACCCGGAATACGGTGTTGCAACCATTCCGTTCCCCATCCCACATGACCAGTACGCACACTGCATGGAGCTGCTGGAGGCATTGGAAATTGGCGATGCAGTCAAAGCTGACTGTCAGGTGCAGGAGATCAATAGCTTTTACTCTGCACTCAAACGCACAGAGATGCTTCCGGTTAATGGGAGGAGCTCAACTATCTTGCCAAGCGGCTGGATAGTTTCGATGTCGGAGAAGCTGCTCAGTTTCAGGCAATGGCACACAAGCTGGAGCTTTCCGAGCTGAAGGATCTTATCAATCTGACCTTCTGTTGTCAGGAGACCACAGTCATTACGGATTTTTCTGACCTCGCCGCTGTTGGCCGTGACCACTACATGAACCTGCACGGAGGCTGTGCAACTGTTACCGAGTTGGAGGCACTGGATGGTGAGGAAACGGCAAGACAGCTCATTGAGGGCGCGAGCAGGCACAGTCACGCCCTACGGTGTGGTCTACGACAATGGCATGAAGCTGGAGCAAGTATATGACGGTCAATTCTTCCCCTGTTATTACTATGAGCCGCATGCCACTATGGTTGCGGCGACTCCCAAATCCGAGCCGGAGAATACCGAGCACATCACATGGCTATATCTCCCGATGGCGCAGGAGGAAATTGACCGTGTTCTCCAGCGGTCGGGAATCGCGGATTCTGCGGATGCCCGGCTCCGGCTGGAACACAGTCAACTGCCAGATGAAGTGAACGCGCTGCTGGATATGGAGCATGAAAGCCTTGCGGATCTCAAACGCGCTGGCGCAGGCAACAAATAATTTCTCCACGGATGATATCAAGAAGCTGGGCGCTGCGGTAACTCTGGCAAAGCCTCAGAATGCAGAACAGGTCAAGAATCTTGCGGAGAATCTCGACCTGTTTGACTTTGCTCCAGACGCACATTCCCCAGCAGAATATGGACAATATATGATCCAGCCGTCCGGTCATTACGAGTTCGACGAGAATTTAGATGAGTTCTATGACTACGAAGGCTATGCCCAGCAGCGCATAAACGACGAGGACGGGATGTTTACCGACCGG
>VOFB01003678.1_pt1 | contig 20085 bp, 35 predicted proteins | sample 5384141 | NCBI WGS metagenome assembly VOFB01 (sample SAMN12384721, study PRJNA508395) | human gut metagenome | isolation source: healthy gut A | host: Homo sapiens | reverse complement strand
AATATCTAAACCATACGATATAATATAAAGCAAGGAATATTAAACCTACAAACATCCAAATACTTGTAAAATCCACTTTTTTTTTTTACATACTAAAAAAATACAATCGCCAACATATATAATATTCTTGTAGATTGTTCTATTATCTCTAGTATTTTATTAGTTTCTTGTTGTGTCGTCGGTGCGTTTTTTTCGGTGGCAAAATTACATACACAATATTTATAAGCATAGGCAATAAAATACAATTAATCCGATCCATGAAAATCCTAATTTGATATTATTCATTATTTTCCCCCCTGTATAAAAACTCATCTATATTTATAGTATGTATCACTTTGATATATGTATCAAGTTAGAAAATTAATCTTTTTTGATTTTAAAATTGCTTCTCCTTGATTTCACACATTTTTTAATATATACTACAGATAATTTTAATAATTGGATATGATATTTTGAGATATGTAATAGTAAGCGTTGTTAAAGGTCCTGCTGGCAATTTTAACAACAATTTAAGAAAAAGAAGTCTTTGAAAAACTTGGGGCAAAGTCGTCTAAACTGCCTGCACACTTTACAATAAAAGCTCCATTTGAGGCTGATGATATTTCTGATTTGGACAAAGTTTTACAAGATTTTGCACAAAATTGCAAAGCCCAAGATTACAAAATAAAGGGATATAATCACTTCGACAACAGGGTAGTCTATATGGACGTACATATGAGCAAGGAGTGTAAGATTTTGCATGATAAACTTATAGAAGAATTAGAAAAGCTTCCTTATATACACTTTAAAAATCACGATTATAAAGATAAAGTTTTTCATGTTACAATTTCATCGAAAAAATTCAAAAATATATCACGAGCTTTGGGAATATGTAAATAATATCCCTTGTGATTTTGATTGTAAATTCGACAATGTTAGCGTATTTAAATGGGAAGATAATACATGGAAGTTGTATAAAGAATATTTAATTGATATAAGATAATTTTTTAAAAGTTAAATTATTAATGTAAACTAATTCAATCAACAAATTAACTATGAGTTAAAATTATTAAATTTTACTTAACTATAGTTCAATTGTATTTGCTAGTTAAAATTGATACTATTTAAGTATGGATCCAAATTTTAAATTTGAGGTAAAAAATGAAAATAAACGAAATTATAAAATTAAAAAGGAAAGAATTAAACCTTACCCAAGAGCAAGTAGCTGAGTATTTAGGTGTAACAACTCCAGCAGTTAATAAGTGGGAAAAGGGGAACTCATACCCAGATATTACGCTTTTTGCCCCCTTTGGCTAGGTTATTAAGAGTAGATTTAAATACTCTACTATCATTTAATGATGAGCTTAATGATTATGAGATTGGAAATTTTACAAATGATTTAGCTACTATTGTTGAAACAAAAGGATATGATTATGCATTTAAAATAGCAATAGATAAAATATATGAGTATCCAAACTGCTATAAATTAATTTATTCAGTTTCATATTTTTACAAGGTGCGTTGTGCTTGTATTGTGTAGATGATAAAGATAAATACGAAAATGAAATTGAAAAGCTCTTTATTCGTAAGTAAGCAACTGTGATGACTTAGAACTTGCAAATAATATAAATTCATTATTAATTTCTAAATATATTCAGAGAAAAGATTACAACAGTGCGCAAATGTTAATTGATAAATTACCAAATGTATCAATTAATAAAAAACAACTTCAAGCAAATTTATATATTAGTCAAGATAAATTAAACGATGCTTGTGAAATTTTAGAAAAAGAAATTCTTTTTATGGCTAACTCAATCCAAAGCTCTCTACTTAATTTACTTGATATCGCTTTGAAACAAAATAAATTTGATTATGCACTAATTTATTCAAACAAAATAAAACAAACAACTGAAATATATAATTTATGGGACTATAATAAATATGTTGGCGACTATCAAATAGCCATGGAAACCAAAGACACAAAAAAGATTATAGATACATTAAAATCTATGTTCAATTCTATTAAAAAATCCTTGGACATTAAATGACTCACCACTTTATAAACATATTTATAATAACCCAAAATCTAATTATAGCAATAATAAATTTGGACAAATTTTTATAAATAACATAATTAAAGAACTTGAATATAGTGATGAAATAGACTTTTTAAAAAAAAGAACCTGAATTTATAAAATTATTAAATGAATATAAAATCAAAAAAGGATACTAATCATAGTATCCTTTTTTTATTATGCTGCTGTATTTTCTTCTTGTAATTCTGAGTTTTTTTTAGTCATAACCGCATATACAGGTAATCCTATTAATGTTACTATAACTCCACCTAAAGAAATCATCGAACTTTTCATACCAGCTAAGAATAGTTGATCTATTACAACGAATAAACCACTACAAATAGATATTATTGGTATTACTGGATAGAATGGAACCTTATAAGGTCTTTCTAAATCTGGTTGAGTTTTTTCTAAGTTTTATAACACCTATAAATGTTAATGTATAGAATGCCCATATAGCAAACATAGATAAATCACTTAATAAGTTAAATTGTCCTGATAATGCATATATCACAGAAAGTACGACCATAAATAGAGTTGCATTTGCAGGAACTCCATTTTTATTTAATTTACCAAACGTAGCTGGTAAAAGTTTTTGATTAGCTAATGTGTAAGGTATTCTTGGTCCAGTTAAAAGATATCCGTTTAGACATCCAAATACTGATACTAATATACCTACATTTATTAATTTACCACCAACAGGCCCAAATATTTTTCAGCTACTATAGATGCTGGTGAAGCGTATTGAGCTAATTCACTTGCAGGTAATACCCATAAGTATGCTAAGTTTATAACTACATTAATAGCCATTACTATAGATAACCCACCTATTATAGCTTTTGGTAAATCTTTGCCTGGATTTTTCATTTCTCCAGCAAGAGCACCTACGTTTATCCATCCATCATAAGCAAAATAGTATTGCAACAAGTAACTGGACCTATAACACCCATTGGTCTTATTCCTTCAGCTACTAAAGGATTCATTATTGGGTTATCTCCGCTCCCTTTATAAATCCAAATACTATTATTAATCCAAGAGGAATTAACTTTACATACAGTAGATACTGTTTGTATAGCTCCACTTGTTTTAGAAACCGAATGTATTTAATATTCCTATTAATAGTATTACCCAATAGTCTCATTGGCATTACTAAAGAAGAATTATTTAAAAAGTAATGCAGCTTGTTGCCCAAACATAACTGCTATAGCAGCTGCTGTAGCTGGGAAAAATAGTACTGTTTGCATCCAACCTGTTAAGAACCCCTAACTTTTTACCGTATATCTCTTCAATATATACCATCATTCCGCCTGTTTTTAGGGATAGCAGCTGATACTTCTGCAGCAAAGACCTGCAGTTATTGTCATTATACCTGCTATAATCCATGCTAATATTCCAAGACCAGGAGCACCTCCTGTTAATGTGTATACCGCTTGAGGTTTAAAGAACACCCCACCACCTATAACCATACCTACAACAGTAGATAAAGCTGCGGCTATACCTAAGTTTTTGCAGTTGTTTATTTTCCATAAACTATGTTCCTTTCGCATTATTTTCTTTTTGTTTTATTTTAGTCACTCTACTTAGTATATAGGTTTCTCTGTTTATTCAAGCTGTATTTTTAATCCCTAAAATGGTAATTTATGTATATAGATAGATTTTTATAATAGTCATCTCTTTTTATATCAAATCAAAAAGTTTTTCTAAAAATTATATTCAGGTAAATAATTAAAACATGTAAATGAAAACTGTCCATTCATCGAATTTGGTTTTACTCTAGACATGCTTATAAATATTGCATTGCCTACATTTTTTCTAATATCAACGATATTTTCACTTCTACAAGAATCTAAAACTAAAATGATATTAGGTGTTTGCCATCCCTTATAGCTGTGATATGAGCATACTTTAAGTCTGCCTGTTCCGCCTCTAAATTTCCATTTTTCATTTCTTCTATTTTTTCGTTTTTCTTTTATTCATATCATATACATGAGATACTTTTATTCCTTTATCCATAAAAATTTTACAATATCTACACCTGTATTTTCATTTGTTGTTAAAATAGTTATATCTTCTAATTTATTATATTCTAACAGTTCTTTTATTTTTAAATCAATTCTATTTAATTTATCTTCTTTAGAATCTGTATTAGAATTTATCCACTTTATACTTCTAAGTAAACTTATTTGATTAGAATTACTTTTAGAGTCAATATATTTTCTTCATGTATGCCTAATTCTTTTGCGTACAAGTTCTATTTTTCAACTATCTCTTTTGGTAGCCTATATGAAATTTTTAAATATCCAGGTTTTCCTTTAAATCCTATGTTTTTTATCTGTTCACTATCTTCAATCCATATTCCATGTTCATATATATCTTGTGATTTATCATATACAATAAATAATTCGCCTTTTGAGTATAAAATTTTAAGAAATCTGATCCAATCTCCTCTAAAATCTTGTCCTTCATCTATCAATATATAATCATACTTAAATTCATCTTTTAATGGGTTTAACTCCATAAATTTTTCAATACATTTAATCCAATCTTGTGTAAAATCATAATCTTTATTATTATAAGTATATAATTCACTATATGGAAGTTTTATACAATATGATGCTGCTACAATTTTTAGAAATTCATGAAAATATAGTACACTTAAATTGTCTTTCAATTTACGTCTATCATCTAATCCAAATTGTTGACTACACAAATCTTTTAGGTAGTGTCTTAGTGTTATGTTATAAGTCAAAATAAGTACACGATAATCTTTTTTCAATGCTCTGGCAGCCTTTTCAGCTAAAACTAGTGATTTGCCTGCTCCAGGCACTCCTCCCCATCTACGTATAGAATTTTGTTTTAAATTTGCTAAGTCTGATTGTTCTTTAAATAGTTTAAATGGCTCTTTTCTTTCATAATTATAATCTGCACATTGTAAATTTTTAATTAATTGATGTACCATATTTTCTAACATATTGTCTTTATTATACTTTGATTCTTTAACTGTAAGTGCCATGTATATTGTGTCTTATTGAGTGTTTTATTTATATCATTTATTTTATCTATATCATCATCTGTCCAAATTTTAGTGTATGTATTATTTGTACAAAATTCTAAAGACTTTTTCTTTAGATGGCCCGTGAAAATATACGACTGTCTCAATATATCCATAATAATCATTATTCTTAGAAACAAAATCTTCACTATTATTTAAATCAGATTTAAGGATGCAATTTTTATAAGTTTCAACTTGTTCTACCGGATCTTTTTTATGTAATCTTCCATCTGTACCTTTGATATACCCTCCAGATTTATAAATATCTAAATTTAGATTCCAATCTTTTTACCTCAATAATTATAACGCCTTTTTAGGATTAAGTAATATAAAGTCTGGTTTTATAGAGTCTATGTGAGGTTGTTCCAAAATACTGTCCATCCATCAAATCTAGGGCTATTTTTTAAAACATTTAATAATTTTTCCTCCCTCAGTTCTTTTTTATCTCTTGGATTAATATTTTCAAATATAATTGCTGACATATAATCCGCTCCCTCCGTAATAGATTTATGATTTAAACAACAATATTTGTAAATACCTATCATTTTAATTACAATTCTTACTAAGATAAACTGTCTATAAAGTATATTTTTAATAACTAAATATTATGTCTAAATTAATTAAAATTTATAAAATTGCTTCTTACTTTGAATATTTTCTAAATAATTGGAAATAATATTTTAAGATATACTAACGATAATAAAAACATAACTACTTATTAAATTTTAATACAATAATTACTACTATGTTTCGCCAAATAAAGATTTTTTTATAATATTACTATTTTATATATCTTGTATACTAAATTCTGTTATGATATAATAACTTGGTTATAATAAGAAAAAGGGAGATTTTTATATGTCAATTAAACATAAAATAATAAATATTGCCGTAATTGCCCATGTCGATGCCGGAAAATCAACTTTAGTTGATGCTTTCTTATCTCAAAGTGGTGTATTTAGAGCAAACGAAGTAGTAAAAGAATGTGTAATGGATAGTAATGACCTTGAAGCTGAAAGAGGTATAACAATATATTCTAAAAACTGTTCTATAAATTATAAGGATTACAAAATAAACATAGTAGATACTCCAGGACATAGTGACTTCTCATCAGAAGTAGAACGTGTTATAAAAACAGTTGATACAGTTATATTACTTGTAGACGCTTCTGAAGGGCCAATGCCTCAAACAAGATTCGTTTTACAAAAATCATTAGAATTAGGTCTTAGACCAATATTATTCATAAATAAAATAGATAAAAAAGACCAAAGAGCTGAAGAAGTTGTTGATGAAGTATTCGATTTATTCGTAGACTTAAATGCAACTGATGAACAATGTGAATTCCCAATAATCTACGGTATAGCTAAACAAGGTATAGCAAAAAGAGAAATGGATGACGATAGCACAGACTTATCTCCATTATTCGAAACTATAGTTGACCATGTTGAAGCATATCCAGATTATGACGACAAACACCTTCAACTTCAAATATCTGCACTTGCATACGATGACTATGTAGGTAGACTTGGTATAGGTAGAGTTTACAAAGGTACTGTTAAAAGTGGGGAACAAATATCTGTATGTAAATCAGGTTCTGTAGTTTCTAGAGGTAAAATATCTAAATTATCAGTTTACGAAGGATTAAAACAAGTTGAAGTTAATGAAGCTGGTAGTGGTGAAATAGTTGTTATAGCAGGTATACCTGATATATCAATAGGTGAAACTATATGTGAAGTTGGAAACGAACTTCCAATGGAAATGATACACATAGAAGAACCTACTCTATCAATGAACTTCCTAGTTAATGATTCTCCATTCGCTGGTAAGAGTGGTAAATTCGTAACTACAAGACACTTAAAAAGATAGATTAGAAAAAGAACTTGAAGTTAATGTTGGTCTTAAAGTTGAACCAATGGACACTACTGACGGATACAAAGTAAGTGGTCGTGGTGAGCTTCACTTATCAATATTACTTGAAAACATGAGACGTGAAGGATACGAAATAGGTGTATCTAAACCAGAAGTTTTAATGCACAAAACTGAAGATGGTAGAGTTCAAGAACCAATCGAAAAAGTTATAATAAACTGTCCAGAAGTTTATTCTGGTACTGTAATAAACAAAATGAACTTAAGAAAAGGTATGATGGAAGCAATGTCTATAGAAGGAGATTACGTAAAAATCGAATTCTCTGCTCCAACTCGTGGACTTTTAGGATACAGAAGTGAGTTCATAAATGATACTCGTGGTGAAGGAAACATGGTAAAGATCTTTCGCTAGATATGAAGATTACAAAGGTGAAATACCAACAAGAAACAACGGAGTTTTAATAGCTCAAGGTGCCGGAACAACTATGGCTTACGGTCTTAACGCACTAAGCGAAAGAGCTCAAATGTTTGTTGAACCAGGTGTTGACGTTTACGAAGGTATGATAATCGGAATGAACTCAAGACGTGAAGATATGGTAGTTAACCCATGTAAAACAAAAAACTTACAAACGTTCGTGCTTCAGGAAGTGACGACGCTATAAAATTAAACCCAGCTAGAACATTCACTCTTGAAGAAGCTCTAGAATTTATAGATGATGATGAATTAGTAGAAATCACTCCAGATTCTATAAGACTTAGAAAGAAATACTTAAAAGAACACGAAAGACTACAATACAACAAACAAAGACAAAGAGCAGCAATAAAATAATTGCTTAAAATAAGGCTTAGACAAATCAATTTTGTCTAAGCCTATTAATTTACCCAAAACAACTTCTCCCCATCTATAATATCAAAATCAATAAATATAATTTACTATGTATTAAAAAAGTAGGAGACAGATTTTTTCTATGTCCTCTAGCTAAAATCATGTCACCTCCTATATTATTATTTTGATTTCTTCTCTAAAAAATATACCAAATAAATAAGATATTATAGAAAATATAAATGCAGTTAACATTGAGCACGAGACACCTTTGATAAGTGTTTCTGATATGCCAATTATAATCATATTTAAAGGTATATCTAAAGTCAAATATAATAAATTATATTGGGTATCTGTAAGTCCTCTTAGCTCTTTCAAAACCTTTAAAAACATACAACTATAAAGTCTAGAATCATACTCAAAATTAAAAATATCCCAAAGAACTTTGCTAGGGATAATAAATTATTGTACTTCAATCCAAGTAAATATAGTATGGTTCCTCCAAAAAAAAAAAAGTGCATAAACTATTATAGCCAGTATAATACCTGGAATTAGTATTTGTAGTAATTTTTTATATTAGTCATAAAATCCTCCTTATATATAGTAATGACATTATAATATGTTATTACTGAGTACATCTATTTTAACATATTGTTCATTTTATAAAAATAAAATTGTGTTTTTATATAGAATTATTTCCTTACAATAAAAAAAAGGCTAATACAAAATAGTAAAATGGATCCTATACAGTGGACACTAGAAAAAAAGTGTCTATCTGTATAGGATATTTTATGTAAAATAATATTAAAGGAGCTGAATTTCTATGAGTAAAAAAATATTTTCAGAAAAAGAAAATTAATGAGTTATCTAAAAATAAATATGTTAAAAAGAGTAAGTCAAAAAGAATTACATATACTAACGAATTCAAACTTCATTTCATAGCTGAATATGAAATGGGCAAAACACCTCGTCAAATCTTTCAAGATGCAGGTTTTGATATTCAAGTAATTGGAATAAAGCGTATTGAATGCGCTAGCGATAGATGGAGAAAATCATACAAGGAAAAAGGTGTTCTTGGTTTAGATGATAAAAGAGTATTAAATTCTGGTAGAACACTTAATCGAGAATTGACACTAGAAGAAATTCTTGCAAAAAAAGATGCAGAAATTGAATATTTAAAAGCGGAGCTTAAACTTGTAAAAAGTTAGAAATAAGCGAAAGTCAGGTGAGAAATCATAGATTAAAACCAATAAAAGTTTTTTGGACTGATAAAAAATATAATATCTAAATTCAATTTAATAGGAATGGTAAAATATTTATGCCAAATTGCAGATGTATCTACTTCTGGATACTACAAATTTCTAAAGTCGACAGAACTTAGAAAATATAGAGAAGCAAATGATTTAAAAAGCAAAAGAAATCATTTTAAAATCATTTAATCATCGTGGATATAAGAAGGGTTCTAGGTCCATAAAATGACTTTAGAAAATGAATTTGGAATAAAAATGAATAGAAAGAAAATACAAAGAATAATGAGAAAATATGATATAGTTTGTCCTATACGTAAAGCTAATCCATATAAACGTATGGCTAAAGCTACTCAAGAACATAGAGTAGTGGAAAATAAATTAAATAGAGAATTTAAACAAAATATACCTGGAAAAGTATTGTTAACAGATATGACATATATGCCTTACGGCAATAATAAAATGGCATATTTATCTACTGTAAAAGATTCTTCAACTAATGAAATATTAGCATACAATTTGTCAAATAGCTTAGCTATAGAACTTGTAACCGAAACTGTAGACAAATTAGTTAGTACAGAATCTTTTAAATTACATAAAGATGCATTTATACATTCAGATCAAGGAGTTCATTATACTAGTCCTAGATTTCAAAATTTGCTTAAGCAAAATAATTTAGGACAGTCTATGTCTAGAAAAGGCAATTGTTGGGACAATGCTCCACAGGAGTCATTCTTTGGTCATATGAAAGATGATATTGATTATAAAAGTTGTAATACATTTGAAGAGTTACAGATTATGGTAGATGATTACATGGATTATTACAATAATTTTAGATGCCAATGGAATTTAAAAAAGCTGACTCCTATTCAATTTAGAAGTCAGCTTTTGATGGCGTCTTAGCCACCCTTTTTTTCTAGTGTCCTTGACAAAGGGTCCACTTTATAAAGTTTTACATGCTTTTTAATTCTATTTACTTAAAACATTTTTTCTCTGACTAATTTTTTTCTGTATTTTTTAATATCATCCAAATATTGTTCTACTGCTTCAATATTCAATAAATCTTTTTTCTCTTTCAAATTATTATATACTACTTCAAATTCTTTTTATGTTTCTATCTATCTGTGCTAATTCCATAATAATTTCTCTACTTTTTAATCTTCTAGATTTTACTTCTTCTTTTAAAAGATTTTTTTACTTTCAGCCATCTTCTCCATTAGTATTTTTCGCTCTTTATCACTTTTTATCTTAGACAATAAATTTATTATCTCTATCACATCATTGTTTATATCTATTATTTCCATTTTAATCCAACCTTCTCATTTGTGTTATAATATCACTTATAATTTTTGAAAAGTCTTCTCCAGACATATTTGAATTATTGTATTGATAAAATTCTCTCATCATATCTTGTATTACACGCATTTGTTCTATCACTGAGCTTGTATCTACTCTTTTTTTCATAACATATGCTTCTGCTTCTGCCATCAACGCCTTTCTATCTTCTTTTTCATCTTTTCAAGTATTGCATCTGACTGTACCTTCATTTTTTGAATTTCAACAATATCACTAGCCAAATTAATTATATTTCCCATATTATCTGCAACAGAATTCGCCAAATTATTATTTTGAATATTATTTTTTATACGTGTACTTTCAACACGCTTTAATTCTGTACTCTTATCCATAATTTACCCTCCAAATCTACCTTTAAATCCTGTAAATCATTATATAGCTCAATTATTTTTCTTCATCTTCTACTCTATCATCATAATTAAAATTTTCTTTATTTTCTTTAATAACATCTCTTACAATGCTAATATTCTCTTGCTTTAATTCCAATAAATCTTTTTTTCATACTTTCTAAACAATTATCATACCATGCTTGAATAACTTTACTAGACTTATTTTTTAATCTTAATTTCCATGTTGCAATATCTACCACTAAAGTTAATAACTCAATTAATACAACTGCCAAATTTGATATAGCCTTTAAAGAAGTTGCACCTATTCGACTAAGTCTTTGTTTTAAAGCATTATGAGTAGCCCTTGAAAATTTTTTTCCCAAACTTATCCCCAATAACTTTTAAATAATGAGATGCTGCATTGGCTACACCAGCACCTGCTCCTCCATTACCTCCAAATTTAGTAAAATATTGTACTAGTCCTCCATCTACTAATCTTTTACCTATATTTTTCCCAATTTGCTTACCTGCCAATTCTGTTGCAGTTGAAAAATAAAGTTCTATATCCTTATCATATTTCATTATTTCTTGATTTAAATAATCATTTATCCTATCATTTAAATCATTCAATTCTACTTCTATATATTCTTTTTATTTCTCTAATTTCAACTTCTACACAATATACTAGTAGATGATTTGATATATATGCAATTGTTTCATCTTTTTTAATGTACTAATATTATCGATGCTTTTGCTTACTTCATATTGAATATTATTTTTAGCAATATCCATTTTTTTATCTAATGAAGCAATTAATTTATCAAAAGTTGGTTCTATCAAATTTGGTATTATACTTTCAATATCTTTTACAAACTGTTCTGTCCTATTTTTAATTTTTTGTTTTTCTTGCTTAGATAATTTAATATTTTCATATCGTTTTACTATCTCATTTTCACATTTATTTCCTAATTCTTTAATATACTGTAAGAAAATATTACTTAATTTTTCTTCCCTTTCTGGTGAATCTAATATTTTTTCCATACAATTCCATAGTTGAGGACATTCTGGTAAAGGGTCTTTTTTCATCTTGACAAACTTTATTTTTAACTAGAAATATTGATATTCTTTATGTAAAATATCTTTTATATATTTTCTAATTTCAATTATTCTTCTGTTTAAAAGTCCACATTATTCGGACATCTATTAATAACTAATAATATTTCTACATCTTCTTTATTAATTCTTTTAAAAATTTTAAAAAGCATAATCATTTTCTTGTATTCCTATCTTGTAATTAATCGTATAAATTATAATGTCGCTATTAGGTATAAATTCTTTTAGAATTTCTTCATGTTCACTTATATTGATCCATATCCAGGAGTATCAAATAATCTCATATTTGAAAATTTATATTCCGGGGATTTATTTATCAATTTAAGTCGTTCTAAATTTTTATCAGGATACTTTGTTAATTTATCAAAAATTTCTTTATTTATTTCCTCTATAGTTGCATTTTTATTAATTGCATAGTATTCTTTATTTAATAAATTATCTCTAAATTCAATTTCTGTTATAGTCCCTGTAGATGGGGCAGCACTTACAATTAGATTATTTTCTCTCATTAATCCATTAATTAAACTTGTTTTCCCACTACTAGTTTCTCCTAACATCATTACGTAACTATCTACATTAGCTATTCTATCTCCTAAAAATCGCGATAAAATTTTTAAATCTTCATTATCTATTTTATTAACAAGAGAATCTACTAATTTATATTTATTTTGTATATCTTTATTCATTAATATCCTTCTCCTTATGTTCTAAATAATTATAATCTTCTTCTAATATTGATTTATTTAATATTGAATCTCTATTTTCCATTAAAAATTTTTTATTTTCCTTTTTTTTTCTTTTTAAACGACTTTCCCTATCTTCCTTAAATCTCTCCAATTCCTCTTTTAGATTTTTTTTCATAACTTCAAACTTATTGATTATTTGTTTTTTATATCATCTTCTAATTCATTAATTTTAGGTTCTATTTGTTTTTGTTTTTCTTGCTCTTTTTTCAACTATAAAATCTTTTGTTTTTTTACCCACTATACTAAAAATTAGCGTTGCACCAAATGCTAAAAATATATTAACTTTAAAAAAAATCAATCCTCCTAATCCAATTGCCCATTCTAATCCTTTTTCAAATTTAAATTCTTCTTCTTTTTAAAATCTTTTGTGTCTATAAATACCTTTTCACTTTCAACTACATTTTCTAATTCTTTTAATAAATCTGTTAACTCATCTTTTATACTTATACTAAAATAGAAAAAGTTATTTATAACCTCATCTAAATACATTGTCTGATAATCATTAAATGCCTCTGTAAGTTGTTTGCCATCTACAACTCCACTATCAATAATCCTATAAATATTACTCCTAATATTTTCACAACATTCTTCTGATTGTTGTGTTGCAAACTCTATAACTTCTTCTTCTTTTTGTGATAAATAAATTTCTATTCTTTCAATAATACTTTTTAATTCTTTATTTCTATTCTCAAAATCCTCTTCTTCTTTTTTTAGTTTTTGCTTTAGCTCAATATCAGACAATTCTATTTTTTCTAGTCTAGTTTTAATTTCGTTTTTGCAAGAGTATATATATGCTAAAACTATTTCTCTACTACTGTTTTCTCTATTTTCATTCCAATTAAATACCATTTTCTCTATTTTATTAATTAAATTTGTTATATTTGAAGTTTGTACTTTTTCCTTATTATGCTCTAATGCTCCAGTTATAGCATCATATGCATTTATAACACTTATTTCATCATCATATGATCTATGTATTGTTTTAGCTATATCCCTCAAAACTTTTCTATTATACTCAACAGATTCTTTAATCTCTTTTCTTGATTCTCCAAAACTATTTTGAACGAAAATAATTGAATTAAAATTCATCCAAATGCCTTTTATAAAAATTTGTTCTGTTTTTTCTTATTGTTGGCACTGTAGGTATAATAAAAATAGCTGTACAAAGATTTTCTATATATCTACAAGTTGTTTCTTGATTTTCTTTAGTGATACTACCAATACCTGGTAAATCCACTATAGTTAAACCATTCTTTAATAAATCAATCTTTCTGTGTAATACTATATGAGAAATTCCTTTTTCATTACCATAATTAAATTTATTATCCACATAATTACTTAATGACTCTACTGTACATGGTATTTTCGTACTTTCTCCATTTTTAAAATAAACTATTGCACTATTTTCCCCATACTTTACTTCTACGGGTATACAAGTAGTCTCACCCGCCTCATTAGGTAAAATATTTTCTTCTAAAATTGCATTTATTAGTGTACTTTTACCCATGCCCTGCATCCCTACGATGGGTATTATTATCTCTTTATTTTCACTATTTTTTATTGTTGAAAATAATTTATCTCCGATTCCATTGTCTAAAGAATACTTATTCAAAATATCCTTTAGCCTTTCATCGTTTATTATTTTTCCGACACTCATATATTTTCACCTTCTTTTTTTATAACATCCAATTGTTTAACTATACTTTCCAAAATATTTTTTGTTATTTCTCTCGAGTCTTTTATGCTCTCTATTTGTTTTTTAATTCATTCATTTCTTTCTGTTGTTGCTTTAGCATATCAGTAAGTCTATCATTTGAATTTTTAACACTGCATTTGCTAATCTCTTTAATAGTTTTTTCAATACATTCTTCAATACATTCTTCAATACTATCTTCAATTTGATCCATTATATTTTTTTAGTTGCCTCATCGACTTCTAATATAACAGTATTTTTTCTATCTGTGATTTCTTCATAGACTAATCCCCTCTCTACACCCTCTTAATATTTCCGCTAAAATTTTTTTTTGTATCCTCTCCTTTCGTCAAGTTTTTTAAATTTTTCTTGTAAACATTTTAATAATTCAATTTCTTCTATTTCAATTTTAGGTCTATTAATTTGGGCCTCAATTAAAGCTAAATTATAAATTGATTTTCACTATTAATTAATATAAAAGAATAGTGTAATATATCTAATTCTTTTGAAATATTCATCATATTTTGTATACATTCTTTAGTTGCATTACCATTAATAACTTCTTCAAAATCTTGTATTACAAATCCTAAAAATCTTCATTTAATAAATTATTTAATACTTTACTCTTACCAATTTGGCTTTTTAGCTGCACCATACTGTATAGCATTTGTTAATATATAAATGTTGCTAGGTGAAGACCTATTTTTTAAATATGATATTTGTTCCTTAGTGGGACTATAGTAAATTCTATTTTTATTTTTTCTATATACCTATCATTTTCTAATTTCAATTTATCTTTTTCATTTAATATAGCTAAACCAAATCTTTTAATAAAATAATTAATACTTTGCAAATCCCAACCTATTATAATATAATTTTTATCTAAAAGAATTTGACATATTTAATAATACTTTATTTGTATTAATATTTATGCTATCAGATATCATAAATGATAATTTTGCTATATTATAGCTATAAACGCTAAATCGCCCCTTTATTAATTTATTAGATATATTAATATTATTATCTATGTTTACTTTTGATATCTTTTCAAATTGTATTTGTTTTTTTAATTTTTTTCTAACTCATTTATTAAATTAATCAATTTGTTTTTTCAACTATATACTTCCTTCTTTCCTCATAGGCATTTCTTCTACTTTCTATTTGTTCATTTAATTGTTTTAATAAAACATCAATTTTTTTTTTCCCAATTACATATTTCTTTTTTATAAATCCACTGCACTTTTTCAATATATTTTTTACTTCCTCTTCAGTACTTTTATTATCTATAACTGTTTTAGTTTCAGTTATTTTTTCATATCCCCAGTTATTATCAAAAATATTTCCGAAAAATCTACCTATAGCTCCTGTAACACCTCTCTTTTGTACAAATCTTTTTTTTCTGTTATAACCTTTGTTTTTAATTTTAAAGGTGGCATGCTTGCCATTCCATTAAAACTAACTATATCTCTTGATGATATATTCAATTTTTTTGATACTGTAATTAAATAATCATTGAATCCTCCAATTATTCTGATAATTTCTTTTTCATTTTTATCTATGTATTTTTTATTTTTTTATTATATAATTCTCTGTATAATTTCCATCAATATCTTTATCTATTGAATTTTTAACTATTTTCTCTAATTCAAAGTTATTAAAAAAATATAATATTCCCTGTTTTGTAAACTCTATCTTATTATCTATTTCTAATTTTAAGTTTTCAAATTCAAATTTTGATTCTACAACATTATTATTTATTAATCTTTCGCTATCCTCTTGTGCATCTTTTATAATTTTATCTATTTCCGCCTCTATATTTTTTTTTTCCTTTGATTTTCAATATAAGGTTTTTAATATTAATAATATTTTTTACTTCTTTCACAAATATTTCATAATTGGATGAAATTAATAATTTTTTATTACCTGATAATAGATTTTTATCTTACTTTCTCTAGCTTTTAATGCTTGAATTGCTGACATCTGTACTATAGAAATTTCATCCTTATTATAAATTTTGATTTTTTAATAATTCTTTCTACTCTTTTCCTATGTTGTAGTGCAACATCTTCAACAGTTTTTTACCATCAACACTCTTTTTTAAAGAATCTAACATATTTTGAACAATAATCATTGATATCTATACTTTGATACTAAATTCAATATAGATAACATTTTTTCATCACTATTATTTTTAATGTTGTTACAAATATGCAAACATCTATTGTTGGCAGTAGATTTTCTAAAGTTAATTTCTCATGATTTTCTAAACCATAAGCGTCTAACCCTGGACTATCTATCAACAATATATTTCCCCTAAAGAAAACTCTGAGTAGACAATTCAATTTCTTTAACTTGCTCTTTATTACCTTTATTAAAATTCTCATCACTATATTTGCTTATATTTTTTTAGTATTTAATTCTCTATTTTTCAAAAAATTTTATTTCCATCTTCGAAATATATCGTTGCTTTTACTTTCTGTAGATTTAGAACAACATACAATTTGACTTGATGAAGGTTTAACAGCCATAGATAGTAATGTTTTTCCTAAAATAGCATTTATTAATGTTGATTTGCCACTACTTGTTACACCTATTACCCCAACTCTTATTTTATCATCTTTCCATTTAGCTTTTATCTGTTTTAAACGCTCTATATCTGATTGATATCTTTTATTAAAATTTCATTATTAGATAAAATCTCAATCAATTGATTTGTAAGTTTTGTAGATTCCATTGCATATTCACCCTCCCCTTAATTTAATTATATATCAAAATTGTATTAATTCCATTCAAAATCGTACTTTTTTAAACAAAAACCTCAAGAATATATTATCCTTTGAGGTTTTAACCTATAAACACATATTTAAAATATAAAACTTAATTCCTAGAATCCTTCTGCTGCATCTGATGTTGGTGCAAATATTGATTCAACTTGTTTATCAGTTAAATCAACGCCAAATACTTCTTTATAATAATCTTTAACTTCTTTAGTCATATCTATATCTTCAAATTTATCTGGATATGTAGTTTTGCTAACCATAATAATGTCATTGGAGTGTCTGGCTCCGAGTATAACTTATACATTCCTAAAGGCATTTTGTAGACTTTTTTGTCTTCTACTGCTTTCACTTTGCTCCAGTCGTTAAGCTTCCTATTGTGTTGTTGTATAAGATCTTTTGGTTGAGCTTGTGTAAAGTTAGTCATAAATATTATGTCTGGGTTATATTTATAAATTTGTTCCATGTTAACTGGTACTGCGTTATCTTTTTTTAATATCGTCAGCTACGTTTTTTAGCTCCTATAGCTTTTTGCCCACCAGCTACCGAAGAATGAGTTACCTGATGTTGCTATTGAAGTTTCATCGTATTTGAATAAGAAAAAATACGTTAGCTCTTTCATCATCTGGTATATCTTTTACTCTATCTTGAACCATTTTATAAATATCGTCGCTGTGTTTTTTAACTACATCTGCTTTAGCATCTTCTGGGAATATTTGACTTAATAAGTCTATCCAGTTGTTTAAAGTTTCTATAGTGTTGTATTCCCATTTATTAACTGATATTGCAACTGCGTTAAATCCAGCTTCTTTTAGTTTATCGCCTATTGCTGTATCTGATGCACTATAAAATACTACATCTGGTTTTAATTTAATAACTCTTCTGTATTTACTTCTCCATCTTTTATAAATCCAGTATCTGCTTTTAATACTTCTGGATATAATTCACCTAAAAGACCATTTTAGCAGCTGTCATACTTGGTTCTGACATACCTACTATTTTATCTCCTGAATTAAAGAAAACTGTTAAAACTGATGGAAGTGGTAATATGTCGCAAACTGCTATACGTTTTATATCTTTTGGAAGTGTTACTTCATTATCAGCTTGGTCAGTTATAGTTATTGTATCCACTACTTTCTGAAGATGCTGAGCTTGAAGATGCACTTGCTTTTGATGAAGTAGAACTAGTTGAAGATGATGAACACCCTCCAAATACAGGCACCATTGTTGCTATTATTAGTGCACATATTATTTTGATTTTTTCATTTGTAAATTCCCCTTTCCTATAAAGATTTATTAATTAAATTTGGTATTTCATCTCTTATATTCGCCCTGAAAACCCCTCATGTGGCAAAGATATAAAGTTGGAATCAAGTGGGACAAATTGGTCTATATAGAGGATCTGCTATTATAATTTTTGATTTTTAATTTTTTTCTATATCATCCTCATATATTTTTAATTTATCTCCTTCTAAAAGGAGGTTTTGTCTGTTTCTAATGTCGAAATCACATTTACAGTTTTATTTTTTTCTGTCGAAATTGCATATGCTAGAGATTCTGACATTATACTTTCCCAACAATTGTAATTTGTGGATTTTGTCTATTTTTCTATTTATATAAGATATCTTGTTTTTTTGTAATAATTGCTTCTTTTAAATCTGCTACTATCTTTTAGCAAATTCTTTTCCAAATGGTGTTCCAACTATATATGGAATATTAAACTTTTCATACATATATTTTGCAGCTCCCATGCCAGAATAAGAAATAACTAAGTTTACCTCTGCATTTCCTGCATTTTTATATCTTCTAAAGTGCTACCCATAGCCCAGTGCTTATTACATCAAAAATCATTTTCTTTTAATAAATCTACAGTAGATTTAATACTATTATTTATAGAGAAGTCTAGTGGAGTAGCCCCTAATATATTCACCTGCTCTTCTGTCCCTACTCTCCTTATCGTTTCTCTTTAGAAACCTTTTTGGATAATGCTTCAAAAGCCTTATATGCACCACTTACATAAGAGTTCATGCCAGTTGTATTAAATCCAAATGTAGGTATTTTCGTTTCATTTTTCAACCATGTTTGCAATAGCTTTAAAATCAGTACCTATCATTGTAGGAATCAGTGTACCTGGTAGTGCTATAAATTTAGGATTTAATTCTTTTTGCAGTATATATTATATCGTCTATAAACTTTTGATCATCACCCATTATAGCCTCCATCTCAGATATTCCCGAAATGTATACCATGCTGTCGAAATCATACCATCTAGGTTCATCGTGATGTGTTATATGTCGAATTACATCCTGATGCATCATGCATCACACAAAGTCCACCGAGTTCATATAATGCTGAACATACCCAAATGTATCAGCTGAATAAATCGATATTCTACTTATGATTTGTTCCATAATTTTCACACCCCAATCCCTTAAATTGTATTAATTTCTTCATGTCTTTTTTTTAAAAATGCATCTATCATAAGATCGCATAATTTTACTATTGAGCTAAATCCATACATTCCGCCACCTTCGATGATATTTACAAAGTTATTTGAACCTGTAAATAAGCTGCTTTTTTGCCCTAAAGCCAAGATTTTTTTATTGTATGTCTTTTTACAAGACGCATCTTTTACATGCACAGTTGCATAAATTTTTATATTTGTGATAATTTTCTTGAATATATTTAAAATCTTCTTCTTCCTCATTTATAAAGCTATCTGCATATATAGAAACTACATTAAAATTATATTTTAAAGTAATTTAGCAAAGCTAAAGCGGTCTAATTGTAAAGTGTAGTCTATAGAAATAGGAGGTCTTTTATAATTTCTTTTGCATTTTTAAAGCTTTATCTGCATTGGTTTCATTTTCTTTAAAAATCCTATTTTATCTAGATTTAAAAAGCTTCACCAGCTTATCTAGATTTTTTAATTTCATCAAAATCATAACTTAGTGAAAGATAAAGATATCTTTGGTTTAACTTGTCTTTTTAAATACCTTCCCGCTTCTAATGCTGCTGGATTATAT
>VOFB01004757.1_pt1 | contig 20098 bp, 45 predicted proteins | sample 5384141 | NCBI WGS metagenome assembly VOFB01 (sample SAMN12384721, study PRJNA508395) | human gut metagenome | isolation source: healthy gut A | host: Homo sapiens | reverse complement strand
TTGATATAACCGCTGATATATCAGCATCTATTTTTTACGTTCAGATTTTGTTCAGATTTCGATCTTTACACCTCTGCTGAAGCTACCTCTTCCTTTTCGTCCAAGTTCTTATAGAACTCGTACATCTTGTCCTTTTTCATATTGAGATTCTTTGCCGATAGGTGCGTGTATATCTCGTGTAGGATCTTTGGGATCGACCAGCCGCCAATGCGCATGCACTCCTCTTCTTTGTAGTCCAGGTAATACGCCAGTGACGCAAAGCTATGCCGCAATCCATGGATGCCAACTTCGGAACCCCAGCTTTCTGGCATATCTCATTGATGCGTCTCCACAGCCCATTCGGCGGCTGTGACGAGATAAAGCCATCGCCGCCATCTTGCAGCAGCTCAGCAAGTCTGGGGATCAAAATGGGCACTACTCGTCGATTCGACCGTTTTTGTTTTCGACCTCACAACATACTCATTGTTTTCATTCGGCACTTTGACTCGCCGGACATAGATGCAGTTATGCTCGAGATCCACATCTTCCCATCGCAGGCCAAGCACTTCGCTGCGCCGCATCCCGAGCAACGCAAGCAATGCTTCCATTTCGACTTCTTCGCCGATCAGAGCCTTGCAAAACAGTTTGATCTCATCCGGATCCCCAACCACTTGCGTTCCGTCTTCTTGAGCTGCGGCAAGCGGATATTCGGGATTGTGCATCCTTGCTCCTTCAAGACTGACTCGATAAATGTCCACTCATTGTGTATCGTCTTAGGCGCGAGGCGCGACGATTCATCATCCATGACGGCCTGCCAATTGATTGAGCCCCTTGTCCATCACAGCTTTAAGACGATTTTTCCGGATGTTCATGGCTGTTCTGATCGTGGTCGGAGACCACACATTTTTTCGCCGATCAACGTACTGGTCGATCGCCTCTCCCAGCGTTATTGGCGAGCGCTTCTCTTTCGCTTTCGTCTCAAGAAAGCCGGCACGAATCGCGCGAGCTCTGGCAATGCACGATCTCGTGTAGGCTCTGTCAGACGCTCTGCCCTTCCGCAGCAAGCTCTATGTTCCAGTTTCCGGACTTGAGCTGCCGCGGATTGGGCACCTTGATCTCGCACTTTTCTTCCGCTCACGGATCTGCTTCTCCACACCAGTTGCAGTAAATCGAATTCTCTGGGATCTTCGCTTACAGGCTCTGCAAAGCATCTCTTCACCTCTCTATATTTCCGTAGCTTTTGATTGCAAAATTCTGTATAATCTCTCTTGGCGCCAAATCTACACGGGCGGCGTCCGAGAGAGAGAGAATCATGTACGATCTGGCTTATATCATTGCATTGTTTGAGTCCTTGTCCGCAGACGCCCAGCAAGAGATCCTTGACCTCGCAGCTCGGCTTGCAGCCGATTCCAAGCGCAACGATCAATAGTCCTCGTCGCATTGCCCTCTCAGGAGTTCGCGCGCAGAACTCAAAGAGCAGCCGTCGTCCTTTCGGGCGATGGCCGCTCTGCATTTATCGCCCCTGCAACAATATTCTTGCTTTTTCGACGAGACTCTGCTATTCTGTTTTTGGCGCTGCACGAACGGCAGGCGGTTAGCACTTCCCGGAAGGGAGGTGATGTCTATGGTTACTTACGGTGAGCTTTTTGCTTACACGCTGGTATTGATAGGCGTTGCAACTCTGGTTTTCCAGATGTGCAAAAGAAAATGACCGCCCCCGGCCAAGGTAAGCGGTCAAAATCTTTGACTAATTCCTGAGGCTAACCGCTTGTCGCAGCGCCTTTTCTACTTTGAGTATAACCGCCTGTTTTTGAATTGTCAAGTCTGTTGAACATCTGCCGCTCCTTCAGGGGCGGCTTTTTATTGTCGTGGCTCGGGATGACCGGTCATACCGAGGCAGATCACCTTATCCATTTTGCGCTCTCCTTTCCCGCGGGGGGAGCTTTGCCGCACTCCCGCCCTCTGTATAAATTATACCTCTGGCCGTATACGCACGTCAAACGGAGAACGCATGTTTTGCGTGCGCACGATCTTCGGTGTCCGATTCTGGCACCGTCTATATCTCAATTATGTCCGCCACTCCATCTGGGGTGGCGCTTTTGCATATCTGCTTCGGGCAGCGTTTGCTCAACGGCTACATACTCCCACCGGAAACCACCAGCGTGCTTTTGCTTTCCAGTGGCCGCTTCACGAATACTCTTTCTGTTAACTCCAATAATACGTTCTGCTTCGGCAAGTGACTCAAATTCTCCAAGGACTTCACCTTCGTCAGACAACTGCCGTATACGCCGAGAATTTCGCTGCGTAGCCCGCTGTGCTTTAGCTTCTTCCTCCTGTAATTTCCTTGCTGCACGATCTTCCCTCTTTTGGGCTCGCAGCGTCTCTTCTGCAGCCTTCTTTTTCTGCATTGGCACGCAACTCTTTTGCATGTTCTCTGCGCGCAAAAAACTCTTCTCCTGCAGAGCCATCACAGGCGTTGATAGCCTCTTCTAGAATTGCTATTTCGCGGTCATACTCCCTGCGCTTACGGTATATTTTTGCATAGGATGAATAGAGAACAGGACCCCTAAAGCCCTCTTTTCTGGCTCTGTCATAAAGCTGCAACGCCGTTGCAAAATCACCCTCTGCACGCGCATCTTCGCCCCGCTCCCAGTACTCGTAGCCGCGCCGACTATTCTCAACGGGGCGGTATACTGGCTGCACTGGGTTGTAGCTTGAAGCATAAGACTTGCGCTCACCAAATTCTTTTATCCATTTTCCGATATCAACGCTTGCACGACGAAGTACAGCAGCTACCGCCTCGCAATCAACAAGCGAATTGTGGAATTCATCCGATCTGAACCCCGCAAAGTTTGAAACAGTCTGAAGCTTATAATTTGGTAAATCAAAGCATTTTTCGCGCGATAGATAATGCATCTACATACTGCCGCCCGGAGAACGCCCCATCAAAAAGTATTATTTAGGAACTTCGATCAAACGTAACATTATAGCCGACCACTACATCATTGCCAACAAATGCAAGGAAGTCATCGGCAACCTCTTCCGCATAAGGGGCACCAGACACCAAGTCATCAGTAATATGGTTGATTCTGGACACCGAAGCAGGGATACTGATACCAGGATTTACATAGGTGTTGTAGCACTTTATCATTTTCCCCTGCGCATCATATTTGATCGCAGATATCTGAATGATCTTATCTCTGTAAGCATCCAGTCCTGTCGTCTCGACATCAAGAACGACATACTCGTCTAAAGATATACGAGGTTGCAAATGCATCGCAGACTTTTCCGCGCTCTCCTGAGTGTGTGTCTGAAGCGCCGATCTGGTTTCCTCTTCATTGCTCCTCTGGCTGTTTTCCTTATTATGCCGATACGCCAGTGCCACAGCACCAACAAAAAATGTTAAACAAATAAATAGAGCGAATACCATACCACTGCCCCCTCTCTTCGGTGTCCGATTCGGACACCGTTTTTATTTTTTTCCTCTTGAGCATCTCGGCGACGATCTCATTCTGGGCTTTGTCGTCGAGGCTTGAGAACAACTTTAGAAACTGCTCGGTCGGGCCCTCCGGCACATCCGGCAGTGTGCCCGGCGTCTCGCCGAGCAGGTCAGAGACGGTGCAGCCAAGGTACTGCGCAAGCAGCTGCACCTTAGCGACGGACGGGGTCTGCCCTCTTTTGATGTCTGTCAAAAAGCTCGCACCAACGCCGCTATCGCGGCAGGCATTTGTCGGCTTAACGCCTTTCTTAGAGCAGTACCGTTCGATATTTTGCACAAGAAGTTCCCTGTCCACAGGATCACTCTCCTTTATATACAATTGGTGATTACGTACAAAAAGTTTATTTTTACGCATTTTTACCTTGACGATTGGTAATTACGGATTTATTATAAAGCTACAGTTAAAACACAGATGTACGAAAGGGGTGAGACGATGGTCTACCGAATCCGCAGGGATCAAGCTCGACAACATGGCGGAGATCTGCTGGCGTGCAAAGCGCTGCGAGACCTATCTCACGCTGCAGAACTTGCACATTGGCGGCATCTACCAGCTGCATGGCGGCAAGCTGTACATCGTCGAATCCAAAGAAAGCTGAAACGTTATGATGACATTTTCTCCGATTGAAAGCGCCAAGGTCATTCGAGTCATTGAGATTCGAGAAGTCCGCGGATCTGGAGCAACCAATGATCCGGTACGCGTGGCAACTTCCTATTGGTCACTGGATGGCAAAAAGCTCGCTGAACGAGATTGCGATCACGCTGGGTCAATAGTCAACGCTTGCTCGAACGTCAAATCCGAATCGATAAAATGAACCATCGCACGAATAAATGTCTTCATAGTGCCAACATCCAAGTCTTCGTGTTTTCTGACATAGTGTGTCTCATCGTTACCAATCCAAGTTGCACGCTTAGCTAAAGTTTGAACTTTTCCGTCTTCAATCCGATTCAGGTTTTTACCAAGACTTTCTTTTTTATATTTTCTTCCTCATCAGGGAATTTGTGGCACAGATAATCTTTTCACCAAGAATTCAAGTGCTTTTCGATAGCCGATGCCACAGATTTGATCTAATTCACTGGCTTCTGCACGCTGTGCTTGCATATAGGTCTCAACAAATGCAAGCGAAAGTCCAAGAATATTATCACTAAATTCTTCAGGCTTAACTGTTCTGGGGAAAAGGCCTCTCAAAGTCATATATACTTCTCCCGAATGATACCCCCCCCAATACTCCTTTGAATTTTCCCAAGAAAATTTCATGGCACTTGGGGCAGTAGAAGTTAATGTAAAGCCTGCACGAGCGGTCTATTCCGATAGAATCACTCAAAATATAACTTGAATATAGAATTCGAGGTTCTATGCCAAAATGGCATGCAGGGCACTCATTGATTTCTTTTGAAAGAAAACAGTAATCTCTCGTTTCCATCAATGTCAAATGAAGAAATGCTTTGCATCAATTTCTCACCTCGTTAAATTGCAAACTTGGGGCGGCCGGCGCGTCGGGTGATGGTTCAGTCGGAACCGTGGATGAACTCTCCGTTACTCTGATACCCGCCTGAAGGACGTTCGACTCGTCCTCGCCCCCCTTCACCTCATCCATACGGAGCGGCTGGTGCTCACACGACATCACAACTTAATATCAGCTCTCACATCGTATGCGGTGGGTTTTAGTGGTGTCTCAGCACACGAGGGCTGTTTCTGAGGCAACCGTCCGTCGTGTGATAAGAGTCCGATTCTCTTACGCTCCATCCATATTTTTTGCTTATGGTATAAACCCTCAGTTAAAAAATACCATGGCAAACCGCAAAAAATCAAGATAAGAAAGGAATGAATTGGATTGGTAAAGATTCGCATCAAAGAATTTCGCGGGAAAAAGTGCATGAGCAAAACTGATCTCGCCAAGGGGATGAATGTCTCCATCGCAGCTGTCAGCAAGTGGGAAAGCGGCGAAACTCAGCCTACCACCGACAAGCTGCCGCAGCTTGCGATGCTGCTCGGCGTCGATGTCAGCGCACTCTTCACACGTCGAAACCCGAGCAGGCTGCCCGAAACACTGAGTTAGGAGGATAGCATCATGCCGAGAACAAACTTGGGTCGAAATATCGCCAATGAGAAAGATCGTTGCTCTGATCTGGGCACTGCCGCGGCAGCCGGCCTGACGACTGAAGAGCTCGGGGCGAAAGCTAAGATCTCCCGCTCCAGAATCTATGCCCGCAAAAACAAACCGGAGGATGCTCACTCTGCGCGAGCTGCAGCATCGGCCGCGCGCTGAACATCCCCATCGATGAGCTGCGCGAAGCCATCCGCTACTAAAAGCATATCACGAAAGGAGCTGTAAATCCATGTATCCCGAGTACCGGAATTTATACCAAAGGGGCAAGAAAGGCTACCTATTTTTCGCAGGAAGAGGCAGCCGAGCTAATGGACTTTCCGCAGAAAGTATGAAACAATATGAGAGCGGGCGGCGCGTGCCATCTGATGACACCGTGGCACCGCATGGCCGAGCTCTACAACCTCCCCTGGCTCGAGCTGGAGCATGCAAAGCGACCGACAGGTTGGGCGTGCTGCCCGACGTACATATCCAGCCGTTACCGACAGCCAGCATCACCCTCGCTAATCGCTTCCGGCGGGCATCCGACCGATCTACACGCTGCTTGAGATTGCCGAGGATGGCATCATCGACGAATGCGAGCGCCCTGAGTTTGACGCCATTGTCGCCGATCTGCGCGAGACCATCGCCGCGGCCTATCAAGTCATCTACGCTGACGGCGCAAAAAAAAACGCCCCGACGGTGGCACGTCGAAGCGTTCATGTTCTCAGAGGTTCGAGTCTGAAAACGATTGCAAAAACAGTATAGCATACTCACGCGGAAATGCAAGCCCCGTTTTGACAAAGGGGTGTATGCACGATGACCGGATGGACGCTTTCTTCACGTTCGTGGGCGTGAGTGTGATGGTGACAAAGTTTGTTGACTTTATCGAGTATATCGGAGGATGCACGTGGCAGAAAAAGGCATGCAGCCAAGCGATAACATGAGCGAAAGCCGGATCAAGTCCGGCCGCAAGCAGCGCTTCATTTGCTTTACAAGAGCGCCATCGAGGACAAGCGCCTGCCGCTGGACGCGCGCGGGCTGCTTGCCATCATGGTCGGCCTGCCGGACGGGTGGCAGTACTCCGTCAAGGGCCTCGCGGCCTATGTGGGCGTGAGCAAGGACACCATCCGCAGGCTGCTCGAAAAGCTGGAAAAAGTGGGGTACTTAACCCGCGAGCAGACACACGACGAGAACGGCCATTTTGCCGGTAATGTCTACGTTTTGCAGGACGAAGCGCCACCGTTGTCGGAGAACACCGACAAATCTGGGAAACCCGACAACGGAAAAACCGTCATCGGGTTTTTCCGACCCAAATAAATACTAAAAAGAACCAAAGAAGAAAAGAAACAACCCCCCCTATAGCCCCCGCGGAGGTCGAAAAGCTCGTTGAGAAATACTGTGGCGAGGACGACGAACTGCGCGAGGCGATCATGGGGCTGTTGGAAAAACCGGGCAAAGCTGAATCGGCAGAAGACCGTGAAGACCGAGCGCGCCATGAGCGGCATCCTGCGGAAGCTGGATGCGCTGTCGTGCGGCAGACGCGAACTGAAGCTTGCGCTGCTGGACAAGGCGATCAGCATGAATTGGCTGACCGCCTCCGAGCTCAAAGCCGGACGAAATGCCTGCGGTCAGGACGGAGGGCAGCGCGGCGCTGCCGCTCGGTTGGGGGTGTGGCGCATGACGCAGCAGAGGAAAACACAGCCAGGGCTTGAGGCCGAGACCGCGGTCATCGGCGCGCTGCTCATTGCCCCCCGAGATGCGTCAGGACGTGCTCTTCGCTGTCCGTGAGCAGGACTTCGGCATCGAGATCAACCAGGAAGATCTTCCGCGCGGCGCGGGATCTGTACCTGCGGGCAAAACCAGTGACAGCTGTGACCATCCGCGACAAGGTCGGCAAGGAGTCGAGCGACTACATCAGGCAGCTGTACGAGATCATTTACAACCAGCACCAACTGGCGCGAGTATGCCACCATCATGGCCGAGCAGACCTGCATGCGGCGCATGCAGGAGCTTGCCGTGCGCATCGCCGCAGCCAACACGGCGCAGGAGTGTCGAGAGCTGGCCGCGAATATGCAGCAGGAGCAGCATGGCGGCCGCCAGATCGCGGCCTACACCATGGAGGACATGATCCAGGACTTTTGCCGCACGCCAGACGGATAAAACTCCGCTCGAATACGTCCGCTATGGCCTCGCCGAGGTGGATGCCGGTACATACACGCAGCAGGGCGACGTGGTCGTTATTGGCGGATACCCCAGCGCCGGAAAGACAGCACTGGCCCTGCAAATGGCGATGGGATGGCCAGAAAATGGCGCGTGGGCTTCTTTTTCGCTCGAGACAGACCACCGAAAGGTGACCGACCGCGCAATCGCCATGCTGAACGATATTAGCTTCACGGCCATCAAGCGGCGCGAACTGACAGACAAGGACTGGGAGCGGTTTGCGGCCAAAAGCGCGGAGAACGCAGGGCTTAAATTCACGCTGATCGAAGCTGCCGGCTGGAGCGTCAGCGATATCACGAGTGCAGCTGAGGCCTACGATTTCGACGTGATCTTCATCGACTATGTCCAGCTCATCCGACCGAGCACAACCAATCCCATGCGCAGCGAACAGGTGGCGGAGATTTCCCGCGAGCTGCACGCCTTCGCCCAAAGCCGCAAAAAGCTCGTGATCGAGCTGGCACAGCTTATCCGCGAGGAACGTCCGGCCATGCAGAAAAAAGGCGAACACGCCGCAGCAGAACGAACCGCGCATGAGCGACCTGAAAGAGTCCGGACAGCTGAGCAGGACGCAGACATGCTCTTCATGATCTACCGCCCTGTCGAGGGCGGAGACTATGATCCCCGAAGTCGCGCTTCCTGCGCATCGTGAAGAACAAAGAGGGCCTGCTACTGCGCACGCTGCTGTGGTTCGATGGCGACAAGCAGACCTTTACGCCGATGACGATGACGTCAGCACGCGAGATCGAGGGAAGACAAGAAACTTGTCGAGCGGAATGCTCGCAATGAGCGCATGAAGCGGCGCAAAGCGCCGGTAGAGAAAGGAGAGACATCATGCCGTATATTGACAGCCGATCGCCTGGACGCCCTGCGCGTACTGCAATCTGACGGCAAAGAGAACCCCAAGAGCACGAGAGCGCGGAAGAAGGTGCGCGGCAGAATCGTGTGGATCAACGAGCTACACCATTTCTTCCTGGCGGAGGCGCAGGTCTTCGGACACACGATGCGCGAGTGCTTCAAATTTTGAGGGCGGCGCATGAGAAAGAAAGTCAACAGCAAGTGCTACATGTGCGAGCGCCGTCATCCGGCGTGTCAGGACAAATGCCCTGATTATCTCGCGTGGAAAGCGAACCTTGACGCGACCAATGCGAAGATCAAGGATGCGAAAAAAGAGTATGAAGACATCGGGAATTACCAGTACGAGACAGCGAAACGGCTGCGAAAATAGAGATAACAGGAGGACGAAATGAAAACGATTGCGATCATGAACTACAAGGGCGGCGTCGGCAAGACGGTCACGACGATCAACTTCGCAGCCGAGCTCGCGGTCCGCGGGCAAGCGCGTCATCGTGATGGACGCGGACGGCCAGTGCAATCTGAGCGATATTTTCAGAGCCGACACAATGCACGGCGGTACGACCTACGAGGTGCTGATCGATGCCGCTTTGTGGGGCTGCTGGGACGAGATCATTCAGGAGACACCCATCGATGGCGTGAAGATCGTGCCGGCCAGCGCGGAGCTGCCAAAGGCGGACATTGCCGCCCTGACCGGCGAGCGGCTGGCAAAAACGGCATCCGTGATTTTTGCCTCGCTGTGGCAGAGGATGAGGGCGCAGACTATATTCTCATCGACTGCCGACCGCCTACAATGCGGCCACGGTGGCGGCGCTGGGCGCTGCAGATGAGATCATCATTCCCGTCGAGCTGGAGGGTTTCTCACTCCACGGCGCGGGCGAGATCCGCAGTCAGGTCGCCAACATGCGCACGGTCAATCCGCGGCTGCGTATTGCGGGCGCGCTGATCACCAAGCGGCGCGGTACGCGCATCCAGGAGGCCGCAGAGCAGGCCTTTGCGCGTGAGCGGCATCCCGGCATTTGAGACGGCAATCCCGCTGCGGGCTTCCGTGCCGGCAAGCATGTCTAACCTCAACGCAAGCAAGGCTCTGAGAGGGTACGCGCCCAAGGATGCCGCGACAAAGGCGTATCACGATTTTACACGGGAGTATCTGAGCAAGGGAGGCGCGGTCAATGGCTAAGGGCAAGTTTGACATGAGCGAGTTTCTCGCGCCAGTTGAGGGCGTACCCGAATCGGACACGACGCAGGAGATCGCGGTTGACGACATTCTCGACAATCCGCTGAACTTTTTACCCGAGACCGGACAACGGAAAGCTCGCCGAGCTGATGGAATCCATTCAAGCAAACGGACTGCTGGAGCCGCCGACCGCGTGACCGCGGAGAATGGCAAATACAGGCTGATCTCCGGTCACAGCCGGATGAACGCGGTGCGGCTGCTGGCATCCTAAAGGATGACGCTGTTGCCGAGCGGTTCCAGCGCGTTTTGTGCCGGGTGCTGCCGAGCATGACGCCGGAGCAGGAAGAGTGCGCGGTGATTGAGGCGAATCGCCAGAGGATCAAGTCGCCGGCTGTGCTGGCGCAGGGAGGCCGAGCGACTGACGCAGATCACATCAAGCGCCGCGAAGCGGGCGAAGATCTCCCCGGCCGCATCCGCGACCGCGTGGCCGAGGCGATGCAGGTCAACAAGACCAAGCTCGCTAACCTCAGTGCGATCAAAAAACGGGCTGAAAGTACCGGGGATTGTTGCACGCGTGGGAAAAAGCAGGAGTTACCGGAAGCAGCCGCGCTTGAGATCGCCCGCATGGACGACGAGACGCAGTATCGGCTGCTGGACTGGATGATCGCCAACGGGAAGCCTTGGACGATCAAAAACGTGCAGGAGTTTGTGAAAGCCAGAGCGAAAGACGAGCAGGCCGCAGAGGATGAAAAGTATATCGAGCTGCTCGGGCATATCCATGAATGCCTTGAAAGAGAGCTGCGAGGATGTAAAATCGAGAGGAAGGGATCGAGACGCTTAAAAAGCGTTTCGGTGGGCCGGAGGCGGCAGCAAAGAGTTTCATTGGCAGGGGGAGGCCAAGGGCCTAAAATGAGCGGTAAAGACCGAAAGTACATTTTGCGCTCTTGGGCGACTGTGTGGGATATGCTTGCGGCGATGAGCATGCAGGATGGGCCAGTGCAGGCAAGTGAAACCCGCGAAAAGGCCAAGTCAAAAGAAGAGCGAAACGAAGAGCTGATTGCGCTTAGATGGTATGAATCAGACGTTGAACCGCCAGACGGCGCGCATATTGTTTTTATCGATGAATCCGGAATCGTTGATGATGACGAATACATCGACGGCAGGCTGAAAAGCGGCTATACCGGTTGGGAAGAGGTGGTCCTTTGGACACTGCATCCGGATGACCCTGCGCAGGACAAGGCGGCGAGTTCGCCGGAATGGTTGCCGCTGGATGCGGAGCACTGGCCTACCGAGGGCGCGCTGGTCGTGCTGAGCTATCCGACAGGGCTGGGCGGCAGCGCCTATCTGACGGCGCGGTGCGGCGGTGGCGTGAGCGACCAATACCCGTTTGTTTCGACCGATGCAGGGATCTCCGCACAGGAGGTCGCGGATTGCAAATGTGACAGCTGGCTGCTGATCAGCGAGAGACAGAGAGGAAAGAAATGAAGAGATCCGGGTATTTGCAGCAGAGACGCGAGAACGCAAATGCTGCTGGACGTGATGCAGCGGACGATGAAGCAGTACATGCTGGACACGCTGCTCGATCACGATGCACGAGGACTTTGGCTGGGGCTATGATCGCCTCAGCCGCCTCGCGGAAAAATGGGGCGAGACGTATGACGTCTATTTTCCGGCGATGGAGAGCACTGAGGAGTCAGACGTCTATCAGGAGAGACTTGACCGGGCAACGCGCAGCTATATCGGGGACAACCAGTTTTACCCGTTTGCAGAGCGCTACCCGGAGATCAAACAATTAGGCTATGGGCCGAGGAGGGCAAAATGAGAACAGAAGAGATTTTGACTGCGCTGCGGCGCTTAAAAGTGGAAACGGGCTCGCTGGCCTGCATGGGCTGCGGACGCGAACACGACTGCGGCATCCACGGTTGTCGAATCGTGCGGGAGGCTGCGGAGCTGATCGAGAAGCTGACTGACCGCTGCGCGCGCTACGCCGAGGAGATCGCGGTGCTGCAGGAGCGGGAGAAGTGGGTGCCGGTGACGGAGAGGCTGCCGGAGGTGTGGCGTAACGATGAGACTTCCGAACTTGTGAACTACATGATTTACAGCCCCGATTTTGGCGTCGACATCGGTAATTATCACGCAAACGCAAAAAAATGGCTCTGCATGGCATTACCTTGCACCGTCACGCACTGGAGGCCGCTGCCGGAACCGCCGAAGGAGGTGGAGTGATGATTGAGCTCAGATTAGACGACCCTCATTTCGCGGAAAACGCGCTGGCGGCAATGAGCCTGAAAAAGATGGGATTCCGGGACGACGAGCTGGAGCTGCTTTTACCAAAAGCAGCTTGAAGAGGATGCAAAGGAGGCGATGAAGAATGGCAATTAGCAAATCAAAGCGCGAAGCAGTCTATCGAAAATATAAAGGCCATTGTGCGTATTGTGGGCGCGAAATCGCTTACAAGGATATGCAGGTAGACCATTTTCAACCATTGAGGGCGTGGGGGATTGAGGACGCTGGGACAGATGACCTTGACAACCTCATGCCAGCCTGCCGGATGTGCAATCACTACAAGCGTGCAAATTCGCTTGAAACTTTTAGGGCGTTACATCGCAGAAATTCCGCGAAAGCTGCGCGAGAACTATATCTAGCAAGGTCGGCGTGGTTTATGGCAAAGTCATCGAGGCCGAAAAACCGATTGAGTTTTACTTTGAGGCGCAGGAAAGGAAAGTGGAGGACAATGGCTGAATACATCGAGCGCACGGAAGAACTTGTGCTTGCCTTGAACGCCGGTGCGAGGGCAATCGAGAACACAAGGCGCTATCACGGCGCTGTTTACACCAAAGATGTGTTCTCGGAGGACTCACAGGAAATCCCGTACTTGCTGGCTGCCAAAGTGTTGCGGGAAGTAAGACGCTCCCACCGTTGATGCTGTGGTCGTGACGCGGTGCAAGGACTGTAAACACAAAGGTTGGGTGCAAGAGCCTTGTCATGGCAAGAGCGTTGATTATTGCAGGGTTTGGGACTGCACTTTGCAAAATCTGGAATCGACGTTTTGCAGTTACGGCGAGAAGAAGGAGACCGCAGAATGAGATTCTTGGTGACGCTGGCGCTGGACGCGCCGGACGATGCGATCCGCAGGGAATCAAGGAAAAGTGGCGATGGACTTTGAAAAGTACGGCGGGCGTGCGCGTGGTCAAGGTCGAGTGCGTGGAAGAGTATCAACAGATGACGATGGGGACAGCCAAATGAAAAAGAAACGAATGATCAAGCTGCTGATGAGTCTCGGCTGCGATAGGAATGACGCGGCACGGGCCGCAACGCTGGCCGATGGCAATTTGCCACATACGGTGGTGTATTACGATCTGCTTGAGGAGTTTATCCGTACATACTATGAGCAGCTGGATAAGACGGTTGTTGAGTGCGATATGACCGGCGCTGTTTCCGGAATGTTGGGAAGTCATCTGTATGGATGAATATTGTATCGTAAAGCAGCGGGCGGGCCCTTTTGGTCAGGTGTTTTTCGACGGATCGTGCGTGCTTTTTGCGCAAAACGGCGAGTACATCCGCTCGCTGCGGGCCAGCAATGAGCCGCACGACCGTCGACAAGCTGGAGCTGCGGCTTGCGCTCTTCGAGTATGACGGTGTTTTCCACTCGCTGACTTTCGCGCCGGACAATCTGCCGGAGAGCCGGAAAGAGGTGCAGCAGATATGGAACACCTACCTCAAGCGCCTCAAGCGCTGGGGCAGCGGCAAGCCATTTGACTACGTTTACCGCATCGAGGGGCTGCATGACAGCCTGCACATCCACGTATTTCTGCGCAACAGCGAGTATCCTGCGGTGCTCGTGCGGCGGCTGTGGGACTGGGGCGAGGCCTACGACGTGCCATACACAAAGAAGAAGATCCTGCAAGAGGATGGATATCGCAGGCTCGCCCGATATTTTACCAAGGAGCGACCGGAGGTCGGCAGCATCCGTGGGGGACCATCGCGGACGCTCAAGCCAAAAGTGCCACTGCCAGAGATCAAGACCAGCAAGACCGGTCGCATCTACGTCCCGCGGGATGCGGTCATCTTGCCGCTCGAGTACAACGAGGCAAAAAGCGACTGGGGCGTGTACTCCTACAGCAAGTATTTGAGCTACTGAAAATAGTGCTTTTATTTTAGATATTGATTTCTTATTCTTGAAACCTTATGAATATTTACGGACAAACCCGAGAAAGTGGGGAAAAGGCATTGCAAACCGAAGCGAAAAAACTGCTAAACTGGACACAAAGAACGGATGGCTCCTTTGCCCGCGATGCGGTCGAGAAAAGTCCTTCGGCTCAATCCCGAGACCCGAGCGCGGTCGCTGACCGTGTACTGCAAGGTCTGCGGAAAAGAGTCCATCGTGAATATCGACGAGTGCCTGTGCCTGAGAGCCTGCGCCACATGATGCGAGAGCAGTTTGTGTCGGCGCAGGCTTTTGTTTTTCCGGAGGTGATAGCCCGTGAGCGAAAGCCACTGCGACCGTGCCGATATCCGGGATGCTACGAGCTCGTGAGCGACGGATACTGCGCAAAGCATCAACCGGCAAAGCGGTCAGGGCATCGCAGCGCTGAAGCCGAGTCCTGGCGCTGGATGTACTTCACCGACGAATGGCGCAAGGACTTGCGCCCGACGCAGCTAATGCGTGAGCCATTCTGCCGCGAGTGCGCCAAAGCCGGCAGGCGCATCCGTGCTACCGACGTCGACCACATCGTCGACCACAAGGGCAACTGGGCAGTGTTCTGTGACCGCGGCAATCTCGAGAGCCGACGGTGGAAATGTACGAAAATCGCAGGCGTTCAGAAGCCTCGTCGCGTAGGCTCGAGGCGGTGAGGCTTGGGCGCTTGGGCGCGTCGCGAGCGACGCGCGGGGATTCCTTTGCGCACCCCCCCCTGCTCAGAAAGTTTGACGCACTGTGCCATAACCGCGAGGCCTCCTGTGAACGAGAAATTTTCCACGGGGAACAACGAGAAGGAAGTGAGAACATGAGCGGAAAGAGACAGCCGACGGCGCTGGTGGAAGCCAACGGACGAAAGCACCTGACACAGGCCGAAGCCGACCAGCGGCGCGACCACGAGGTTCATATATGCCGCCGGCCGACGTGGTATCCGCCGAAGTGGCTGCCGAAACGCCTGCGGGCGGAATACTGCGGATCGGCGAAATGCTCAACGGTGCAGGCCTATACGCCGAACTCGACCGCGACGTTCTCGGGCAATATTTTCTTTGTCGCGAACGCTGGGTCAAAGCTGACAAAGAAAGCCGCGGCGGCCATCAGCAAGAACGACGAGAAGCTCGCCAAGGAATGGACGAGCATCCAGGGCGCTTATTTCAAGCAGGCGCGCCAGTGTGCCGAGGCGATGGGGCTCTCCGTCACCTCTCGCTGCCGGGATCGTTGTTCCGACCGCAGTTGTCAACGCGGCGGGCGCAGCTGCCAGCGACCAGGGCGGGACGGATGAGTTCACCGAAATGCTCCGTCGCCGTCAAGACAGTGCCCCCTAACAGGAGCGCAAGCGGTGGCTGAGCGATACGACCAGACCGCCGGGCAGTTTGTCTGTGACTTTATCAGCCGGCTGCCGACGACCGATACCGGCAAACTTTTCAACCTGTATGACTGGCAGCGCAGTGCTTTGATGGAATTTTACGGAACGCTCGTATCCGATTCAGACACCAAGGACCCCTGCCCCGGATTAATGCGGACTGGCTGCGAAAATACTGGTATCTCTATCTTGAGATCCCCAAGAAAAATGGCAAAAGCGAGCTTGCGGCCGCGCTGGGGCTCTATCACCTGTTTGCCGACGGCGAACTGAACGCCGAGGTCTATATCTGCGCGGCGGACAAGGAAAACGCCTCGATCAGTCTACAATGCGGCGGTCTTCATGGCGACGAGCGCGCCGTGGACAGCAAAATGGTCGCACGCGGCGAGCTGAAGATCACCGAGAGCCGCAAGCGCATCGAGTACCGCCGCATCAAGACTGGTCAACGGCGGATATAAGGGTCACCATCGGCGTGATGCAGGTGCTTTCCGCCGAGGCATACAGCAAGCACGGCTACAAGCCGAGCTGCGTGATTTTTGATGAGCTGCACGCCCAGCCGTCCCGCGAGCTATGGGATATCATGACCGGCGCAGCCGGCGCCCGCCGTCAACCGGTGCATCGTGCTGACAACAGCCGGTGATGACCCATCGCGGCAGCATTGGCTGGGAGATCCATGATAAGGTTGTCGCGATCCGGGACGCCCGGCAGCTGCGCCGCATCCAGGAGGAAGGTGGTGACGCGCGCAAGGTCCTCTCACGTTAAGGCATGCCGCGGATGAGGACCTTGCCGACGCGGAACAGGCCCTTCTGGAGCGCGACGAAAAAAACTGGCTGCCGATCCTGTACGGTCTGACGGCATTTTTCGGTGATGATCCGGATGACCTCGAAAAAATCGACATTTGGGACGAAAGCCTGTGGAAATTGTGCAACCCTCGCTGGGCAAGCATCTGAGCATGCGCAACGTCCGCATGGAGGCCATGGCGGCCCAAAAAGCGAGGCTGCTGAGCGGCTTTTCCGCTGGCTGCGCCTGAATCAGTGGATCACGACGAAAGCGGTCGGCTGGATCTCGCTCAACCTGTATGACAAAACACAGTGGGGGGCCGAGCAAGAAGGCCGCGCGAGGAATTCCTGCATCAGCTGGACGGCATGATCTGCTACGGAGGCGTCGACTTGTCAACGAGCCGCGACCTAACAGCATTTGTGCTGCTCTTTCCTCCCCAGCCCGGGCTTGACACTGCCGTGATCTGGCCCTATGGCATCTGGAGGCCGGAAGCAACGGTCGACGAAGCCGAAAAACGGGACCATGTCCCCTACCGGGACTGGGCGCGAGCCGGATTTTTGACACTGTGTCCCGGCACGGTGAACGATTATGACGATATTGAGGCCCGTATCCGCGAGGCGCGCGAGCGATTTGACTTGCGCATGATCGGATTTGACCCGTATCTGAGCCGAACCATCACGCAGAGGCTCTCCCCTATCGTCAACACCATTGAGATCCCGCAGGATTTGAAGAATATGAGTCCCGCGATGAAGGAAATGGACGACATGATGCAGCGGCATACGCTGCTGCATGTGCACAATACGTGTTTCCGCTGGACGTTTGGCAATGTCCGGTGCCACGAGGACGGAAACGGCAATATCAAACCGCTGAAAAACCGCTCGATTGGGCGCATCGACCCGACGGTCGCCAGCATCATCGTGATGGCGGTGTGGATGATTGCAAAAATCAAAAGCACGACCTCGCCGAGGCTGTCAGCCAGCCGGGATTCAGTTTTAGTAGGATGAGAGAATGAGAAAATATGCGCTGCGGCGCAATGCGCCGCTCTGGTGCTCGGATGTGCGCTGATTGCACTGGGTGCCGGTATGATCTACGTTCCGGCCGGAGTGATCACAGCAGGTCTCCTGCTTGTTGCGGGCGCTGTGCTCGACGGTTATGACGATACCGATGAGGAAGGGAATGACGAATCTGAATGAGCGTTATTAAAGGGTCCGTGCAGCCACCGCACGGTCGCCCACCATCAGAAAAGCGGTGACAGTCGGCGCACTTGCGGCCTCCGGTGGTCTGGCTACCGGGGAGGACGTACAGAGCGTGGCGCGAAAGCTGAGCGCGCGGTAGACCGATGCATTGAGATACTGAGCGACAGCATGGCAAAGCTGCCGAGCTTTGTAATCGACAATCGAACACGTGAGCGTTTGCCGCACAATATCCTGTATCTGCTCAATGCGGCCAAACGAGGCAATGACGCCATTTGCGCGCAAAAAGTGCTGGAGACCAGCCGACTAGAAGGCGGTAACGGGTATGACTGGATCATCCGCGATCCGTCGACCGGACTGCCGAAAGAGTCGATCCTCGTACCGTGGCAGCTCGTGCAGCAGTGGCATGACGGCGCAGGCCGCATCTGGTATGACATCACGCATCCGCTCACCGGCGAGCTGATGCGGCTGGCAAATGAAGATGTGTGTCACTATAAAACGCCACGCGGAATGGGCTGAAAGGGAATTGGGAGCGCTGTCACGAGCAGAAGATGTCATTGCCGCGGCGCGTGCAGCGCAGCAGTATGACGCTTCGTACTATCAAACGGCGGCCAGCCCGGCGGCGTGCTGGAAACAGAGGCCGATCTCGGCGGCTATGAAAGAACGAGCGTGGCGGCGTACTGACCCGCCCTGACGGAATCTGTTGTGACGCTGAAGGATCAGCTGCGCAGCGAATGGGAAAAAGGTCCACCTGGGCCGCAATGCGCATCGCAACAGCAATCCTCGATCTGGCCCAAATACACGAGCATTGCCAGTTCGAAACCGCGATGCGCAGTTTGTGGAAAACAAGGAGATTTCGTCAAAGATATTGCCCGCTACTTTTGCGCGTACCGCTGCAAGCTGAACGAGGGCAGTGCAGGCCTACGGCTCACACGAGCAAAACGCCATTGAATATAGTCGTTGGTACGCTCCATCCGATTGTGACGCAATACGAAGAGGAGCAAACCTATAAGCTGCTGACCGACAAGCGAGTTGAAAAGGGGCTTGAGATCCGCATCAACATGATGGCGAGCTCAAGGGCGACATCCAGCCGCGCCACATGGTACCGCGCGATGAGCGAACTGAGCTGTCTTCACCGGATGACATCGCCGCGCTGGAAGATCTTCCGAATGTCCCTGGCGGCAGCCGGACGCCGGGCAAGTCTCAACTACGTGCCGCTCGATCTGGTGGCCGGAACTGAGCAAGCAAAGACACGGCGGCATGGTCGCCGGAAGAGGAGTAACCCATGGAAATGATCTATAAGGCCGCAAGGGCTTGAAAAACAGGCGATGAAAGCGAGCGACGCTCATCAACAAGCAGTCCTTCGGGAGCTGAGCGCAGATGAAGTGTTTGCTTCCGCCTGGCAGCCCTGTGATAACCAGGTAGACCGCGACAACGAGAGGTTCACCGAAACACACTGGAACAGCTCGCAAAGCTGTACATCGGCAAGACAGTGCTGCTGACACGTTTGGAGCGCCAGTCGCAGACGGCGCGCATCTACAACGCCTGCGTGAGCGGCGAGGGTGACGTCCGCCCGATCCTCTGCTGCTGCAACGTGCGCACAGAATGGTTTTCGATACGATCTCCGCCATCGAGGGCGGCATTTGCGCGAATGCAGCGTTGGTTGCATTTATTGAGCATGTGCTTGTTCCATTTTGCGGCGCATCAGCGCACGACGCTCTGTCAGCACCGCGGCGGCCATGAATACGACGGCAAGATTTGTCATTTGACTTGTCGATTTTGTTAGAAGCTTATGAGGTCAGCCTTTGTGGCTGTTCCTGCGCAGCCGGGAAGCCGGTGTCGTTAAAGCGAAGCGCTATGGCGGTACCGAGGGAAAGAACCGGCGTGCCGGGCGGTGGCGACGATGAGCGCTGGCAGGACGAAGCGTCGCGCTCGCGCTTGAAAAATTTTTGGGGATGGCGGCATCATGCGCAGAAAGTACAATGACCTGCTGGCGAAGCGCGCCGGCATGCTGGCAGAGGCCGAAACGCTGCTGAAGGACGGCAAACGTGACTACAAGTTCAAGACGGCCGAGACGGCAACATCAACGACGAGATCACGGAGGTCAAGGCCTTCATCGACGAGCAGGGACCGCCAGTTCCTGGAACGCAAGGACGCATCCCGGCGAGGCGAAGGACAAGGCCGCTGAGCGCGGCAATGTCTGATGAAGGGCGGCAGCATCGCCCTGAGCGCGCAGGAGGTGCGCAAGGGCCTGTATCTTGCCAGCAAGTCCGTCACGCTGGCGACCACCACCACGCTGGTGGAACCCACGGCGCGGGCCGCAACATCCGCGACGGCATTAGGCAATCTGGTCAGCTCCATCATCGACCGGGTCTACGTGCAGGACGGACCGGCATGGGCTGTTCCTGGAGCCCTACGTCATCAGCGAGCTGGACGCCAAGGGAGGCAAAAGTCTGACCAACGCAGGCGGCGCACAATCGCTTTCGAGCTTATCCGGACCTCGGCGTGGCCAAGATCAGCCCCTTGCGAAGCAACACCACGAGCTACGCCGACCGCAACATCTCCCGCCTGAGCCCCGCGGGCTACTACGACAAGGTCTATGGCATTATGCTGCGCGCGATGCGCCGCGCGTACCGTGTCCGACGCCAACGGCGACGGCCAGGCCCTGCCCGACATGTAATGGTACCAAGAACGCCAAGAACACGGCGGGCAGCAAGCGAGCAAAGGGCTGGCCGTAAACTGAACGAAGTACTGAT
>VOFB01003891.1_pt1 | contig 20117 bp, 39 predicted proteins | sample 5384141 | NCBI WGS metagenome assembly VOFB01 (sample SAMN12384721, study PRJNA508395) | human gut metagenome | isolation source: healthy gut A | host: Homo sapiens | reverse complement strand
CCTTTTGATAACTTTAATACGTCGAACTCATCTTTCTCTGCTGCTCCTGCACCCTCAGCTGCTGCTGCAACTACAACGCCTGCTGCTGCAGATACGCCGAACTCTTCTTCACAAGCTTTAACAAGCTCGTTTAACTCTAATACTGATAACTCTTTGATCGCTTCGATCATTTCAGCTGTTGTCAATTTAGCCATTTTAAATATCCTCCATTTTTCTTTTTAATCTTTTAATTTATGAGCATCCGCTCATCCTGCTGCCCGTCTCCAGTGCAGCTTTCCATGCAGATTACTCTGCGGTGTCTGCTGTCTCCTCTGCTGCTGCTTCCTCTGCTGGAGCCGCTTCTCCCCCCTGCTCTGCGATCTGTTTGATAACACGAGCAAAGTTTGTAATAGGTGACTGTAAGGCTTCCAAGTAATTTGGAAATAAGCTCGTCTCTTGAAGGGATCTTAGCAAGTTCAGAGATACCTGCTACATCATATGCTGTTCCTTCAACTACACCACCCTTAAGTTCAAGTGCCGGAGCATCCTGAGCAAATTTGTAAAGGATTCTTGCCGGTGCTGTAGCGTCATCTTTAGAGATAGCAATAGCGCTTGGTCCTTCAAACAGTCATCAAGGGCTGCGAAATCAGTTCCTTCAAAAGCTCTCTTCATCATTGTGTTCTTACAAACCTTGTAGACAACGCCTGCTTCTCTTAACTGTTTACGCATCTCTGTATCTTCTGCAACAGTCAGTCCACGGTAGTCTACCAGAACTACTGACTGAGCGTCTTTAATCTCTTCTGCAATCTTGTCAACGATTGGCTGTTTTACTTCAACCTTTGCCACTTTTCGGTACACCTCCTTATATTATTCGTGTACTGCCAAAGTTCTCAGCAGAAATTCTGCTGAAACTTAAAAAAAATCTTTCGTATCCAAAGACACGAAAGCACATAAATTCATACAGATGTAAAAATTCATTCTTCCTCGGTAGGCGTTCACTAACTTACGCTTTTCAGCACCTACTGTCTTCGGCAGTTGCTAGTGTATAATAACATGGTTCCCATGGCTGTCAAGCATTTTTTCATGTTTTTTTGTTTTTTCTTTTGTTTTTCAAAAGATGTTCCGCTATATTGTCCTTCCGTACAATATAGCAGGAGACAAGGATTCAGTGGAATATTCATTCTTCCATTTACCGGATAAGGAAACTATCTTTATCCGAGCAAAAAGAGAATCTCCGGCATACAGCCTCTTTCTTATAAACTGTCTTTGAAGACCGTTATTTTATTATGCAAGTTTCATCGGGTTGATCTTCACACCAGGTCCCATTGTAGAAGTAAGAGTTACGCTCTTAAGGTACTGTCCTTTAACGGCTGCAGGTCTTACTTTGTTGATTGCATCGATAAGCGTCTGGAAGTTGTCCGCTAACTGTTCCTCGGTGAAGGAAGCTTTACCGATCGGCACATGGATAATATTGCTCTTATCAAGTCTGTACTCGATCTTACCAGCTTTGATTTCCTGGATAGCTTTTGTAACGTCCATAGTTACGGTACCAGCCTTCGGGTTTGGCATTAATCCCTTAGGTCCGAGCACACGACCAAGACGACCTACAACACCCATCATATCTGGTGTAGCTACTACTACGTCGAAATCCAGCCATCCCTCGTTCTGAATCTTCGGAATCAGTTCTTCTCCTCCAACGAAGTCTGCACCGGCTGCTTTTGCTTCCTCAGCTTTAGCGTCTTTAGCAAACACAAGGATGCGAACCTTCTTACCTGTTCCGTGTGGAAGAACTACTGCTCCACGGATCTGCTGGTCAGCGTGACGTCCATCACAACCTGTTCTGATATGAGCCTCAACTGTCTCGTCAAACTTAGCTACTGCTGATTTCTTCACTAATGCAACTGCTTCTGCTTTCTCGTAAAGATTTCCTCTTTCGATCAGTTTTGCAGCTTCGATATATTTCTTTCCTCGTTTCATTTTACAATAACCTCCTTGTGGTATTGGCGGGAACTTGCCCCTCCCACTTTACATGAATTTACTAAACAAGTGAACTCTCAGCGCTCTCTCCCCCGAGACCGGAAAAGGTCGGCTGAAGAATCCTGCAATATTAATCGATTCAATGCCCGCAAAATCTTCTGTATTACTCCTCTACAACTACACCCATGGAACGGCATGTTCCAGCGATCATGCTGGCAGCTGCCTCTACTGTAGCTGCGTTCAGGTCTGGCATCTTTGTCTTAGCGATCTCCTCTACCTGAGCTTTTGTGATTGTAGCAACCTTTGTTTTGTTAGGCACACCAGAACCAGATTTAATGTTGCAAGCCTTTTTGATCAGAACTGCTGCCGGTGGTGTCTTTGTGATGAAGCTGAAACTTCTATCGTTGTAAACTGTGATAACTACAGGAATGATCATGTCTCCCTGATCTGCTGTCTTAGCGTTGAACTGCTTGGTAAACTGTACGATATTTACTCCGTGCTGACCAAGAGCAGGTCCAACCGGTGGTGCTGGTGTAGCTTTACCAGCTGGAATCTGTAATTTAATATAACCTTCTACTTTTTTGCCATTTCTAATTACCTCCTTGTGGTATTGGCGGGATTCTCATCCCTCCCACGCAATTTTAATCCATTTTCTTCACTTCTGAAAATCCAAGTTCAACCGGGTCTCTCGGCCAAACAGTTCGACATTGATTGTCAGACTCTTCTTCTGTTCGTTGATTGTCTGAACAGCTCCAACTGTTCCTTCCCATGCTCCGCTAACCTGTACAGTTACAACATCACCGATCTCCAAGATCAAGGATCACCTCTTCTTTGTTGATTCCAAGGTTCTCCATCTCGCTCTCATCAAGCGGTACCGGCTTGGATCCAGGTCCGACAAAACCGGTCACACCTCTTGTATTACGTACGACATACCAAGTGTCATCGTTCATAATCATATGTATCATCAACATATCCCGGAAACATCTTTCTCTGCACTGCCTTTTCAACTCCATTGCGGAGTTCTGTGACTTCCTCGAGTGGAACACTGACTTCCAGAATCTGATCTTCCAGGTGACGATTCTCAATCGTCTTATCAATGTTCGCTTTTACTTTGTTCTCATACCCTGAATAGGTATGAACGACATACCATTTTGCCTCTGACATAAACTCACCTTTCTGCTGCGGTCAACTATTTTACTAAAAAGTCAATTCCATATCTTCAAAAGCGCATCAATTACTGCGATCAACGCTCCCAAGCACTACGGAGACAGCAACAACTGCCGTGGTCTGTTTTGCAAGTGTATTCTTGTCTGGCCAAACGATCTTATTGAACTCTGCCTGAAGCCCTTAAGTCCTTTGAACCAGCTCTTTTTCTGAGTTTTTGGTCTCTTTATTCTCACCCATAAGTCCCCTTCCTTTCGACAACAATTATTTCGTCTCTTAGTGCAATGTGTGTTTCTTACAGAATCTGCAGTACTTCTTTGTTTCCATGCGCTCCGGATGAGTCTTCTTATCCTTTGTCATGTTGTAGTTACGCTGCTTACATTCTGTACATTCCAATGTGATAATTCTTGTACGCACAACTTCCACCTCGCTTTTAATATATTCCAGTGCTGATGGTTGCTCCTTACAATCAGTTTATTGATCCATTCTTTTTAATCATTCTTCTTATAATAATGGAGTCTTTCCTTCTCAATCAGTTTATTGAAAAAAACTTTTCCTCATATTCTGTCATGATATTTCCTGCATTCATCTCTTCCTGGTGATGCAGGTCATACGTGTATTTCTCCAGATACCAGCCGGCCTCTTTCACCTGCTCCAGTGAAAAGTTAAACAACTCGGTATTATCCGTCTTAAACTCAACCCTTCCGCCCTGCGCCAGGATCTTTTTCATACCGTTCTAAAAATTCCGTTGAAGTCAGTCTTCTCTTTGCATGGCGTGCTTTCGGCCACGGATCTGAAAAAATTCAGGAAAATCTTATCCACTTCCTCCGGTGCGAACACCTCTTCCACATTTCTTGCGTCCATGCAGACAAACCGGATATTGGTCAGAGCTTCATATTCCTCTGTATCAAACTTTTCCAACGCTCTCAAAAGCACACTGGAATAACGCTCGATTCCGATAAAGTTCACATCGGGATGAGCCTTTGCCATATTCAGATAAACTGCCCCTTACCCATTCCGATTTCTATATAGATAGGATGCCGGTCTCCAAACACCTGATGCCAGCATCCTCGCTGATCTTCCGGTCTTTAATCACTGTACGGTGCATCTGGATCACGCCCTCTGCACGCGGGATATTTCTAAGTCTCATGTATGATTCCTCCTCAGAGATTCTCTATACATCATAACACGCAACCACTTTCCGGTCAAAGCTGACGGGTTGATTTTTTGTGAAAAGGTGTATTATAGTAGATATTATAATTTTCTCACAAAAAGGGAGGCTTATTATGGACTCTATTCTAAACAAATTGACGGAAATAGAATCTGCTGCCGTCAGCATTGTGCAGCATGCAGAAGCTGAAAAGTCCATTCTCGATGAGAAATATGACGAGAAACGCAGGCAATTCGACCTGGAGCTTGAGGCAGAGACCAAAAAGCAGATTCAGGCGATACAGGATGATCTGCAAAAAAGACTTCTCAGATCCTTTCATCTCAAAGCGATGAAAGTCTGGCACAGATCAACGCACTGCAAAAGAATATGAAGAGAATCATACTCTGTATGCACAGAAGATTCTCCGAAAGATCACAGAGGTGTAGCCTATGGGACATCTGCTTGAATACAGCGGGATCGTAACAAAGACGCGTGCCATGGAATCCAGACTTCTCAGCCCCGGACAGTTTCAGGAGCTTGCATCCCTGCATACCATACCGGAGGCAGTGGAATATCTGAAAAAGAATACTGCTTATGCAGAAACCCCTTGAATCCCTTGAGCCGACGCAGCTTCACCGTGGAAATATCGAAAAAGCTGCTGACTCAGTCACTTTACCGGGATTATACCAAGCTCTACCGTTTCTGCGGACAAAAGCAGCGGAAGTTCATGGAACTGCGGCTCAAATCCTACGAGATTGACCTGATTGATTATTGTCTGAGGATCGTCATCAATCATTATAAAGAGACCTTTTGATCTTCATTATAAAAAGGAGTTCTTTTGACCGTTATTCCCAGCTTTCCATCGACCGGCTCATCACTTCCAGAACGACAGATGAACTGGTGGACAATCTCAAAGGGACAGAATACTATGATCCGCTGAAGAAATTGCAGGATGCACAGAAAGTCACCCTGTATGATTATGACCTTGCACTGGAACTTTACTTTTCACTACTTTGTGGAAAGCCCGTAAAAAATGTTAAAAAAAGAGGATCTGGAACTCTACGAAAGGAATTGTGGTTCGCAGATCGATCTGCTCAATATGCAGTGGATCTTACGTGCAAAGAAATATTATAATATGAAGCCCGCGGATATTTATCTTCTGATCATTCCGATCCACTATAAATTATCAACCGCTCAGATCAAGGAAATGGTTGAGGCTGCGGGGATCGAAGAACTACAGACACTGGTGAGCCGGACCCGCTACGGAAGACAGTATCATTTTCAGAAAAATCCGGACATGGAACAGATGTATTCCGAGTGTCTGCATCACCTTTATCTGATCGACAGAAGACGGAATCCCTATTCGATCGCTGCTGTCAACACCTATCTCTTCCTCAAGGAAGAAGAAATCAAAAACTCACCACCACCCTTGAGTGTATCCGTTACGGACTCTCACCGGGTGAGACGATGACTTACGTTGGAGGTAGAACCCAATGATTGTAAAAATGAAATTTATCAACATATCCGGCCCGAGAAACGATATCGACCGGGTCACTGACCAGTATCTCTCACGCTATGAGATCCAGTTGGAATCCGCTCTCTCCGAGCTGAAGACAGTCGAGAACCTCCGTCCTTTTGTTGAGATCAATCCATACCGGGATGTTCTTGCAAAGGCGACTCAGTTCGTCAGTTACCTTCCAAATGCGGATACGGTCACTCCCGATTCATCTCTCGGTCTGGACGATATGTTTGAACTTGTGCGAAATGCAAGTGCAGATTATGAAGATCTGCAACAGAAAAAGGAAAAAATGCAAAAATAAGATTGAACAGCTCCGTACAAAGCAACAGATCATTGCACCGTTCCGCCCACTGGAATGTGATCTGCATCAGGTACTCAGCTACCGGTTCATCACTTACCGCTTCGGACGGATCGCAGTAGAGCATTATCATAAAATGCAGAAATATCTCATGGATGACCTGGGTGCGATCTTTGTAGAGGGCGAACGGGATGAAAGCTTTGTCTATGGTGCTTATTTTGTTTCTCCGGGAGAAGCAAAAAAAAGTAGATGCCGTCTTCCGCTCTCTTCATTTTGAACGGATCGAGCTGAAAGATGAATTTGAGGAACTCCGGCTTATGCTTATCAGGAACTGGAGAAGGAGATTGCCCGGGTAAATGTGGAGATGAACGACCTCGACAAAGAAGCCGGGGAAATACTCTCCGACCGTGCCGCACAACTGGTTGCCGCAAAGAACCGTTTAGAAGAATTGTCCAATAATTTTGATGTCCGCAAAATGGCGGCCCGTATGGATGAGAATCAGGAAGATTACTATATTCTCTGCGGCTGGATGGCAGAGGATGATGTGGATCGTTTTCTTGAAGAGATCAAAGATGATGACAAAGTCTTCGTTGTCGTTGAAGATGACCATGATGCATACTTCGGTGAGCCTCCGACCAAGCTTGAGAACCCAAAGCTTTTTAAACCTTTTGAAATGTTCATTCAGATGTATGGACTTCCCGCCCACAACGAGATGGATCCGACTGTATTTGTCGGACTGACCTACTCCTTTATTTTCGAGTCATGTTCGGAGATGTCGGACAGGGACTTCTCCTTCTCATCGGTGGGGCATTGATCTATCACTTTAAGAAGATCCCTCTGGCGGGGATTATCTCCACAGCCGGATTCTTCTCCACAATCTTCGGATTTATGTTCGGAAGTATCTTTGGATTCGAAGATGTGCTGAAGCCTTTGTGGATACGGCCCATCGACCATATGACCACATTACCGTTCCTGGGGAAACTGAATACAGTCTTTATCGTAGCAGTTGCATTTGGTATGTTCCTTATCCTCGTGGCCATGATCCTGCATATTATTAATGCAGCAAAAAGCAAAAAGATGTCGAGGGAACCTGGTTTGATGCAAATGGTGTGGCAGGACTGGTTTTCTATCTCGCAGTGGTTGTCACCATTGTACTCTTCATGACCGGCAATCCGCTTCCGGGCGGAATCGTCATGGGCGTGATGTTCGGAGTACCGCTTCTTCTTATTTTCCTGAAAGAGCCGCTCGCCCGCAGGATTGAAAAGCGTGCTGACAAGATGGAGACCGGACCGGGAATGTACGTGGTTCAGGGATTTTTTGAGATGTTTGAAACTTTATTGAGTTATTTTTCCAATACAATTTCCTTTATCCGTATCGGAGCATTTGCCGTCAGCCATGCAGCCATCATGGAAGTGGTACTGCAACTGGCAGGTGCAGAGAGCGGACATCCGAACTGGATCGGTGTTATTTTCGGCAATCTGTTCGTCTGCGGATTTGAAGGACTGATCGTCGGCATCCAGGTACTCCGTCTGGAATATTATGAAATGTTCAGCCGTTTCTACAGTGGCAGCGGCCGTGCATTTAACCCGTACACAAAAAAAGAAAAAGAACAACCAGGCATAACAACAGCCTGAAATTAATAAAAAGCAGGAGGATTCCACTATGACTATCGCAACAAAATTATTTTTATCGCAGCACTTATCTTAAGCATTATCATCCCGTTCGGCTATTACCTGATCGGTGAAAAGAACAAAAAGCGGTACAAACGCACGATCGGTATCAATGCATTTTTCTTCTTCGGTGCTTTTGCCATTGCTTCTGTTGCCATGCTGGCAGGTCCTGACAGCGTCCATGCAGCCACAGCCGCAGCCAATGGTGCGACTCTCGCCACAGGCATGGGCTACCTTGCAGCAGCACTCGTAACCGGACTTTCCTGTATCGGTGGTGGTATCGCCGTTGCAAGTGCGGCAAGTGCAGCGTTAGGTGCTATCAGTGAAGATTCCAGCGTACTTGGTAAATCTCTGATCTTCGTAGGACTTGCAGAAGGTGTATGCCTTTACGGACTGATCATTTCCTTCATGATCCTGGGAAATCTCTAAGGAGCGGTTTTTATGAAAATGTATCTCATCAGTGATAATGTTGACACGTATACCGGAATGCGGCTGGCAGGTGTGGACGGCATCGTCATCCATGAAAGGGAAGAGCTCCGTACGGCACTGGAAGATGTCCTTGCAGACAAGACCGTTGGCATCGTACTTCTGACTGAAAAGCTGGGGCGGGAATTTCCTGATCTGATCGACACATTCCGCTTAGAGCGGAAGATGCCGCTTCTGGTAGAAATCCCCGACCGTCACGGAACAGGGCGGAAAAAAGATTTTATCACTTCCTATATCACCGAAGCCATTGGCTTAAAACTTTAGTTACGGCCGGTATCCGTACAATATCAACAAATACAGAAGGAGGGATTCCTCTTGACTTTAGAAGAAAAGATCACGCATTTAAAGACGACTTCCATGGAGCAGGCCCGGGCTGAAGGGAATGCGATCATCGACTCTCACCGGGAAGCTCTTGACAAAGTCTTTGAAGACCATAAAGCAGAGGCATTACGCCAGTCCGAAACCCGGATCAAGGCAGAAACCACGAATGCAAAACTGGCTCTGAACCAGGCTCTTGCGAAATCCCAGCTTGAGATCAAAAAGAAAGCAGGGTAAGATCCAGCAGGAGCTGAAAGATAAAATTTTTGAAGAAGCACAGGATCTGATCCATGCCTTTATGAAGACAGAAGCGTATGACGACTTTCTTATACGCTGCATCCGCAGTGCCGTCCGTTTTGCAGGAACTGACCCGGTTACAGTCTATATCAACCTGTCTGATGAAAAGAAAAAGACAGTGCTGGAAGATGCAACCCAGGTTCATCTGAGTGTCAGTGCAGAAGATTTTATCGGTGGTGTCCGCTCGGTCATCCGGTCACGCAACATCCTGATCGATAATTCTTTTCAGACTCAGTTAAAGGATCAGTATGATAAATTTATATTTGAAGGAGGAGACGGCATTGGTTAAGACAGCAACTATTTACGGAATCAACGGTCCCGTCATTTACCTCAAAGGAAATACCGGTTTCTGTATGTCAGAAATGGTTTATGTCGGAAAGCAGAAGCTGGTTGGAGAAGTCATTGCACTGGACAAAGACCTGACCACGGTTCAGGTTTTATGAAGAAACCACCGGACTGTATCCCGGAGAGGAGGTCATTGCCACCGGCAATCCGGTATCTGTGACCCTTGCTCCCGGTATCCTGAATAATATTTTCGATGGAATCGAACGTCCGCTGGAACGGATCGCAGAATCTGCAGGTGCATTCATCACCCGTGGAGTAAGCGTGGATTCACTGGATCGTACAAAAAAAATGGCCCACCCACATTACTGTAAAGCAGGGAGATTATCTCCATGCCGGGGATATCATCGCAGAGGTTCCCGAAACCCATGCGATCACCCATAAATGTATGGTTCCTCCGGGGATCGAAGGAACCTTCTTGTCACGGTGGCAGACGGAGCGTATACCATTGATGATCTTCTTGTCCGTCTGCAGCTCCCCTGACGGGGATACAAAAAGACCTTACCATGACCCAGCACTGGCCGATCCGCACACCGCGTCCGACGCACCACCGGTTTCCGGCATCCGTTCCGCTTGTCACCGGACAGCGGATCATCGACACGATGTTTCCGATCGCCAAAGGCGGTACTGCCGCAATCCCGGGTGGATTCGGAACCGGAAAGACCATGACCCAGCATCAGATCGCCAAGTGGGCGGATGCGGATATCATCGTTTATATCGGCTGTGGTGAACGTGGAAATGAAATGACGCAGGTGCTTGAGGAATTTAGTGAACTGACTGATCCACGTACCGGCAAAACCACTGATGGATCGTACTACGCTGATCGCCAAATACGTCCAACATGCCGGTGGCTGCCCGTGAGGCGAGCATTTACACCGGTCTGACACTGGCAGAATATTATCGTGATATGGGCTACCATGTAGCGATCATGGCAGATTCCACCTCCCGTTGGGCTGAAGCCCTCCGAGAAACTTTCAGGACGACTGGAAGAGATGCCGGCAGAAGAAGGATTTCCGGCATATCTGGCATCCCGTCTGTCCGCTTTCTATGAGCGTGCCGGCATGATGCACAATTTAAACGGAACAGATGGTTCCGTCACCATTATCGGAGCAGTTTCCCCACAGGGCGGTGATTTTTCCGAGCCGGTTACCCAGAATACCAAACGTTTTGTACGCTGCTTCTGGGGACTGGATAAGGACCTCTCTCATGAAAGGCATTTCCCGGCGATCCACTGGCTGACCAGCTACAGTGAATATCTCACTGACTTAAGCCCCTGGTACCAGGACAACGTTTCCCCAAATTCGTGGACTACCGCAACCAGGTCTGATGGCTCTTTTAAATCAGGAAAGCAGCCTGCTTGAAATTGTTAAGCTGATCGGAAGTGATGTTCTTCCCGACGATCAGAAGCTCGTCCTGGAAATTGCCCGCGTGATCCGGCTTGGATTTCTTCAGCAGAATGCATATCATAAAGACGATACCTGCGTTTCCATGGAAAAGCAGTTTCTGATGATGGATACGATCCTTTACCTTTATAAGCAGGCACGTACGCTTGTCACCATGGGACATCCGATGTCCGTCCTGAAATCGGAAAATATTTTTGACCGCATTATTTCCATCAAATACGATGTTCCGAATGACCGGCTGGAGCTTTTTGCCCAGTACCATCGCGACATTGATGCCTTTTATCAGCGTGTCATTGAAAAGAATGCATAAGGAGGGACAGCAGAAATGTCAATAGAATATTTAGGATTAAGCAGTATCAACGGCCCTCTGATCGCACTGGAGGGCGTACAGGATGCTTTTTAGATGAGATCGTAGAATTTGTCGTAAACGGAGAAGAACGCAAGCTTGGACGTATTGTAGAGGTCTACGAAGATAAAGCAGTCATCCAGGTCTTTGAAGGCTCTGAAAATATGTCTTTGAAAAATACGCATACCAAACTGACCGGACACCCGATGGAGATTGCACTTTCACCGGATATGCTCGGTCGTACGTTCAACGGAATCGGACAGCCCATTGATGATCTCGGACCACTGGTCTCAAACCTGAAACGGATGTCAACGGTCTTCCGCTGAACCCGATCCGCAGGGAATACCCCCGAACTATATCCGCACTGGTATCTCCGCCATCGATGGGCTTACTACTCTGATCCGTGGCCAGAAGCTGCCTATTTTCTCCGGCAATGGCCTTCCCGCACGATCAGCTGGCTGCCCAGATCGTACAGCAGGCCTCTCTGGGGATGATTCCGATGAACAGTTTGCTATTGTATTTGCCGCTATGGGGAGTCAAGCATGATGTGGCTGATTTCTTCCGCCGTACCTTTGAGGAAAGCGGTGTTTCCGAACATGTAGCCATGTTCCTGAACCTTGCAAATGACCCGGTCGTAGAACGACTCATCACTCCGAAGGTTGCCCTGACTGTCGCGGAATATCTGGCTTTTGAACGGCATATGCACATTCTTGTCATCCTGACGGATATGACTTCTTTTGCCGAGGCGATGCGTGAGGTTTCCTCCTCCAAAGGAGAGATTCCAAGCCGAAAGGTTTCCGGGATACCTCTACAGTGAACTCGCCACGATCTACGAACGTGCAGGAATCGTCCGCGGTGTAGATGGCTCTGTGACTCAACTGCCGATCCTCACCATGCCAAATGATGATATCACACCCGATCCCGGACCTGACCGGTTATATTACAGAGGGACAGATTGTACTTGACCGCCCGTTACACGGACAGTCCATTTATCCGCCGATTAATATCCTTCCTTCCCTTTCCCGTCTTATGAAGGACGGTATCGGAGCAGGCTATACACGAGAAGACCACCAGGATCTTGCCAATCAGCTTTTTCTCCGCCTACGCCAAAGTAGGAGATGCAAGAAACCTCGCTTCTGTTATCGGTGAAGAGGAACTTTCTCCGATTGATAAAAAGTATCTTGCATTCGGAAAAGAATTTGAAGAGCGTTATATCGGACAGCAGCCGGATGAAAACCGCAGTATGGAAGAGACACTGGATCTCGGCTGGGAACTGTTAGGAAAACTTCCAAGAGAGGAACTGGATCGTGTAGATACAAAGATCCTCGACAAATACTACAAACCTGCACCGGAAGAATAGACCGGAACCTTTATTCAGAAATACTCTGTAAATGGATCTGAAAGGAGGGGAAATTTATGGATCCTCGTACCTTTCCCCACCAAGGGAAACCTGATGCTTGCCAAAAATTCACTGTCCCTGGCACGTCAGGGGATACGACCTGATGGATAAAAAAAGAAATATACTGATCAGAGAACTGATGGATCTGATCGATGAAGCACGGTCGATCCAGGAGGACATTGATTCGACCCTCATGTATGCTTATCAATGCCTTCAGCGTGCCAATATCGAGAACGGAATCAGCACAGTCGAGCTTCTCGCCTATACGGTCCGATCGAAAATTCGATCACGATCCAGACGCGCAGTATTATGGGAACGGAAATCCCTCATGTCAAATATATGTTCCCGATCCCGGGCAGCCGACTTATTCTTTTAGCACAACCAGGAATCCATCGACAAGGCCCGTGAGGCCTTCCGGAAAGTAAAGAACTGACGATCCGGCTTTCCATGATTGAAAATGCCGCTTACCGGCTGGCAAGTAATATTAAAAAGACGCAGAAGCGTGCCAATGCACTGCAAAATATTACGATCCCGATGTATGAAAATCTGGTCTATACAATTTCCAATGCACTGGAAGAAAAAGAACGTGAAGAATTTACAAGACTGAAAGTCATCAAGCAGATGAAGGAAAAGAAAGAAAAAAGTAAAAAGACCGAAAAAACGGAATAAAACGATAATAAAAGAGAATAAAAGAAGCGGCTGAACGGAAGATCTGAAAGCATTCTTCTCTGTTCGGCCACTTTTTTCGGTATATTTATCACTCAGGCATGCTTATCTCTTGTATATGTTTATCAGCCATATACGCTCATCCTTTATGATTTACTGCTACGATCAGCTCATATCCGTTCACAAAAGTCTCTCCCGCATCTACATGATTGATAAATGGTTTCTCTGAGATATCCTTGTTAAAACCAACGTTATCACACCGTCCCATCCATGGCTCCAGGCATACGAACGGGGCATTCGGCATAGACCAGATTCCCATACTCGGGATCCCTTGATTTTCATTCCCACATAGGGTCTTCCATCCTTATGACATACCCACACTTCATCAAACTGTTCATGATCAAAAATCAGTGCATCATTGGCAAGAAGCTCTTCCGTCAATGGATAACATTCATTTTCAAGCTCCATCTTATAAATTGTATCCGGGTCTGCTGCCGCCTCAGATTCGATCACCCCGATGTACTCCAGCGTCTTCTTTCCCGGAATTTCAGGACATAATCTGTCTTCTTCTCTTCCGGTTTCGCAAAACGGATCGCCGGATGTCCCCCGATGCAGAAATACATCGTCTTATCTGCCGGATTCTTTACTTCCCATTTTACATTCAGTCTGTTCTCTTCCAGCGTATACGTCACATACAGTTCAAATGCGTAAGGAAACATTTTCTTTGTCTCCTCGGAATCCTTCAGCATATAAGTTACTGAATTTTCGCTTTCCGCCACACAATCAAATAAACTTGTACGTGCAAATCCATGCTTTTCTGTATCATACTGCTTTCCATCGATCCACAACTTATTCTGATAAGTCTTTCCTACATACGGGAAAAGCAGTGGAGAATGGCGACACCAGAAGACCGGATTTCCTTCCCACAGTACATCTGTCTCATCTTTTTTGTTAAAAATTCTTGTTACCTCTGCCCCCTGTGCAGCGATCTCCACAAGGAGAAATTCATTTTCAAGCTTCATATCGACCCCTCCAATTTCTCATTTCTTATTTATCATCTGTAGATGATGTACCTGTTGAAGATGTACCTGTTGATGTGGATGCATCTTTTGTCTGCTTGCAGTTATCTACGAGGAAATCCAACACTTTATCGCATAAGATCATCGTCTTAAGGTTATCCTCACCTACCTGCTCTTTATAAGAATCCACATCATCTGCACCTGCATTTTTTTTTAGCATAGGTTTTCATTTCTTTCTCATAATCTTTATCAGAAAGCTCCAGCTTCTCTTTCTTGGCGATCAGTCTGAGTGCCTGCTCTAACTGAACCGTTTTCTTCGCCTGCTCTTCAATCTTCGTATTAAAGTCATCCTCTGTTGTCTTCAGGTAACTCGTAATGAAATCGCTGAGTTCCATTCCGTAGTAATTTTTAACTGTCGTCTCATAACTCTCTTTGATCTGAGAAACTTTATCATCCACTGCACCATCCGGGTACTTCTTCACTTCTGAAGTTTCCAGCAGCTTGTCCTCAATCTCGGATTTCACCTGGGAATCATACTGACTGTCATAGTACTCCTGCATCGTCTCCTTCAGACCTTTTCTAAGCTCATCAACTGTTGTATAGGAATCATCGTTTGATGCTACCCACTCATCTGTCAGTTCTGCCGGAGCATAAACCTTATTCAGGACAATGTGGAAATCTGCCGGTTTACCGGACAGGTCTGTATTGTTCTGATACGGATCCGGGAACTGTACCTGGATATCAAATTCTTCTCCTGCCTTATGTCCTACGATCTGTTCCTCAAATCCTTTGTAGTCATCTGTCGCAGCAAGAAATGTACCCGAACCAAGCTGGAGGTCATATCCTGTGGATGTTCCGCCATCAAAAGCTGTGCCGTCAACAGAACCTGAATAATCAATATTTACCCAGTCTCCGTCCTCTGCCGCACCGTCCTTTGTCAGACCATCCGTTTTTCCTGAAGAAAGAAGACGGCTCTGGATCGTCTGTTCCACATCATCATCACTGACTTCTTTCTTCTCCACTTTTGCTATTTCCAGTCCCTTGTACTGGTTTACTGTCACATAATCATTTGACAGCTTTCCATCCCCACCGCAACCGGCAACGGATACTGTTACTGCGATTGCAGCAAGTGCAACCATCAATCGTTTTTTTCATTTTTCTTCGCCTTGTATAAATTATTCTATGATTACCCTTACCACTTACAAAAAGTGGGGATAACAACCTTGAAAACTGCTCTTTTTGCACGGATGAGCAAACTCCGTTCATCATAAACTTTCCTTGTAACCTGCTTACATTGTGTAATATCATTTTCAAATGCTGCCTCCAGCCTTCCGACTGTCCGCTCACTGTAGATCGTCGCATTCACCTCGAAATTCAGTGCAAAACTGCGGATATCCATATTGGCAGTCCCAACGCACGCCACCAGTCCATCCACCGACAAAGTCTTTGCGTGAAGAAATCCGTTATCATAGACATAGCATTTTGCTCCGGCAGCCACCATCTCACCTATGTAAGAATAAGTTGCCCAGTATACAAATGGATGATCCGGCTTACACGGAATCATGATCCGCACATCAACCCCCGACTGACTTGCAATCTTCAGGGCATCTAAAATAGAATCATCCGGAATAAAATACGGTGTCTGTATATAGACATGATCCTTTGCATGATGGATCAGTCTGAGATAATTATCATGAATCTCCTTTGTCTGAGAGTCCGGTCCACTGGAAATGATCTGCACCGGGTCATGCCCTCCGCGTACATACTGCGGGATCTCAAAAAAGAGAATCTCTTAAAAAGAGGTTTTCCTTTGCCGCATAATTCCAGTCCAGCACAAATCGCACCGCCAGTGACGTAACTGCCGCTCCCTCAATACACAGATGCGTATCCCGCCAGTAGCCAAACTTCTCATCCAGACCCAGATATTCACGGCCTACATTGAATCCACCGACAAATCCGATCCGTCCGTCTATGACTACGATCTTTCTGTGGTTTCGGTAATTCATACGAAGCTGCAGCTTTCCAAGCAACGCCGGGAAAAACTCTGCGATCTGTACACCGCCCGCCTTCAGCCGGTTCCAGTCTTTTTTATGCATTGTTCTGCAGCCCATACTGTCAAATAAGACTCTGACCTCCACGCCTTCTTTTTTGCCTTTTTGGATCAGTACCGGTTCAATCTCCTGCCACAGCTCATCGCTCCGTATAATATAATACTGCATATGAATGTACTTTTTTTTGCCTGCTTCATCTCATGGATCAAGGCCCGGAATTTCTCTTTTCCATCTGTATAAATACGGATATCATTATTATCCGTAAGCACAGCACTTCCGGCCTCCAGATTATACAACATCAGATCCCTGAACCGGTCAAGTTCCGGATTTGCCAGCCTTAGCTGCTTTTTGTAGATCGTCTCTTCCTGCCGCCGGACTGCATATTTGACTTCTCCCTCAATCTCCTTTTGCCTTGAACATCCTGCTCTTGTGGAAATCCTGACCAATGACCAGATACAGGATAAATCCAACAATCGGTATAAAATACAACAAAAGCAGCCATGCCCACACAGCCTGTGGTGACCTTCGCTCAAAAAATACAATAATCAGGAAAGAATGATATTGATAATGACAATATTGTCCATTATAAAATGAAGCACTGTCGATACACCAATTCCAAGCATTTCAAGCATTCAGTTCTTACTCCTTTTCTCTGAAACGTAAAATAATAAATGAGTTACTCCCCTGCTCACTTTTCCAGTCTGCAGGGTAAAATGCGTCACAATAAACAGTATACTCGTTTTTCCGGTGAAAAGTAACCCCTAATTGAATTTTACTTGCACTTCCTTTTAAAGAATGTTACAATATTTTATACATATCAAGCGGAAATACCGCGTTTTAGGAGGGTTTTATTTTGAGTACAGGAATGATAATCTTTCTCGTAGTCCTCGTAGTCCTCATCGGAATATGCGTAGGATTATATTTCTTCGGTAAGAAAGCAGAGAAAAAAGCAGGCAGAGCAGAAAGAGCAGATGGATGCAGTTGCACAGACCGTCAGTATGCTCGTTATTGATAAAAAGAGGTTGAAACTGAAAGAGGCCGGACTTCCGGCGGCTGTTGTTGAGAATACCCCAAAGTACTTAAGACGTACCAGAGTCCCGATCGTCAAAGCCAAGATCGGACCAAAGATCATGACACTGATGTGCGAGGAAAAAGTATTTGAGGTTCTTCCGGTAAAGAAGGAAGCCAAGGTAGTTCTCAGTGGTATTTACATCACAGGAATCAAGAGCGTTCGCGGTGGTATTCCTGAGGTTGCAAAGAAAAAAAAAAAAGGACTTTTCTCAAGATTCAAAAAAAAAAAGAACTGAAAGTAAAAAGTTCCGCTCCTGCCAGTCAGACAGGAGCGGAACTTTTTATTCTTTTCATCCTATTTCCAAATTTCTTTATTTTCCGATCTTCTCTATTCCCCGGATCACTCCTCCGTGATCACTCTTCCAAACTTTTCTTTTTACACGCTTTTCCTGCCTCGTACTCCCGAAGCTCCTTTAACGCTTCTCCGCCAAGGAGATACAGGATTGCTGTATTGAAGATCGTCATCAAACCGATCCCGACATCACCAAGATCCCATACAACTGTATAGGCCGCAAGACCTCCTGCAAAAAGCATCACCAGTGCCATAACCTTATAAGCCGTCTGTGACAGCCAGTTATCCCCGAACAAATAAGCCACATTACTTCTTGCATAAAAGAGGATTCCAAGGAATGTTGAAAAGCTGAACATGAACAGGGTCGCAGCTATAAAAATCACTCCAAATTCACCGAGATGATACCGCATGGCAGTCTGCAAAAGTTCCATTCCCGACAGTCCCGCCACCAAGTCTTCCGGTACAAGAAGCATGATCATTGCAGTACAGCTGCAGATCACGATCGTATCAATAAATACTCCAAGTGCCTGTACCAGTCCTGCTTTGACCGGCTGATCACATTCTGCCGCAGCTGCCGCACACGGAGCAGAACCCGATCCTGCCTCATTGGAAAAAAGTCCTCTTTTGATTCCATTCATCAGTACTGCACCAAACCCTCCTGCCGCAATCTGCCGGAACCCGAACGCCTCCTGAAAGATCCTCTCAAAAACCTGAGGAAGGCTTCCGATATTCCTGAAAATGATCACGATCGTCAGAACGAAATAGCATACCGCCATAACCGGTACTAAAAAGATCCAGTACTTTCACAGTTGCGTTCTTCCGCAATACGATCACTGCCGCAAGTGCTACAAGCACGATGGTTGTATAAAGGGGCGGAACAGAGAATGCATTTTCTAAAGAAGAAGTCACTGAATTGCTGATCACCTGACTGATGCCGCACCAGCAGATCAGTCCCGATATCGCAAATAATACTGCGATCAGGGAATAACGCTTTTTCTTTTTCTGCCTCCGCCCATATAACGATGCATATAATAAGCCGGACCACCCCGGTATCCACCATACAGGGGATCTTTTTCCTTATAAAGCTGGGCGAGCGTTGCCTCAATGAATGCTGTCGATGAACCAATCAGTGCCGTGACCCACATCCAGAATACAGCTCCGGCACCACCTGCTGAAATTGCTGCAACCACTCCGACCAGATTCCCCATCCCGACTCTCGTTGCCGTTGAAACGATCAGCGTCTGAAATGTGGACAAGCTGCCCTTTTCTTTCTTTTCCTTTTTTCACTTTTACCGTCCGCATCTTTTTTGCTTTTGTCCCCACCAATGCACGCACCATATCAGGGAAAAGCCGGATCGGGAGAAACCGGGTTCTTACTGTAAAATAAATTCCCATCGGGATCAGAAGAATAATAAGCAGTGAAATTCCCACACTGCTGCCTCCCGGTAATGGGATCTGAATCAGGTCTCCCCATAAAAATGAATAAACAATTTCTATCAGTTTTGTTATCATCTGTCCTTATCCTTTCCGTGCCATTCACTCATCCTAACACGGAAAAACTTCCATTGCTGCGGGACATGATATTCATTTTGATCCTGCAGTCCGCCATAGGCTCATGATTTACATCCAGTTCATACTCGATCCGTACATCAATTTCATCCTCTGTCACCTGAATCTCCAGCTCTCTGGTATTCACATCAAGCAGCATCTGTCCATACGGTGTCCGGTAATACGTCGAGTTCTTTTTATTCTTTTCAAAGATCATGTGAGAATCTGACAATCCGCTCTTTACGATCTCCGCGCATCCAGTTCCTGTGATCTTGATCCGGTTTCTGATCATTTCAGAAGACCCTTCCACAGCCTCATCATATACAATATAATGCTTCTCGTTTCTGAAGTAATAGCTGCCCGGAGTCACAACTTCGATCGCTTCTGCCTCGTCCCTTTCAACTGCAGGCGTCTCTGCAATCTCTTCGTGCATACCGGAAATGCTTACAAATACATCCTTTGTCATAATCTTTAATATCCTTCTATATTCACTACATTCGTTATCGGCACATCAAATGGCATGACTGTATTTGCAAATTTTCTGAACTTCTCTGCCGCATCACTTACATAAAATGAATAATTGCTGTGCTGCCCTTCTGTTCCGTCATTCGCCATATCATTCTCTTCCAGCAGACATTTCAGATCCATCGCTGTCTCATAAGCAGGGTTTACAATCTGAATCTTGTCCCCCATATAAGCCCGGATCTTGGATCTGAGCAACGGATAATGCGTACAGCCAAGAATCATGGCATCAATATCCGTACTTCGCATAGATTCCAGATAATACTCGATTACTTCCTCTGTTACCTGATGCTCTTTAAATCCTTCTTCCACCAGAGGAACAAACAACGGGCAGGCCTTCTCAATGACCGTGATCTCCGGGTTCATTCCCTGGATCACTTTCGTATACATCCCGCTCTGAACCGTTGCCTCTGTCCCAACTACTCCGACTTTCCTGTTCTTCGTCGCCTCTACGGCTGCTCTCGCACCCGGAATAACCACTCCCAGGATTGGGATATCAAACTCATCTTTCACCGCATCCAGTGCCAATGCACTTGTAGTATTGCAGGCGATCACGATCGCCTCTGCCTCTTTGGTCTTCAAAAAAACGAATGATCTGTT
>VOFB01001481.1_pt1 | contig 20126 bp, 28 predicted proteins | sample 5384141 | NCBI WGS metagenome assembly VOFB01 (sample SAMN12384721, study PRJNA508395) | human gut metagenome | isolation source: healthy gut A | host: Homo sapiens | reverse complement strand
CAACAGACTTCCGGAGGATGCAAAAAAATGGATTCATCTGGATCTTTATATGCTTCAGGATAATCTCTATATCCGTATGGAGAATCCGGTAATGTCAGAGGTTAATGTACAAAAAAGTTAGAGGGAAGCACCTCTAAAGAAGATAAAAAAGAACCATGGATTTGGTATTTATAATTTAAAAAATGCAGTCGAAAAATATCAGGGTGAGGTATCATTTGACTGTGAAGATCAGAAATTTATAGCAGAAATTGTACTCTGGAATGTCTGAAAATGACCGTTTATTCCTAAAAGTGACCATTCATTCCCTTTCTGTTGAGAAGACAGAAATCCGTATTTTATAATACGGACAAAGGAGGGATGGAGATGTCATTCTATAGCGCAGGGATGGATATTTGGAATCATATTTTATCCTATATACTTGGAAAATAAATAGAATTGACACGAAAGAACATGGTAAAAAACGCAAGAGAAAACAATGAATGTATTATGAACGAAAACGGTAATGCGAGCAGTATGTAGTTGTGAAGGGAGAAGTCTTGTAATAGTACGAAGACGATAATGAAAAATGCTTTGACGGTACGTTGTCAAAGCATTTTTTTTATTCTTAATTATTTATTATTTTGGAGGTATTATGGATAAGTATAAGAAAAAAAAAGGATAGTTATAATTTAGTTTTTGCTATTATATGGGGATTATTATTTGTATATTGGTTCACCACTGCTATATATAATGTAAGCATGAAGTCTTACATAACGACTTTAAATAAGGCAATAGAATACACGGATATGATAAAACCGAAAGAATTGAGTTTAAGAAAATAAAAAATCCAAATGAATTTAATGAGAATTTTGTAATCGATGAGAAAGATAATATGTTTTCCTTTGATGCGAATACTTTAGTTTCAACGGCAATAAAATTTTATGATACTACCGGTTGCCAGTTATATTATGTAAATGTGGATTTAGAAAAAGCAGGAAAAGAAATTAAAAATGATAAAGATGCAGAAGAATGGGCTGAGAAATATGTAAAAAAGATTTAATTGATGATGATTATGCAGTGATATATTATGAAGCAGACTCGGTTGAAATATCTAACCCGGACAATTCAGATGGATTGAAATATGTGGGAGTCTCTGATAGTATCACATATGGTTCTAAGGTATCATCATTATTTAATTCAAAAGCAAGGATTATTGTAAATGAAATAATAAAACATAAATGGACTTATGAGGAATATTATGATACAGCATGGAATGATACTCAGTATATACCTTTGGAAATCGCAAGACAGTTATTTCCGAATAGCTTTAGCGAGCGAAAATAATTGTTAATAATTCGCACCATAGTGAATATTTACTTTTAGATATAGAGCAGGCAGATAAGTTGATTAAGAAATATGAGTTAAGAATTAATATATTCAGAATAAGTTGGATCGTTCTCTTTGTTCTTAATATGATATTTTCAATTATAATCACGAGAAAGAAAGCAAATGCAGTGAGAATGAGTGAGGAATTTCCAAAATATGAATACACTCAGGATGAATATACCAAAAACGAATATACTCAAAGTGAATATGCACAGGATGAATACACTCAATATGAATATGATAGAGAACAATATAAAAAGAAGATTTAATGGACAAGTACAATTAACATTATTCCTATAATTTTTATAGCTCTGTTTCTTAATGTTCCTTAAGATTTGTAGTCAAAGTTATCATACAGTATGCTATAATAGCACCATGTAATATGCAAAATGTAACGATAGATTAAAGTTAAAGAGGCACGAATATGCAGCGAAATAAGATACTATGCTTTTTTGCTACAATCATAATAGCAGCAGTAACAATCTATGTGGTCTTTCGTGGTGGAGGTGTATCTTTCGGGCAGCTTGCAGAGAGTATTAAAGAAGCATCCGTCCCGGGATCATACTTTCCTGTATCAGTATGTTTGGCTTTATCTTTTTGAAGGTGAGGCACTGCGAGATTGTTTTTCATATGGGATATCCGACAAAGCATAAGGATGCTTTTTGTATATTCCGCAGCGGATATCTATTTTTCTGCGATCACACCATCGGCATCGGGCGGACAGCCTGCCAGTGCTTTTTTTATGATAAAGACGGAATTCCGGCGACCACAGTTATGGCAGCGTTGTTAGTAAATCTGATCATGTATACGTTAGCGGTGATTTCCATTGGTGTGTTTGCAATTCTGGCATTTCCAAAGATATTTTTGAATTTCAGCGTAGTATGTAAAGATCTTTATTGTAAGTGGGATTATTGTCTTAAGTGTTCTTGCGATCATATTTTACTTATTGTTAAGAAAACAGGAAATTTTGAAAAATTAGCAGTCTGGCTGGAGGCATTTTTAAGGAAGATTCACTGCGTTTATGCTGCTGACAGAGTACAGAATAAAATGGAAGCTGCATTAAAGGACTATGCAAATTGTGTGGAGCTGATCTTTCATAAGAAAAGGGTTTTGTGGAAAGCATTTCTTTGAATTTACTTCAGAGAATGTCACAGATTATGGTAACACTGTTTACTTTTTTTTGCAATCCACGAGGGATTTATCAAAGATATGGGAATTGTTTGCAACACAGATTTATGTTGTTTTAGGTTCTAACTGCGTACCGATCCCGGCGCGATCGGAGTTGCCGATTATCTGATGTTGAGTGGATATAAAGAGTTAATGAGTAAAAAGCGATGCCTATCATTTAGAGATTTTAAGCAGAGGGCTATCCTTTTACGGCTGTATGATGATCAGTATGATCAGTGCTTGTCGGTTACATATGTTTAAGAAAAAAAAGAAATACGGAGATAAATAAAATGATTGGATTTTACGATTACACGGTAATATTGACATATTTATCCATTTTATCCGGTACCACAGAATTATATTGTGTTTAAACGGTGGGACATCCTTATCTTGGCATGTTTTTCCTGCTGTTTTCAGGATTGTGTGATACCTTTGATGGAAAAGTAGCAAGGTCGAAAAAGACCGCACGGAGCAGATGAAAAAATTTGGTATCCAGATCGATTCCTTTCCGACTGATCGCATTTGGTGTATTGCCGGCATGCATCGGGATCGCAATGATAAGACGTGGTTTAGAGGGTACAACGCTGCCGAACTTCCGTTTTGTCAGTGTAGGAAGAGAAACAATTGTTTATCAGGTCATTTCTATTATGATTGCAATCTTTTATGTGCTGGTTGCAATGATCCGTTTAGCATACTTTAATGTGTTAGAAGAAGAGGATGAGAACAGGGATGAAAGCGGACAGAAGGTATATACCGGACTGCCGGTAACAAGTGCAGCACTGGTGTTTCCTGCGGTATTGCTGATACATATTTTTGTAAAAGCAGATTTAACGCTTTTATATTTTGGCGTTATGATCGTTATGGGATTTTTATTTATCTCTAAAATCCAGATCAGGAAGCCGGAAAACCGGCAGATTGCGTTGATGATCCTGTTAGGAGTTGTAGAATTTGCGGCTTTAGCGATCGTGCTGGCATGTGTCAGGAGGTAAACGTGGAATCATTGCATTTTTTATATAGGACGGTACCGGGAAGAATGGTACTGAAGGTTCTGACGCAGCCATCTGTTTCAGAGATCTGTGGACGGTTTTAGATTCTTCTTTGTCAAAATGTCTGATATGTCCGTTTGTAAAAAGAATCAGATCGATCTGTCGGAATATGAGTTAGAGCAGATTGAAGTTTTAATGACTTTTTCTCAAGAAAAAAAAGAGGATCGTCGTTCGATCGACAGAATTCGGAGCATCTGATCGCACCATGCGATGGATTGCTTTCTGTCTGGAAGATCGAAGAAGGGACAGTGCTTCCCATCAAACAGAGTCATTATACGGTATCTTCTTTGCTGCGGAATGAGAAGATAGCAAAGCATTATAAGAATGGTTATTGTCTGGTATTTCGCCTGTGCGTCGATCACTATCACAGATATTGTTATGTGGATTCCGGAAAGAAGAGCAGAAATATTCATCTGCCGGGAATTTTTCATACGGTAAGACCGGTGGCATTAGAGCAGTTTCCGGTGTATACGGAAAACAGCAGAGAGTATACGGTCATTAAGACAGACACATTCGGACCGGTTGTGCAGATGGAAGTAGGCGCAATGCTGGTAGGAAGAATCGTGAATTATAAAGAAGCGGGAATGGTTTTTCGTGGCGAAGAAAAAAAGGAATGTTCCAGTATGGCGGTTCTACGATCGTTCTTTGGTAAAAAAGACAGATTAAAAAGATCCGACAGGATGTGTTAGAGCGTTCCAGACACGGAATAGAGACACCTGTAAGAATGGGAGAAGTAATAGGACATGCGTAAATGGATTGAAAAGATTTTACCCGGTTATTCGGTTCTGCCTTTGATCCTGGCGGTCAGTATCAATATGCTGGTTTATTTTGGAACGTCACAGTTGCGGGATTATCTGACGTTTCATACGATCACAACGGCACTGGATGAATGGATTCCTTTTGTAGCGCCGTTCATTCTGTTTTATGTACTGGCATATATTCAGTGGATCGCGAATTATCTGCTGGTTGCCCGGGAAGGAAAAGAGTTCTGTTACCGGATCGTTTACGGAGATGTGGCAGCAAAAGTGATCTGTCTGTTGTTCTTTTATTTTTTCCAACGACACTGGCAAGACCGGAGGTGACAGGAAGCGGATTCTACAATGACCTGGTCAGATTTATCTATCGCATGGATGCACCGGTAAACCTCTTTCCATCTATTCACTGTTTGGAAAGCTGGTGTTGTATCCATGCAGCATTTGCCATGAAAAACCTCCGAAGTGGTATCGCTATGCGACTACGGTGATGGCACTTGGCGTATTTGCATCGACACTTTTTGTAAAGCAGCATGTGTTGGTGGATGTATTTGGCGGAATCATTGTCTATGAAATCGGTTATTATATAGCGGGAAAAAACCATAACATTTTTAAATAAGAAGAAAGAATTGCAAAAGAATAAATAAATACAAAAATAAAACCGCCACATCCGTGACGGTTCTATTTGTACATGTACATATTACTCGGACTCGATAGCTCCTGTAGGACAGGCACCAGCACATGTTCCACAATCAACGCAAGAAGAAGCGTCGATTTCATATTTGCTGTCTCCTGCAGAGATAGCTCCTACTGGACACTCACCTTCACAAGTTCCACAGTTTACGCAAGAATCTGTAATTACGTATGCCATAATGTTGTTCCTCCTTAATATATAAAAGTTTACTTTTCGCAGATAACCTCTGCGCTTAGTCACATTTTATTACAAAAACAGGGCAAATACAAGTGTAAAATACTTCAAATAGAAAATGCATTGAAAAAAATACGAAAAGGTATTATACTACTAATAACCTGTCATGGGACAGGCAGTACAGATTGGAGGTATAACAAGATGGCAAAGGTTACGAAATCAACCATGATCGGAGAATTACTCCGTATTGATGAGAATATTGCACCACTTCTTTTAGGAATCGGAATGCACTGCCTTGGATGTCCTTCTTCCCAGATGGAGACGATCGAAGAAGCAGCAATGGTTCATGGTGTAGATCCGGACGGACTTGTAGAAGATATCAATAATTTCTTAGAGCAGCAGGGTTAAGAAAGAAAAAATGAAAGCCACGGCAGTAAATGTCGCGGCTTTTTTTGATACGTTTTTATATATTCTCTATCATACGGCTTACAGTTCCGCTAAAACTTCAAGTGCATTAGAAGAAACGATCACATTATAATGTTCTTCAAAGTATGCGGCTAAAGCATCGGTATAGCGTTCCTGATGTGCATATTCAGAAAGAATATTGCAGACCTTGTTGAAATCTTCCGGTGTGTGTTTTCCTTTATGGATAACAAGATAAAACTTCTTATTCGCCGGATTTTTATATAAGTCGTTCTGATCATGGTAAAACCATTGAGAACGTGAGCAAGTCTGGTAACGTTGTCTAAATTCTGGAAAACAAATAATTTGGTAATGTCGGTAAAGACATCTACCGGTTCCTTCTTCGCATCATTTTTTTCAGGTACTTCCTGTTCCTTGTTAGAAAATGTTGCTTCTAATGGAACAAAATCTGCACTCTGCTTTAACTCCTGTTCTGCTTTCTGACGCTCTTCCTGCATCTTTCTGTAAAGACCTAAGATATCATCAGCGCCCTCTAAAAACAACACCGGAACCATCTTCCTGCGAGTAGGAATCAAAATCACTTTCATCTCCCTCTGAAAATTTAGAAAAACGAGTATCAATCTCTTCCGGATATTCCACTTTGGTAATGATCAGGATAATGGTATCAGCAGATAAAGGAATTGCTTCGATCATCAGAGGAATATCTTCCGCCTCGAAACCAAACTCATAGGCTGCCTGCTGCATCATATCGCGAAACAGGACTTTTGCTTTTTCTGTTCCGTATGCTAGTTCACTGAGCTGTAACTGACGGTCAGCAAGATCTTCTTTTGTCAGTGTGCAGCGAATCTGGTTATCATTTACTTTCTCTATTTTCATAAAATCACTTCCTTTTCAAGAAACTCAAGTAATTGGTACTATTATTATAATCAAATAATCAGAATATGTAAATGTAATTTTAAGGAAAGAGATTATAAAAAAAAGCATAAAGATTCAAAAAAAATGTAAAAATGGGTTGTCTTTCTGTTACCCGTATGATATAAAAAGATATGAGATACCTTTCTGAAATATTCTAAAGAAGAAAGACCATCTATAGATTACAGAAAGTCATGCCGTTCATTATATATTCAAAATGATTCATCGGCATCTGTAGTTTGGGATCTGAAAAACAGGTTCAATCCTGTTTGTCAATTAGTTTTCCAAGTAAGTGAAAAATGAAAAGGGATAATTTTATATTTTTTAACAGAAAGGGATGCTCTAATAACGTCCGTTCGGATGAAGAAGAGAGGTGAGGCCGGCTGACAGGCTGGAAGGAATTTGTGAAAGTACAGGGATATGGTGATGATGGGATAAAAAGATAAGAAAAAAAAGCAACCCGAGACACTGTAGCAGATTTCTCTGTCTGTCAGCATATCTGGTAGGATCAACGATAATATATCACAACATAGCTTAAAAAAGATAAAGAACGGAACAGAGAAGATCCTTTTGGGTTCGGGAGAAATGAGGAATGAGATGGTACCAGACAAAGAAGAAGTCAAGTTATTTATGGAATTAAAAACGTTAGAGGAACGCGGAGTCGGCATCTGGATGGAAGGGCATGCAAGTGATTCCAAAAAAGTGATGGAAACCATGTCCGTGAATGAGGATTCCACTTATATGCGTGATTATATTTTTTTCAGAAAGGGGTGTTGAAAGAGATACATTTTGATAAAATAACAGATCGATAATAAAAAGCATTGAAGGAGACGGATATGCCTGCGAAAAACGGAGGGGGAGAACGTCTTCCCTCCAAATTATGAAAATTCTGCTCTTAGGGTGGATTGAAAGCGACAAGATATGCTATAATACCAAAAGACATCATAAGGGAGGTAACACATGAAGAAAAAACATCGCCTGTCCTTGCGGTCGTGCTTTTGATTGTAGTAGTAGTCCTCATGTTAACAGGAAAAGCAGTCATAGAGAAGTATGTTCCGTCTAAGGAAAAGGCTGATTTAAAAGAATACTATCAGTTAAAGGAAGCTGACGATACGGCAGTGATCGTAGACAATGTAAAACAGGATACCACGGCAAAGTTAGTGGCAGGAAAGATTTATATTGAATACCGTTTTTGCATGATACGTTAAATCAGAGATTTTACTGGGATGGAAATGAGAACAAACTTCTGTATACAACACCTTCAGAAGTCACTTCCGTAGCAGCGGGCAGCAGTGAATATCAGACAGCAAAAAGAAAAGCATACGGAGAATTATACCATCGTATATGCCGATGCGGATAAAACATATGTGGCACTGGATTTTGTAGAAAAATATACAAATATTAAATACAAAATGTACAAAGACCCGAATCGTATCACCGTAACAAAGACATGGGGAACCATCGAGCAGTCTTCTGTTAAAAAAGGATGCGGAGCTTCGTGTAAAAGGGCGGCATTAAGAGTCCTATTTTAAGAACTGTAAAAAAGGATGAAACAGTTACCGTTGTAGAGTCAGGTGAAAAGTGGATAAAAGTCTGCACCAAAGACGGATATATCGGTTATGTGAAGAACCGCCAGCTTGATAAGGCAGAAAAGAAAGAATTAAAAAAGTGATTTTAAGGAACCGGAAATTACACATAATCTGAAAAAAGAAAAAAGATCAACATGGCATGGCATCAGGTAACGGAGCAGGCAGCCAACAGTACACTTGCAAACGTACTTTCTGCGACAAAAGGTGTCAATGTCATCTCCGACATGGTTTTATCTGAATGATAATAATGGAGGGATCAAAACTTTAGCAAGCAGTGATTATGTGACTTATGCACATCAGCATAATGTAGAAGTCTGGGCATTGGTAAGCAATCTGGAGAATCCGGATGTGGATACGACACAGGTACTGACGCATACCTCTACACTGGGAGAATCTGACTAATAATCTGATTTCTGCCGCGATCCGGTATGATTTAGACGGTATCAATGTAGATATGGAAGCATTGAGTACGGATGCCGGAGAAGGATATATACAGTTTATCCGTGAGCTTTCCATAAAGTGTAAGAAAAATGACCTTGTATTATCCATAGATAATTATGTACCATCTTCTTATACCGCATTTTATAATCGGAAAGAGCAGTCCTGCTTTGCAGATTATATTATTATCATGGGCTATGATGAACATTACAAAGGCTCGGAAGAAGCCGGTTCTGTAGCATCCATTGATTTTGTAAAGAATGGAATAAAAGATACGTTAAAGAAGTACCGGCAGAGCAGACGATCCTTGCACTTCCGTTCTATACCAGACTCTGGGCAGAGACAACAGGTGAAGATAAAAAGGTAACGGTAACCTCTGAAGTAGTGAAGATGAATAACCAGCAGACCGTAGTGAATAACAGTGGAGCTTCACCAAAGTGGTCAGATAAATACGGTCAGTATTATATCGAGTACCAGAAAGATGGAAAGACCTATAAAATGTGGATGGAAGAATCGAAGTCTATTGAGCAGAAATTAAAGGCAGCAAAAAAGCCAAGATCGCCGGAACATCCGTATGGAAGCTTGGCATGGAAGCTCCTACGGTCTGGGATACTATTATTAAATATGTGAACTGAGATCTGCATATTTAATAAATGCTTATAAAGAGCAATATTATGTGCAAAACAGGCAAATGCTCAACATCTACGGTTCATTAATCATACAAGCATGTTAATCCGCTTGTACCTATGACATTGCGGGGATTGATCGTAGTCTGCACGATCAGATATGGAAAGTTTCTTTTTGTGCAATGGAAATGAAACTCAAAAATCGTGTCACCCACTGGTGGCGCGATTTTTGATTTAAGAGGTTCATTGGAATGGTCTGTACAAGGAAACTTGGAATATCGATCTGTGCAGGCAACAAACAATGTGACTGGAACATAATTTCCATATCTTAATTATATCCGAGAATATGGAGTTCCTTGCACAGAGAAACATATTTAGAGTTTAGCTCGCATAGACTACAACAACTTAAATATCTCAGGCAAAGCTCGGTATGAAAAAGAAAATCGAACTTATTATGGCAGTCATCCTTCTTGTATCCGCAGGATTTTTAGCAAAGCGCGGTGCAATCTATGTGCAGCAGAGTAAAGTTGCCAAAACACAGACCTGTATTGTCATTGATGCCGGCCATGGCGGAGATGATCCGGGAAAGATCGGTATCAATGGGGAGAAAGAAAAGGAGTTAAACCTTGCCATTGCAAAGAAGCTCCAGAAGATTTTAGAAAAGAAAGATTACAGGATCGTTCTGACCAGAGACAGCAATAAAGGGTTGTATCACAGAACTGCCCACAATAAAAAAGTGGAAGACATGAAAAACGCTGTGAGATCATTAATAAGGAAAAAGCCTGTTTTTACGATCAGTATCCATCAGAACAGTTATCCGGAAGAATATGTGAAGGGAGCACAGGTATTTTATTACGGACAGTCACAGGAAGGAAAAAGAGTTAGCGGAGGTTCTTCAAAAGAGTCTGGTTGCGGAATTAGATAAGGAAAATCATCGGACGGCAAAAAGCCAATGAAAGCTATTATCTGCTCAAAAAGACAAAAACACCGACGGTTATTGTAGAGTGTGGATTTTTGAGTAACCGTCAGGAAGCAGAGCTGCTGTCAGACGCGGAATATCAGCAGAAAGTTGCCGTGGCGATCAGCAAAGGAATTGAAAATTACCTGAACGAAGAAGCAGAGAGTGCGAAGAAACCATAGGCAGAAATATTACAAATGTTGTAAGAATTGTTTCTTTTGTTGCGATATTTTCATAACGTGGTATAATAAAAATTATGAAAACAGAAATAGAGAAGCTAAATTTAGAAGCCATAGATGATAAAATCATTGCAAAAAGCAGCAGCTATCATTCGTGATGGCGGGCTGGTAGCATTTCCAACCGAGACAGTATACGGGCTCGGAGCAGATGCCATGCAGGCATCCGCAGCAAAGAAGATTTACGAAGCAAAGGGAAGACCATCTGACAACCCTTTGATCGTTCATATAGCAGATGTGTCAGCTTTAAGAAATCTGACGGATGAAGTACCGGGAAAGGCAGTAAAACTTGCGAAGGCATTCTGGCCGGGACCACTGACCATGATCGTAAAAAAGAGTGCAGCAGTTCCATATGAGACAACCGGTGGAATGGACACCGTGGCAGTGCGGATGCCAAATCATCCGATAGCACTGGCATTGATAGTGGCAAGCGGAACTTATATTGCGGCACCAAGTGCCAATACTTCCGGAAGACCAAGTCCTACGGCAGCAGAGCATGTCATGACAGATTTAAATGAGAAGATTCCTTTGATCTTAGACGGTGGAAGCGTAGGGATCGGAATTGAATCTACGATCATCGATTTAACGGAAGAGACACCAATGATTCTGCGTCCGGGATATATCACACAGGAGATGTTAGAAGAAGCGATCGGAGAGGTTCATGTGTATCCGGGACTGATCGCATCTGATTCTTTACAGAAACCGAAAGCACCGGGAATGAAATACCGTCATTATGCACCAAAGGCAGATCTTACCGTCGTTACCGGTGAAAAAAAAGGATGTTATAGGCACCATTAACTATTTATCACATACAGGGATATCACAGGGGAAAAAGATAGGAATTATAGCGACCGATGAAACAGCCGGAGAATACCGGTGTGGAGATGTCATCAGCATCGGAGCAAGAGAAGACGAAGATGCGATTGCAAGACATCTTTATGGCATACTGCGTAAATTTGATGATCTGGATGTGGATACCATCTACTCTGAGAGCTTTGAATCCGAGGGACTGGGGCAGGCAATTATGAACCGTCTGTTAAAAGCAGCAGGTCACCATGTTTTGCAGGCAGTACAGGAGAAAAAGATGAAAGCATACGACAGAATTATATTTGCAGAGGACGGTGGGACATGCCGGGCACCGATGGCGGCAGGCATTTTAGAGGAACAGGTATTGAACCGTCCGGTGGAAGTACTTTCGCGTGGACTGGTAGTGCTTTTCCCTGAACCTTTGAATCAGAAGGCAGAGGCGGTCATGATCAGTAACGGTTTAAAGCCGGAAGGTTTTATGTCGGAGCAGATCACCGAAGAGGATATCACAGACAATACATTGATCCTTACTATGAGTGAGGAGAGCCGTCAGAAGATATTTGAGCTTTTTCCGAATGTGGAAAAAGAAGATGTTGCGGTACTGACAGAGTTTGTAGGGGATGAGTTAGAGATTTTAAATCCATATGGCGGAAACCTTCAGGCATATGGGATCTGTTATGAAACATTGAATAAGTCGATAAAAAATTAGTTAAAATACTTAATGAAGGAGAAGAAAAAAATGTCAAAAGTAATTGTTATGGATCACCCGCTCATTCAGCATAAAATCGGATGGATACGAAGAGCAGATACCGGTTCAAAAGATTTCAGAACACTGATCAGCGAGATATTTTATGGGCGTGGCAATGTTATCCGGAATGCGCTCCAAGGATCCGAATACACAGGTGGGAGCCTGCATTGTCAGTGAGGATAACAAGATCCTTTCCATGGGATACAACGGACTGCCGAAGGGCTGCTCCGATGATGAATTTCCATGGGTAAGAGAAGGTGCACCGCTTGAGAATAAATACTTTTATACGACACACAGCGAACTGAATGCCATCTTAAATTACCGGGGTGGTTCATTGGAGGGAGCGAAAATGTATGTGTCCCTGTTCCCTTGTAATGAGTGCGCCAAGGCAATCATTCAGGCTGGAATCAAGACTATCGTATATGACAGTGACAAGTACCAGAATACACCGGCAGTTATTGCTTCCAAACGGATGTTAGATGCGGCAGGCGTGCGCTACTATCAGTACACCCATACCAACCGGGAAATAAATATTACCCTGTAACGACTGGAGAAATAACGAACAATGGCAGAGGTTTACAACCAATTGAACAAATGACGAAGGTGCAGGAAAAACCCACTGGTAATATTTGTCAAAAATATGTAAAATTGCAAAAACAAAAAGCTGATTTATAGACATTTTTCATAAAATGTTTATAGACAATTTCCTCAAAAATGATATAATGAGCGTAAGCGAGTCATCGTGCTGGCACGTTTGACGAGCGTTTCACGAAAATGTAAGGGAAGGAGCTATTCATGAAGAACAAAAATAAAGTGTATGATTCCTTGATTTTAATCATGCAGTTCGGTATCAACATGATAGTTCCTATTTTTTTATGTGTTGGACTCGGGGTTTTTATTTACCGAAGATACGGGCATCCTTGGCTGGTGATTCTGCTGTTTTTCCTTGGGGCGGCAGCGGGATTCCAGAATTGCTACCGGATGGCACAGAGGCTTTGGCAGAAAAAAGACACGGGAAAGGTTAAATCAGATGTTAAAAAGGATAAATGATGCATTACCGGAATTAATTCTGGGAATCCTTATATACGAAATTGTGGTGGAATTTACCGGTATCTGGTTTGTAAAGGACAAATTGGGATATTCCATCGGCCTTCTGATTGGAGCAGCAACCGCAATCGGAATGGCAATCCATATGGCAGTGGTTCTGCGGGACAGTATGGATATGGCAGAATCCGGAAGGACAAGACGGATCGCATTGCAGTATGTGCTGCGGTATCTCGTAGTTGTAGCAGTCTTTTTTGCTACGGCATACTTTGAAATAGGCAATGTGATTGTAGCATTTGTGGGAGTAATGGGATTGAAGGTTGGAGCTTACGTTCAACCCTTTACACATAAAGTAATTTTAAAACTTTTAGGGAGAGGTGATGAATCTTCTTAGGGTGAAGAAAAATATAATATAAGGAGGTGAAAGCGTGGATAACGGAATTTTAGCAGCGGGTGCCCAGGATATAGATTTTATGATTCATGGACTGTTTTCCTATAAGATTTTCGGACATGAGGTATGGATTACTACTTCTCATGTATGTATTCTGATAATCATGCTGATACTGATTGCCTTTTCGTTTATTGTAAAGCATAAGATGAAAGCGGCAACGGAAGTACCGGGCGGATTCCAGAATGTAGTAGAACTTATGGTGGAAAAATTAGATGGCGTGGTTGACGGTGTCATGGGGAAAAATGCACCGAAGCTGGTGAATTACATCAGCACCATTTTTATCTTTATTCTCATGAGTAATATATCTGGATTATTCGGGCTAAGACCGCCTACCGCAGATTATGGAACGACACTGGCGTTGGGACTTATCACCTTTTCGCTTATCCATATCTGTCAGATAAAGTACCAGAAACCAAAGAAAATCTGGGAAGATATGTGTTCGCCGTTACCACCATGGCTGCCACTGTGGCTGCCAATCAATATCATCAGCGAGATTGCCGTGCCGATTTCCCTGTCACTTCGTTTGTTCGCAAACGTATTATCAGGAACCGTAATGATGGCATTGGTCTATGGACTGTTGTCCAAGATTGCAATTGTCTGGCCGGCAGCGCTTCATGTGTACTTTGATTTGTTCTCAGGAGCAATTCAGACGTATGTATTCTGTATGTTGACTATGACATATGTGAACCAGCAGATGGAAACAGAATAGAACAGTATAAGGAGGATTTATAATTATGAATATTACAGGACACGATTTAATTTTAGCATGCTCAGCAATCGGAGCAGGTCTTGCAGTTATCGCAGGTATCGGACCTGGTATTGGACAGGGTATTGCAGCAGGACACGCAGCAGCAGCTGTAGGCCGTAACCCGGGAGCAAAAGGAGATATTATGTCAACCATGCTTCTTGGACAGGCAGTAGCAGAGACTACCGGTCTTTATGGTCTGTTGATTGCAATGCTTCTGCTTTTCGTAAAACCACTGGTATAAAGTGCGAAGGAATGATTACGAAAAGAAAGGAGGCACAGCAGGAAGAAAATGACCAGATTATTTAATCTTGATTTTCAGTTATTGCATGATACCATCCTTATGGCGATATCCGTTTTCGTATTGTTTACCATAATGTCTTATAACCTTTTCGAGCCGGTTCGTAAGATGTTAAAGGGACGTCAGGAGAAGATAAAGACGGAACTGGAATCTGCGGCAAGCGACCAGGCAGAAGCAGCAGAATTAAGACAGCAGTATGAAGAGAAGCTTAAGAACGTCGATAAAGAGGCGGAGGTTATCTTAAGTGAAGCCAGAACCAAAGCCCTGCACAATGAGAACCGCATCATTGGCGAGGCAAAGGAAGAGGCTGCGCGGATTATCCGGCGTGCCAATGAAGAGGCAGAACTGGAGAAAAAACGCGTGATGGATGAGATGAAACAGGAAATGATAGAAATTGCATCTATGATGGCAGGCAAAGTGGTAGCCGCATCCATTGATACAACAATACAGGATGCCCTCGTGGAAGAAACCTTGAAAGAGATGGGTGATACAACATGGCAAAATTAGTTTCCAAAACATACGCAGATGCATTGTTTGAACTCGCCGTGGAAAAGGGATGTGAAGATGCCTGGTTAGAAGATGCGAAAGCACTTCTTGAGATTCTCCATGAGAATGAGGAGCTGGCAAAATTGATGAATCATCCACAGATTGTAAAAGAAGAGAAGCTTCAGATTATTGAAAACATATTCAAGGGAAAGACCGCGGACGAGATCGTGGGATTGATGTGCCAGCTGATAGAAAAAGACCACTTTAAAGATATGGAAAGCGTATTTGCATGCTTTGTGGATTCCGTAAAAGAATATAAAAATATCGGAACGGCATATGTCATTTCTGCGATGGAGCTGTCAATGCAGCAGAAAGATGAAATCGTAAAGAAACTATTAGAAACCACACATTATGTAGAAATTGAAATGAATTATGAGGTGGATGCATCACTCATTGGAGGCATGGTCATCCGCATAAAAGACAGGGTAGTGGACAGCAGTATCAAAACCAGGCTGCAGAAGCTAACCAGTGAATTATCCAAAATACAGTTGAAAGTAGGTGAAACCGCTTCATGAAATTGAAACCAGAAGAAATCAGTTCCGTTATCAAAGAGCAGATCGAGCGGTATGCATCCCAGTTGGAAGTGGCAGACGTAGGAACTGTCATTCAGGTGGCAGATGGAATTGCACGAATTCACGGCCTTGAAAATGCAATGCAGGGAGAACTTTTGGAATTCCCGGGCGAAGTATATGGAATGGTGCTGAACTTAGAGGAAGATAATGTAGGTGCGGTTCTGTTAGGAGATAAGCGTTCCATCAACGAAGGTGATACCGTAAAGACCACCGGACGTGTAGTAGAGGTTCCGGTCGGAGATGCATTACTGGGACGAGTAGTAAATGCGTTGGGTCAGCCGATTGATGGAAAAGGACCGATTGAGACGGAGAAATACCGCCAGATTGAACGTGTGGCATCCGGTGTTATTTCCAGAAAATCCGTAGATACACCATTACAGACCGGTATTAAGGCAATCGATTCCATGGTGCCGATTGGACGTGGACAGCGTGAGCTTATCATCGGAGATAAGCAGACCGGTAAGACGGCAATTGCAATTGATACCATCATTAACCAGAAGGGACAGGGCGTAAAATGTATTTACGTTGCCATCGGTCAGAAAGCATCTACCGTAGCATCCCTGGTAAAAACATTAGAAGAATTCGGTGCATTAAGCTATACTACAGTTGTTGTATCAACAGCAAGTGAGCTGGCACCATTACAGTATATTGCACCGTATGCAGGATGTGCAATTGGTGAAGAGTGGATGGAGAACGGAGAGGATGTATTAATCGTTTATGACGATTTGAGTAAACATGCTGCTGCATACCGTACCCTTTCCTTGCTGCTTAAGAGACCACCAGGACGTGAGGCTTATCCGGGAGACGTATTCTATCTGCATTCCAGATTATTAGAGCGTGCAGCAAGACTTTCCGATGCTTTGGGTGGAGGTTCCCTGACTGCACTGCCGATTATCGAGACACAGGCAGGAGACGTATCCGCATACATTCCGACCAACGTAATTTCCATTACAGACGGTCAGATTTATCTGGAAACAGATATGTTTAACGCTGGTTTCCGTCCGGCAATCAATGCAGGACTTTCCGTATCCAGGGTTGGTGGAGCTGCGCAGATTAAGGCAATCAAGAAGATTGCAGCACCAATCCGAGTAGAGCTGGCACAGTATCGTGAGCTGGCAGCATTTGCACAGTTTGGTTCTGAGCTGGATGCTGATACCAAAGAGAAATTAGCACAGGGTGAAAGAATCCGTGAAATGTTGAAACAGCCACAGTATCAGCCGATGCCGGTGGAAAAACAGGTAGCAATTATTTATGCTGCAACCAAGAAATATTTACTGGATATTCCGGTGGATGAGATTCTGGCATTTGAAAAAGCATTGTTAGAACTGATTGATACCAAGTATCCGGAGATTTTCGAATCCATTCGTGAAACAAAACAGTTAGACGAAGAAACAGAGCAGAAATTAATTACAGCAATTGAAGCATGTAAGAAAGATTTCAAATAGGCATGTAATATGGTAAAAGGCGGTGAGAGACTATGGCGTCCATGCGTGATATAAAGCGGCGCAAAAGCAGTATTTCCAGCACACAGCAGATTACAAAGGCCATGAAGCTTGTTTCTACCGTAAAACTGCAGAAAGCGAAGGGACATGCAGAACAGGCAAATCCGTATTTTAATTATATGTATCAGACCGTAACTTCCATGCTGGCAAAGAGCGGTTCCATCAATCATCCTTACCTTACCGGTAAAGATTCCGGGCAGAAGGCAGTGATTGTAATTACCTCGAACCGTGGACTGGCAGGAGGCTATAATGCGAATGTCGTAAAGCTGATTACAGAGAGTGACCTTCCAAAGGACAGGCTTTCCATTTATGCAGTTGGTAATAAGGGAAGAGAGTCCTTAGAACATAAGGGATATTCCATTGTAAAGGAACTTCCGGAGCTGATAGAGACACCGGCTTATGATGAGGCGTCCGCATTGGCAAGGGAAGTGCTGGCAGCCTATGAAAAAGGTGAAGTTGGCGAAATTTACCTTGCTTATACACATTTTAAGAATACGGTGGTACATGAGCCGAAATTAATCAAGCTTCTTCCGGTGGATATCGAAGATATGCCGAAGCAGGAAGAAGATAATGTGCTGATGAATTATGAACCAAACCAGGAGGAGGCGCTTAATTTAATCATACCAAAGTATGTAACGAGCCTTCTTTATGGAGCACTGGTAGAAGCAGTAGCCAGTGAAAATGGTGCAAGAATGCAGGCAATGGATTCTGCAACCAGCAATGCAGAGGATATGATCAGTGACCTGTCACTGAAGTATAATCGTGCCCGTCAGGGTTCCATTACACAGGAACTGACAGAGATTATAGCCGGAGCATCGGCAATTTCTTAATCATATCCATAAGAATAGAGAATAAGGAGTGATAGAAAAAGATGGCAGAAACAAATATTGGAAAAATCACTCAGATAATAGGTGCTGTATTGGATATTAAATTTACCGAAGGAAAGCTTCCGGCAATCAACGAAGCAATCCGTATTACCAGAAAAGATGGTGAAGTTCTGGTAGTAGAGGTATCACAGCATTTAGGAGATGATGTCGTACGTTGTATTGCCATGGGACCAACCGACGGATTAATCCGTGGCATGGATGCAGAGGCAACCGGTGCACCGATTTCCGTACCGGTAGGTGAGCATACCTTAGGCAGAATGTTTAACGTATTAGGCGAACCAATTGACAATGAGGCTCCACCACAGGATGTGGAATATATGCCGATTCACCGGAAAGCACCAAGCTTTGATGAACAGGCAACTTCTACAGAAATGTTAGAGACAGGAATCAAGGTGGTTGACCTTCTCTGCCCTTACCAGAAGGGTGGAAAAATCGGACTTTTCGGTGGTGCAGGAGTAGGAAAAACCGTATTGATTCAGGAGCTGATTCATAATATCGCAACCGAGCATGGTGGATATTCCGTATTTACCGGTGTAGGTGAGCGTACCCGTGAGGGAAATGACCTTTATTATGAAATGAAGGAATCCGGAGTTATTGATAAGACCACCATGGTATTCGGTCAGATGAACGAGCCACCTGGAGCGCGTATGCGTGTAGGTCTTACAGGACTTACCATGGCAGAGTATTTCCGTGATAAAGGTGGAAAGGATGTACTGTTATTCATTGATAACATTTTCCGTTTCACACAGGCAGGTTCTGAGGTGTCCGCACTGTTAGGACGTATGCCTTCCGCAGTAGGATACCAGCCGACCTTACAGACTGAGATGGGTGCATTGCAGGAGCGTATCACTTCTACCAAGAATGGTTCCATTACATCCGTTCAGGCAGTCTATGTACCGGCGGATGACCTTACTGATCCGGCTCCAGCAACCACATTTGCCCATCTGGATGCCACTACTGTACTGGATCGTTCTATCGTAGAGCTTGGTATTTATCCGGCAGTAGACCCACTTGGTTCTACATCCAGAATCCTTGACCCTCGTGTTGTAGGGCAGGAGCATTTTGAAGTAGCCCGTGGAGTACAGGAGATTCTTCAGAAATATAAAGAATTACAGGATATTATCGCAATCCTTGGTATGGATGAGCTGTCAGATGGAACACTTTTTAATATGATCCACGGACTGATCTTAGCGGTAGTCTGCATTGCAAATCACAGCACCTTTTCTTGCCATGTTTACAGATAAAGGTCGATCATAGACATGGGCGCAGCATACGCGCAGATCGTATTTTTTTTGCAGTACCCAATGCGGCAGGGCTTTGCTTTGAAAAAATTTTTCAGTCAGTGGGGCGCATGAAATCCATGCTCTGTATGCTGATCGGCTGTGTGACCAATATTATCTTAGATCCTTTTATGATATTTGAATTGGTTTCTTTCCTGAAATGGGGATCGGGGAGCTGCTATCGCAACCGGGATCGGTCAGATGGCTTCTCTTATCAGCTATCTGCTGTTTATTTTTAAACCGATTCCGGTAAAGATAAGCGGAAAGATATGAAACGGAAGCGGAACTTAGCAGGAAAATGTACCTGAATCGGTGTCCCGCAACATTGACATCGCGCTGCCGTCTGTACAGGTTCTGCATTAAATGCGATTCTTTGCGGTTTATTCTGCCAGCTATGTACTTGTACTTGGGCTTAATTTAAATTACAGACATTTTTATATCTGACAGGGAAATGGTGTCGTGCAGGGATGCGTCCTGATCGGATATAACTACGGTGCGGGAGAGTCATGCGTCAGAGAAATTTTCCGGTCAGCGCTGGTATTGATCGCGGGGGTCAGGTAATCGGAACGATACTTAGGCAGTGCCGCTCATTGGATTGTTTACCAGTAATCCGAGACGATACAATTTGGAAAAAGAGGCTTGTCTGATCAGTATTGATTTATTGCGTCATCGGTCTCCGTCACGGTATCAGGTGCGTTAGACTGGGAAAGGAAAAGAATCGTTGGTACTTGTGTTCAGGTACATAGCAGTTATTTTTACCATTGCATGGCTTTTGAGTGTTAGCTGCGGGCGTCTGGCATGCGTTCTGGATCACGGAAGTGGTTGTGGCAGGGATTTCCTATGTGATCTGTAAAAAAGAAATA
>VOFB01003417.1_pt1 | contig 20147 bp, 44 predicted proteins | sample 5384141 | NCBI WGS metagenome assembly VOFB01 (sample SAMN12384721, study PRJNA508395) | human gut metagenome | isolation source: healthy gut A | host: Homo sapiens | reverse complement strand
TGTTGTACTTCGTTCCAGTTACATTGCTCCATTCTCCCCGCGATGATCAACCAGTACACCGGTACGGTCCTCGGCCATCCTGCTCGCGGCTGCTCGCCGCCGTTATGGTACCGCGGCTTCCGTCACCATTCTCACCTCCGTTATGCTCTCCCGTGACGTTATCGGCCGCATCGCCGCTCGACGGCAAGGCCATGCTCACCACCCAGCGTATCTGCATGATCGTTGTCGCTGCGCTCGGCGTCATCGTCGGCTACTTTGGTTCCTCCATCGTGTCCATCATGGAAGATATCGGTGCTCCTGCGGAGCGGCGCTCGTCCCCATCTTCTGCGGTCTGTTCTTCTGGAAGGAAAAGATGAACGCGAAGGGCACGCTCACGACGATCGTCGTTGCCGTGGTCGCCACGCTGGGCTACTGGTTGCTCGGTCTCCTCTCGGCATCAGCCACTTCCTGTTCGGTCTGATCTGCTCGACGATTACCATGTTTGTCGCCAACTCCATCTTCTACAAGAAGGGCGAAGACAAAGCGGCCTGAGCACATAATTTGTGAAAGGAGAATACAAATGGGCTTTATCGATTATCTTATCATCGCCGTGGGCTGCGGTATCGGTATTACGGTTTTCTACCACATGATCAAGGAAGGCTTTAAGAACTGAAACCCAGGTTTACTCTTGTCTGGGCGGTATTACCGCCCAGATTTTTCCAAAAAAGGAGGAAAACTATGCTGCACTCTGAGCTTTTTACCGACGATAAAGTCGATCTGAAAGTTCTGAAGGAACGCGCTCTCGGAATGCGCTGGGCGGTATGCCGGAAGGTACCATCCCCTGACCTCGCCGACCCGGACTTCAAGCCCGCTATCGAGATACGCGAGGCTATGACGGACTTCATCAAGGGTGGCTATTTCCCCTTACGCCCCGACGCACTGCCCGGACTGCGCGAAGCGATCTCCGGCAGTCTTAAGACGCGCAAAAAACGAAAGGATTGTTCCGCCGGGTTCATTCAGCCGGTGGACAGTGCCTCAGCCTGCATGCACGCCATCATCGCACTCTCCGTGCTCCGTCCGGCGACGAGGTCATCATCTTCGACCCTGTCGATCTGCTGTTCGGCATTTCTGCACGCTACGCCGGAGCCACGGTCGTCTACTACTCCCCGGCGAAAACGGCCACTGGGATTTCCAGCGATCTCAGCTATGTCACCGATAAGACGCGCATGATTGGTCTTTGCAACCCGCGCACAACCCGTTGGGGTTGCTGTATACGGAAAGACGAGCTGCGCGATCGCCACTGGTTGCTGCGGGCACGATCTCTGGATCACTGAACAGATGAGATCTGGTCTACGACATCATTTACTCTGAGCGTTTGGTGAGCATCAACTCGCTTGGCCGGGCTGAACAAGAAGACGTCTCCTTCTACGGCTTCTCCAGGGCTTCGCGCTGCCAGGGGCTTCGCGCCGGATATCTTTATACGCTCAACGCCGAAGCGTTTGAAACGGCGATGCACCGCTGCTACGATCTGGCTGCGGGCGTGGACTATCCGCAGATCGCCATGAAAACCGCTGTTACCGACTGCTGGTATTGGTGGACGCTTTCGTGGAGCGGCTGCCGAGCAGCCGCGATTATCTCGTTGAGCGCATGAACGCCATGCCGCTTCTGCACGCGCCGAAACCGGAGGCAACTTTGTCTCCTTCTTCGATGTGCGCAAGACCGGCATGAGCAGTCCGGCAGATTGCCGACTACTCCAAGGAGCATTGCAAGGTCGCGCTCGTTCCGGGTACCGTGAAATGGTTCGGCTTCCGGCAGTGAAGGCAGTATCACCTCTGCTACTCCACGAGCCACGCCATTTTGAAGGAAGCGCTCGACCGTATCGAAGCTGGTATGCAGGAGCTTGCCGGTAAACTCTGATGACTTTTCTTGAAAAACATCGCCGCCTGTTTGCAGGCGGCGATGTCGCTTCATATTATACTTTGTCGCGTTCGCGGTCAGAGACGAGCGGTTGCGGAGCGTCAGGACGGGTCGGCTGCGACCATGAGAATGTCGGTAATGTAGAAAAAACACCACGTAGCTTAAATTTGCCGAGGATGAGTTTCCCGACCAGGCCGCAGAGATACCCTGCGATGATGAGAAGCTCGAACGCAACGCTCTTGCCCTTCGCGGTGCAGGAGCTGAGACTTGGCAATATTGAACGGCCATGAGATGCCGAAGCAGACGAGCATACCCGCTTCCAGAACATGGACGATGTTCATATCACTGGAGCATTTCGACGCCGTGCATCACGAACGCGCCGAGACGCGCCATTTCCTCCGGCGTTTCGCGCATGCCGTTTCGATCCACACCTTGGCGAGCGTGCACATGCTTAAACCCACGATGAACGAGGCGCAGTAGTCCAGCTTTTCGACTCCCCGCCGAAGATGGACAGAAACTCATAAAGGTACTGGTACTTGAGCTTGTTGAATATCTTGTCCTGAAATTCGAATCTCCGCTGCGGCAGTAAAGCGTGTAGAAAATGTCCGAATACTCGCTCGCGAGGTGTGAAGAGATCGGTCAGATACCGGAACGTCTTCCCGTCCGACTGGCGGGCGTTGTGGCGGCTGCCGACATCGTCGAACGGCGCAGGAGATCGTCCTCAAGCTGATGGAGAAGATCGTACACGTCGCTGTAGTGCGCGTAAAATGCCGCAGTTCACGTCCGCGAATCAGCCACGTCGCGCACCGTGACGCGGCTGATGTCCTTTTCGAGAAGCAGACGTAAGCGCGCCCGCGGCTGTGTTTTTTGTTTTCCGTACCCGACGGTCCTCGGTTTCCCCGTTCTGCCATTTATCTATTTCCTCCTATGCGTGTTTGTTATTTATCATACACACTGGTGATTATAATCCACAAAGAGCCGAACATTCAATAGGTAAATGAACAAATTTCGCAAAAAATCGGAAACAGTGCATCTGTTTCCGATTTTTTATAATCCGTCACTCTTTTCTCATTTGGCGGTTTCTGCTCTTCTGTACCGCTTTCAAGATAGATTTCCGCAGCGCGCATCACAGCCGGAGTAAGCGCTCCGGCGGAGATTCCACCTGATCGACGCACACCGCGCCGTACTCCCCGCAGGGGGCTCCACGCGCGGGTCATGTGGCTCCAGGCGGAACGCCCTTTGCCGCCTCGATGATCTGCGTCCGATCCTCGTCGGTGCGGCGGAGCGGCTGCATCGTTTGGAGCCATCCGAGCGCCTTTCCGCCGGGCGGCGGTTGAGCTGCCGCCAGACGCACGAGGCGCTGTGCGGCACGAGCGTGCTCACGCGGACGTGCCCGCGCTGCCGAAGGCTTTCAAAAGCCGCTTTGTCATAATATCCGGCCGGATGGATACGACGTCCTGCCGCCGAGCTTTCGTGAGCGTGACGGCGCAGCCGGAAGCTGCCTTGCAGTGCCTCCCACGATTTTCCCGCGCCCTTATCCTTGCTGCCTTTCCAGTGGAAGAGGTACCGGAAAATTCCCGCAGCCCCTGCGCGGGGGCTCCACCGCGCCTTCCGACCACAGGTGCGCACGCGCACCTTGCCCTCTGCAAGAAGCGAGAAGCGCACTTCCTCCGCCGCGCAGCCCGTAAGCGCCCCAGATGCCGCCCGTCGTACCCGGCGAGCAGAGCACTCTCCACCGCGGCAACACGCGCATCCGGCGGTTCCTCCGGCGCAAACACGGGAACGAGCACGCGGCAGGATTTTTCCAGCGAGCGGACGACCGAGGCAAATACGGGCGTCCAGGCCGTCATCCGGCCAGAGACAGCACGGCTGCCGCGCCCGCTTTTCCGGTTTCTCTCAGTTCCATAGCGTATCCTCCTTACAGAAGCTCCAGAGCATCGACGCGCTGCGGCGTAAATACCGCCGAAGCGCGCCGCAGCCGCCGACAGCATATAGTTTCCGTATTCCACGGTGTAAAGTGAGAGTAGCGCGCCCTCGGGCGACGCCGTATCCCCCAGCACGGAGAAGACATTCATCGGCTGCGAGAGTCCCGCGCCGGTGCATTTGAGCACGGCCTCCTTGCGTGTCCAGAGATAGGCAAACCGCCGTTCCGGATCGGCTTCCATATATTTCCGCTCCTCGATCGTGAGAGCGCGCGCGGCGCGGGCGCACGGGCGCGATTTTCTCAATGTCCAGCCCAACCGAGTGTCGCTCACGGCAAGCGCGGCGAGCGTGCCGCTGTGCGTGAGCGAAAATGCGGCCCGCCGGGGATATACGGCTTTCCGTGTTCGCCGCAGGCAAACGGCGGTTCGATCCCCGCGGCGCGAAGCAGCAGTGAAGCGCCGATGCTCCGCAGACGCGCTTCCTCTCTCCGGATGCGCAGCGCCTTTTCCCGGCGCTCCTCCGGCAGCGCGTGAGCGCCTCCCGCTCGCGGCCGCGCAGCGCGCAATGTCCAGCAAATAAACGTTCATAACGGTTTTATTATACAGGCAAAAAGGCCGCTCTTTCAACGGCTTTTTGCCGGTCAAGCGCGGAGAAAACGGCGTATATTCCCCGTCTTCGATCACATACCTCCGCCGTTCGGACTTTGCCACTCGTAGCGGTTTTTTCCTCGGGGAAAAGGTGCGCCACGATCGCCGCGATCACGCCGCCGTGCGTCACGATCACGGCGTCGCGCCCGGCTTCCTGCACGCGCGAAGGCGGCAAGAGCGCCTGCTGTCATATGCTCCCCCGCTCTCGCCGTTCGGCGGGACGTTCTTCTCGTTATCGCCGGTGAGCCACGCCTGATAAGCGGGATCATCCTTCAGCATTCGTAGCTCTTCATTTCAAAATCGCCGAAGTCGATCTCGCGGAAGTCCGGCTCGATCTCATAAGGCACGGTGCCGAAGAGCGCTTCCAGCGTTTCATTTGCAGCGGCGCATGCCGCTCGTAATAAACCGTGTGCCCGGCGCGGGCATTTCCTGCCGCCGAAGCGCGGCGCGGCCCCCGGAGAGGCGGCAGATCGGTGCTGCCGCAGTAGAGGTGCTTTTCGTTTGCCTCGGTGATGCCGTGGCGCAGCAGAAGATCCTCATTTCAGCCGCTGCTCCAGACCGCAGAAAATGCGGCTCACATGCTCGGCCTCGCGGCTCAGATATTGCGTAAGCCGTCCGGTATCCTGCCGCCACGCGCGCGTTTCCGCTCCCATGGGCACAACGCCGCAGAACATGTCCCGGCAGATGAAAATGCTCTCTTCCCACTCGCCGCGGTGCACGCGGAAATACTCGACGGATCGATCCCCGCGCGGGTACAGGCAAGCGTGAAGCTTTCGATATTATCCACGCACCGGCGGGAGAAATCGATCTCCGCGCCGGAGCAGGAAAAAGATTTCCCCCTCCGCGAGAGAGAGGCTTCTTTGGCAAAATCGGTCTTGCCCTGATAGGCCCGCCGAAAATAAAAACCATGGTGTTTCCCTTTTCTTTCAGATGAGCGCCCATACCGCCGCGCCGCAGAAGCTCGGAGGCAGCGTGAGCGCATAGCCGGAAATGTCGCCGTTCATGCCATCGAGCGAGACGGAACGCTTTCCGGAGCGCGAGCGCGTACCCGCAAGACAGCCGCAGAGCGCCGCCCCGTGCGCCACCGACAAGAAAGCCCGCCGCGAGATACACCGCGAGCTGGGCGCAGAGAACGATGATGTGCGACTTCGGCTTTTTTCTGCGCGGCGTACTGGCTCGTGGACATCGGGCGCAGCGCCGTTACGGCGAGCGCCGAACCGCACCGGCTGACTGCCGGAAGAAGCACAAGCGTCCAGAGGCTCGCCGCCGTCTTTGCCGAAGCGAAGAGCGCCGTCTGACACAGCGCGAGCAGCACGACGCCGATGACGGCGAAGCTGCCGACGCGGAGTCTTTCAAAATTTCGCGCCGCCGCGCAAGATCGCGGCAGGAGCGCACGGCGTCGGTCACGTCCATGAAGCCGTCGAGATGGATGAAGCCCGTCACGACGAAGGGTATGCGCCGAGTACCGCGCCCTGCACAAGCGCCGGGAGCGCCAGATACCGGCAGAGCCACGCGAGAAGCGCCCAGATCGCGCCGGTCTCCAGCCCGACGACGGGCAGGAACAGAAGCATTTTATCGCGCGCTTTCTCGTCCCACACGCGCCAAAAGCACGGGATCGCGCAGAACATGCTCCGGCACATGGCCAGAGCGTGCAGATACCTTTTCAAAACGGGAGCACCCCCTTATGGACGATGCGCCGCCCGGCGGCAAGCTCCACGACCGTATCGCATTCGCGCGCGAGCATCCGGTCGATCCCGGCGAGCGCGCGGCGGTACTGCTCGGTCATGGGGTCATACTCCCCGGCGTCCGAGAAGATATAGTCGCTCACGAGCACGACGCTTCGCACCGAGCGGACAAAATTCCAGCAGCCCGCGCGCACCGCTCCGCCGCCGGGAGATCGAGCGCGTAGTTTTCTCTCGGGCGGGAAAATTTCGTTTTGCAGCAGCGCCGTAACGCTGTCGAGCAGGAACACGCCGTTTCTGTCGGCGGTATCCAGGACACGAGAGGATGCGCCGCGGGCACTCGATCGTTTCAAAAGTCCAGCCCCGCGCGGTCGGCGATGATGGCGGCGGATGCGCTCGTCGTCCTCGGCGTCGGCGGAGATCATGGTGGCGACATAGTAATGCTTTTCCCCGCGGCGGGTATACCGCGAGATCCTGTCCGAGCGTCGTCTTTCCGTTTTTCGCGCCGCCGGAGATAAATGCTTTCATTGTGCGCCCTCCACGGTGAACTTATCGCCCTCGCGGATCTCGTCGAGATAGCCGTCATCGATGCCGGCCTCGTCAAACGTCGCCATATCGTTGATAATGGCGCAGGCGGCGTCCAGCACCTCGAAGGCGAGCGGGCAGCCGCTGCCCTCACCGAGACGCATGCCGAGCAGCAGCATCGGCTCCAGCCCCATCTCGTCCATGGCGAGCCTGTAGCCGATCTCATAGGAGGCGTGGCTCGGCACAAGATACGCGCGCACGTCCGGGCAGATCCGGCAGGCGCAGAGCGCCGCCACGGCGGAAATGAGCCCGTCGATCACGACCGGGCGGCGCGTCGCTGCCGCGCCGAGAAATGCGCCGCACATGGCGGCGAGATCAAAGCCGCCGACCTTTGCGAGCACATCGAGCGTCGTTTCTGTCCGGCGCATTGATCGCAATGGCTTTTGAATGACGGCCTTTTTCTGGTGAACGCTTCATCCGTTACGCCGCCGCCGCGACCCGTCACGGTCTCCACAGGCGCGTCCAGCAGCACCGCGAGCACGGCGGAGGACGTTGTCGTATTGCCGATGCCCATCTCGCCGACGCCGAGCACGTCCGCGTCCGTTTCCGCGGCAAGCTCGATGCCGGTGAGCACCGCGCGCTCGCACCCTCGCGCGTCATGGCGCTGCCGCGGGCGATATTCTTCGTGCCGTAGGCGATCTTGCGGCATAGCACCGCCTTTTCGCGGATGTTCGCTGCGACACCGACGTCGCAGACGGTGATCGCGCAGCCGAAATGCTTGCAGAGCGTCGCCGCGCCGGTCTTGCCGCGCGTAAGGTTGATCGTCTGCGAGAGTGTTACGGAGCGCGGCGCGCTCGAAAACGCCCTCGTCCACAACGCCGTTGTCGGCGGCAAAAAACGAGAAGATGCTTTTTTCGATCTTGTTATGCACGCGCCCGGTGATCCCCGCGAGCTGCACGGAGAGGTCTTCGAGCCGCCCGAGACTGCCGGGGGGCTTGGCAAGCTGCGCCTGACGGCGGCGCGCCTCTTCCATGGCCGCAGCGTCCGGCGGCGTGATCTTTGCTGTCCATTCTCTGAGTGTCATGTGTTTGTCTCCTTGGTGATAAATCCGTTATCTAAAAAGCCAGCGCGCGCCGCGCGCTCCGTGTCCTCCTGCAGTTCGAGCGTAAAGGTCGCCGCCGGGCAGAGTGCAAGCGCTTTCTGCAAAAATTCCTTCATTGGTATACTGCCCTCGTCGAGCGGCGCGTGGGCATCGAACGAGCCGTCGTTATTGTGCAGATGAAAATGCCGGAGATGCGGCGCGAAGCGCTTCAGCCATTCGATCACCGGAACGGCAGAATAGGCGTTCACGTGGCCGATGTCCAGGCAGAGCCCCAGCCGCGGATGGTCCGCCGAGCGGACAATGTCCAGCAAATACTCGGGCTCTTCCTCAAGCACATTTTCCAGCACGATGTCCACGCCGGGGTCTTCGCGCAGAAAGCTCTTCCAGAAAAGGGCCGCCTGCTCCGTATACCAGCAGGGATAGTACATTTGGGGATTATAGCCGCCGTGGATGACGATCTTTTCCGCGCCGTAGCCCTTTGCAAGGGCGATCGCCTCGCGGAAGCGGTGCGGCGAGCGCTCTCGCGCGCGGATCAATGGCGCAGGGGAAAAGCTCGTTGAACGGCGCGTGCAGCGTCACGCGCGCGATCCCCGCGATCTTTTCGCGCACCGCCGCGTCCGTTTCCGGAAAATGCTCGTCCATGTTGCAGGCGGTGCAGTATTCCGCGATCTCCAGCCCGAGGGCGTACTGCCGCGCGGTACCGGCAGCGTCGGCGGCGATCGTTGAAAGATAAAAACGATGGTTTTCCATAAATTGCTCCGGTTTTCTCTTTTCCGCGGGGAATGCTCTTTTTCAGCGGCTCCGCGCGAAGGTTTCGTCATTTTTCTTTATTATAGTCTTTTCCCGGCCCGGATTCAATGTCTTTACCCATTGCATTGTGAAAGATTTGGTATTATAATGGCAAAAACATTTTCCATAACAAAACCTTTGGGAGGAGACCGCCGTGGCACGCTCTGCCAATCAGGAAGCCAAGCTGCTGCTTCTCCGGCAGTATCTCGAGCGCAATTCCGACGAAGCACACCCTGTCACCACAGCGCAGCTCTTGGAGTATCTCGCCTCGGAGGGCATCAGCGCCGAGCGCAAGAGCATTTACAGCGATCTGGAGGCCCTGCAGTCCTTCGGACTGGATCTGATCCGTGTCCGCGACGGGAACCTCACCTGCTGGTACATCGGCGAGCGGGTGTTCCAGCTGCCGGAGCTGCGGCTGCTGGCCGACAGCGTGCATCCTCGCGGTTCATTACGCGCAAAAAGTCGCTGGAGCTGATCGCAAAGCTTGAAGGGCTGACCAGCGTGCATCAGGCCAAGAGCTGCGGCGGCAGGTCGTCGTCAAAACCGCATCAAGGCGATGAACGAATCCATATATTATCTGGTGGACGAGCTGCACACCGCCATCAACGGCGACAAGCGCATCCGGTTCCACTACACGGGATACGACGGGCACGGCCGAGCGCGTTCTGCGCGGCGGCGCGTGGTACGACGTGAGCCCCTATGCCCTGCTCTGGGACGACGAGAACTACTACCTCATCGGCTACGACAGCGCCTTTTTCCGAGATCCGCCACTTCCGCGTGGACAAGATCTCCGATCTGTGCACCGCCGGAGACGGGCGCGAAGGGGGCAAAGGCCTTCGCCGCGCTCGATATGAGCGCGTATACAAGCGCCCATTTCGGCATGTTTTCGGGTACGCCGGAGAACATCCGGCTCGAATGCCGCGATACGCTCGCCGGTGCCGTGATCGACCGGTTCGGCACGGACACCATGCTCATCCCCTCGCATGAGGGATATTTCACCGTGACCGTGCCGGTGGCGGTGAGCGCGCCGTTTTTCGGCTGGCTGTGCTCGTTCGGCGGGGACATAAAGCTCCTCGCACCGGAGAGCGCCGTGGACGCGCTGCAGGGAGCATCTCCGGAAGTTCGCCGAAGCGTATCAGATCTAATTTTGTTTTTGCCGCGCATATCTCATAAAAATTTTTTACAAGGAGGGGTAAACATGAGCGGCTGCATCATTCCCGAGGGGTACACGCCCCGGCTGAACGTCTACGAGACGCAGAGAGCCATCGAATTTATCAAGAGGAGCTTTCAGAAGAATTTGGGCTCGGCGCTGAATCTCAAGCGCGTATCCGCGCCGCTGTTCGTGCGCACCGATACCGGCCTGAACGATGACCTGAACGGCATCGAGCGTCCGGTCTCCTTCGATGTTCCCGCCGTGGACGGTGCGGAGTGCCAGGTCGTGCAGTCTCTGGCAAAGTGGAAACGCTGGGCGCTGCGCGAGTATAACTTCTATGAGGGCAAGGCGGCTACACGGACATGAACGCCATCCGGCGCGACGAGCCGGTGCTCGACAATATCCACTCGGTCTATGTAGACCAGTGGGACTGGGAAAAAGGTCATCCGCGAGGAGGACCGCAATCTCGACTATCTCAAGGACGCCGTGCGGCATTCGTAACGCCATCTGCATGACCGGCGACGAGCTGGAATGGGAATTCCCGCAGCTGCGCGCCCATCTGAGCCGCGACGTATCTTTCATCACGAGCCAGGAGCTGGAGGACATGTATCGATCTCACGCCCTCCGAGCGCGAGGGAACGAGGTACACAAAACACACCGACCTGCTTTACGTCATGCAGATCGGCAAAACGCTCCGCTCCGGCAAAGAAGCATGACGGGCGCGCCCCGACTACGATGACTGGGAGCCTGAACGGCGATATCATCTTCCGCAACACCGTGCTCGACCGCGCGTTTGAGGTTTCCTCCATGGGCATCCGCGTCAGCCCCGAGAGCATGGACCGCCAGCTCACGCTCGCCGGGTGCGACGACCGCCGGAAGCTGCCGTTCCACAAGGCGCTGCTCGCGGGCGAAATGCCGTTCACGATGGGCGGCGGCGTCGGCCAGTCGCGGCTCTGCATGCTGCTCATCGGCTGCGCGCATCGGCGAGGTACAATCCGGAATTTGGGATGAAGAAACGGTGAACCTTTGCAAGGGGCGCGGCGTCCATCTACTAAACACGCAACGAGAGCCTTGCGCTGCATGGCTCTCGTTTGACGGGGACACAGCGCGCCGCAGCATTCGCTTTTGCTCGCACGTTTGCGAGCCGGGAAGCAGTTTTACCAGCGTACGCCGCCGGCAAAAATGTTTTTAAACTTTTTTGCACCTGCAGGCGCAACTTCTGCGAGGCTTTTTGAGCGGCGCGCGCGCTCATTCTTATCCCTATTCTCTGCACACTATCCCCGCACACTTTCTTTTCGGAGGCATCCCATGGCCGAGGTAAACGAAACAAAAAAAACGGTGAAAAATCGGAAAAAGACCGTCTGGCTCATCGTCGCGGGCGCGGTGCTTGCTGTCATGCTGCTCGCGGCGCTCGCGCTCTTCATCCCGGCGTCAGCCTTCTCCGCACGCCCGCTCCGGCGTCTGTCACGCCGCCGCCCGTACCGGAAGCAACCGCTGAACCGACGCCGGAGGCCACTGCCGCGCCGGTGTATGCCGCGGGGTATATGCGCTGTGAAAACGGCCTTTTCCGTGGCGCGGATACGCTGACCGCCGGAGAGGCCGCGGACGCCGTGCAGCGCGCCGCTGGTATCACGCTCGCCGTGGACGACGCCTCTCTCCCGCTCACGGAAGTATCGCTCGCGGCGCTGCTTGGACGGCGCTTTCGACCGACGCCATAGAAAACGCCATGACGGCCATTGCGATGCACGGCGGTGAGACCGTTACGCGCGCCGAGGCCGCGGTATTTTTTGACCGGCTCTTCTCTCTGCCCGCCGCCGATACCGGAGACGGCGTTTTATCCGACGTTATCCCCGGGCGAATGGGGCAGCGGCGACATTTACACCGCCGCGGACGGCGCGGCCGTATGGGACGGGCGGAAGGCCGCCCCGCCGAGGGGCCGGTTTTGATCGATTCGCAGCTCTATTATGCCGGGGCGGACGGCTATTTTCTCAAAAACGCCTATTCCGGCTCCCTCTTTTTGACAGCGCCGGACGCTATACCTCCGGCAACGCCGAGCTTGACGGCTACGTTCTCGCCGCGCTGCGCGATGCGACCGACGATTCCATGACGCGCGACGAGATGCTGCGCGCGATGTATCTTTATGTCCGCGACAGCTTCACCTATCTGCGCCGCCATTACTACAAGACCGGCGACGTCGGCTGGGCAACGCAGGAAGCGCTCACGATGTACTCGACCGACCGCGGCAACTGCTACTGCTACGCCTCGGCGTTCTGGGCTGCGGCGCGCGCGCTCGGCTTTGATGCGAAGATCGTCAGCGGCACCTACGGCGAGGAAGAAGCGCCGCACGGCTGGGTGGAGATATTGCGCGGCGGCGAGCGGTATACCTACGATGTGGAGATCGAAATGGCGGTGCGGCGCGACCGCGGCGCGTCCGATCTCTATGAAATGGACGATTCGGCGCGGCAGCGCCACGGATATCAGGAGTTTTCCGCCACGGACGACATGCTGCCCCGCTCTCGCGGGCGAGCCTGCCGGGCTGAAAGGAGAGCACATGAAAAAACGTTTTTCTTCTTTTCGGCGCTGCTCTGCTTCTCCTGCTCACCGGCTGCACGAAGCAGCTGACGGATAAGCCTCTCACGCCTCCTTCTCTGAGAAAACCGCAGTATTCACCGGCACGCTTTCCAAGGGCACTTTATACCGGCACCGTGCTGGGCGACGGCTGGCGGTTTGAGGGAACGCTCACCGCCGAGTGCCTTCTCACCGGCGAGGGGGGAAAATGTTCCCTGCCGCGCCGCGCTCTTTGGGAGCGGAGGACGGAACGTACACCGGCTCGCTCGTCTCCGGCATGCCGGACGGCGAGGGTGTGTTCACGCTCGCCTCGGGCGCTTCGTTCACCGGCGAATTTTCCGGCGGCACGGCGGGTACGCGGGCGAGGCAGCCGATCTGCCGTGGACACTGCTGCACGGCGGCAGCCGCTTTTCCACCTACACTTACCTCTGAGAGCGCTTGGCCTGAGGGCGAAGGGGCTCTTCGGCGGCGAGAACGCCGCCGGGCAGCAGTTCACCTGGCACGGCGGCTGGGAGCGGCGAGACCGCGGCCCGGCGTTTTTGACGTGACGAGCACTGCATCGTCTCCGTCGAAGGCCGCGAAACGGCCGGAAGCTACGCCGGAGACGGCTGCTGACGGTCTGCCGGACGGCGAAGGCGTTTTCACCGGCGAGAGTGAGACCGGCGTTCCGTTCACCTATACGGGCGAATGGTCGGCGGGGCTCATGGACGGCAAGGGGAACGCTTTCCTACGACGCGGAAAACCTCACACGCGTACCGGCATCGTTCACCGCCGGGCGCTTTACGCCGGACGGGCTTGAGACGCTGTCTCTCTCGGCACTCTGCGAGCCGGAATTCACACTCACGGAAAACCAGCTCACCTTCCTTCGCGAGACCGCCGATCTTTGGGAGCGCGCGGACCATCAGGATTTTTTTCAACTCCGCTTATGCGGCGCTGCGGCCAAAAACGTTTCGATCGCGCAGTGTTTTTCGGACGATTCCTTCCGCGAGGAGCCGTACTGGATGGAGATCTACGCCATGCGCATCATCACGGCGCGCACCGGCGCTCTCGTCCCCGGCGGCAAGGAGATGACGTGCATCTTCGCCGTTGAGCGCAATTATCAGTACCCGTGCTTTGTGATCGTCCCCGGCAGCGTTGGACCGTCTCGCGTTGAACTCTTTCCACGTTTACGCCGTGCCTATCGCCGTAAGTCCGTATATCAACACGCTCGGCGAAGAAGAGAATGCCTTGTTCTCCTTGCAGGGGATATATATACCGGAATGTAAAATGACCGCCTCCCCGGTTTCCTGGGAGGCGGTTCCTCCGTCTCGCCTTCAAGCGTAAACTCCCTACAAGGATGCTTTTTATGTGGAGGCGGCGTGCTGGCGGCCGGTGTGGTCGATGTAGGTGTCACCCGTGAGCAAGATCTCCGAGATCGGCACGATCGTATACCCCTCCGCGAGCAGATTGCTCGATGATAGAGGGGCAGCGCTTCGGCGTATGCAGCCCGCGTTTGTGGAACAGAACGATGCTCCCCGGCTGCATTTTGCCGTTAAAAACATAGATCTCACTTGCCGTCAGCTTTTCCAGTCGAGGTGAGTCGGTGTCCCACTGCGCACCGCTGTTGAGGCCCATGCCGTTCACGGTGCCGATAACGTTGTCGTCATATTCGCCGTAAGGACAGCGGAAGAGCGTCGGGCGCACGCCGGTGACGGCCTCGATCTTGTCGCTGCAGCGGCGGTTCACCTCGTCGATGATCTGCTTTGCGGTGAGCTTTGCCATGTGCGGGTGAGCGTCAGGTGGTTCATCTGTTGCCCGGCGTCGTGCTGGAGCGCCCGCATACCGGGTATTTGTCCACCCACTCGCCGACGACAAAGAACGTCGCCTTCACGTTGTGCGCAGGATATCGATGAGCATCTGCGTATCCTCGTTGCCCCAGGCCGCGTCGAACGAAGGCTTACGAACTTTCCGTCCCGCTCCACACTGTATACGGGCGCTCCCGTTCCGTGACCCGCCGCGCCGACGACGCGGAGAGTATATGAACGCAAAGATTGCCGCAACAGCGAGCACGAGCGCCGTACCGGAAGCAAATTTATTGTGCCGTGAGAGAAAGCCGCCAATTTTGCCATCATAAATTTATCCCCCCCTCGCGGACATCCTATGAACGCGGGAGGGGATATATTCGTGTTCGTCCCCGCGCGGGAAGATCACGTTGGAGAATAGCCGGTATACTTCTTATAGACCTTGTTGAAATACTTGTAATCGGAAAAACCCACCAGCTCCGCGATCTCGTAGAGCTTTGCTCGCCGCGCTTCTGCAGCTCCACGGCGCGCGAATGCGGTAGTAATTAGAAAAATCGTGGAACGTGTAGCCCGTTTCCGCCTTGAACTTGGCGTTCAGGTGCGTGCAGGATATGTTCAGCTGCTGGCTCAGATCCGGTGGACGGGATGTGCTCAGGCATGTGCTGCCGGATGTACTGCATCATGGCCTCGGCATATTTATTCTGCAGCGGCGCGAGGGGCTTTTCGTCCGGCTCCGGGGTTTCCCGCTCTGTCCGTCCGGCGCTCCGGCGGCGATGCGCCGCAGACAGTTCTTGAGCTCGTTCACGTCCACGGGCTTGAGCAGGTATTCCGCCACACCCAGCCGGATGGCCTGCTGCGCATAGTCAAACTCGCCGCCATAGCGGAGATGATGATCGCGTGAAACGGGCAGACGGCGCGCCCCTCGCGCAGCATTTCCAGCCCGTCCATATCGGGCATGCGGATATCGGTGATGACGATATCCGGGCGCGCGCTTTGATCTGGGCAGGCCCTCCTGTCCGGTGGCAGCCTCGCCGACGACCACGCAGTTGACTTCCGTCCAGTCCATTTTGTATTGCAGTCCCCGGCGGATCAGGTTTTCATCCTCCACCAGCAAAACCTTCAGCATCCTTCGTTCTCCTCCACTTCATAAGGGATGGTGAGCGTTACAGCGGTCCCTGCCCCTCCGTGCTCTCGATCTGCACGCCGTAGGGCGCGCCGTAGGTCAGGCGAATGACCTTCTGGATGTTATAAAGCCCCACATGGGCGGCATATTCGTTCGTGAGATCGTGCTCGAAGCTCTCGCGCAGCTGGCCAGACGCCCGGCAGGGATGCCCGCGCCGTCGTCCGTTACGGTGAAGCGCAGCGCATCGTCTCGGTGCTCCGCCTGTACGCGGATGGAGAGCGTCCGTCCGGCACGGTAGCCGTGGACGATGCTGTTTTCGATGACAGGCTGCAGAAGGAGCTTCGGCACACGGCATTCGAGCAGCTCCTCCGGAATATCGAAATCATAGAGCAGGCAGTTATTGTATCGCGCCTTCTGCAGCAGCAGATAGTCGTTCACATACTCCACGTCTGTTTCAAGCAGCACCTTCGTGTGGCCGTAATTGACGCTGTAGCGCATGAGCGAGGCGAACGAGGCAGCATCTCCGAGGCCGTTTCCGGATCCTCGCTGATCTGATAGCGCACGGCCTCCATGACGTTGTAGACAAAGTGCGGGTTGAACTGCTCTTCGAGATGCTTGATCTCCATCTGACGCCGCCGGTTTAAAAGCTCGTCGTTATGCGCGATCAGCTCCGGAAGCGGGTATAGAGCGCCTGCGACTCCTCGGACACTGCGGCGGCGCGCCGCCGCCGCCGTTTTGGAAAGATCCTCCACCGCGGCGGTCAGCTCGCCGAGCTCCATGGCGTTCTGGCGCGTGAACGCCTTCGTCATGGCAACAACGGCGCCGGAGAGCAGCAGAAGAAGGACGATAAAAAGGCCGCCGCTGTAGAGCAGCATCGAAGCTGCATATCCAGGGACGTGAGCGTATACAGCCGCAGCGCGTGCGGCCCTAGCCGCACCGCAGACGGCATAGTACCGGCTGCCGTCCAGCGAGAGGATGCCGTCGTCCTCGAGACAGCGAAACTTGTTGCTCAGCTGCTTGTCCTGCGGGTCCTCCCGCGGATCGAGCGTCGTGTATCAGGTTATCGTACCGGTGTCAGCAGTACCTCGAATCGGTATCACGCACAGCGTCCCGGAAGCCCTACTGCCGGAGATTCAGCAGAAGATATCCCGCCGCGGCCCCGGTCTCATCCGGCACGGCGCGGCAGAGCGTATAAGCGCACGCCTGCTCGCTGCTCACCGGCGCGGTGCAGACATACCGGAGCGTTGCCGCCGGTTCCTGCTTCATGCGCGTCGCGCCCGCAAACGCGGACGAGGCGAAGATCGACTGGTTGTGCGCGCTGAAGTTAGAGCTGAGCACCTGCATATCCGCGCCTAGAGCAGCACGAAATATGCGCGCAGCTTCTGCTGATTGGTGAAATCATAGAGCAGCCGGTTGGCTTCCAGACACTCGCCTCGATCGCCGCTTGACGGCGCGGCGCAGCGTCCGCCCGGTCAACTCCTCTGCCCCGCGGTCATACGCCGCGGTCGTGATAGTTCGCCGCGAGCTGCTGCAGGATCAGCGCCAGTATGGCAGCCACGGCGAGTTCCTGATTTTCAGGCGCAAATAAAAAGTTTTAATGAACGAGCATTTTCTCCGGCGGCATGTGCGTCGGCAAAATATTCTTCCCTTTCGGCTCGCAAACGTGCGAGCGCAAGCGAAAAAAGCGCTGCGGCGAGCCGCAAATAAAGCAAAAGCTTTTTCAAACGAGAGCCCAACGATGTGGGTCTCGTTTGAGCGAGCTTGTGCAGCGAGCCGCGGCCTTTTGAGCGAGAGCCCAACGCGGGTCTCGTTTGCCCATTTTTGACAAAGCTCAGCGATGCGCCGAGGCGCACCGCAAGGCCTCTGCAAAGACTTGAGAGACGCTTCCCGCTTTACACGCTCAAGTCCTCTTTGCCGCTGAGTTTGAAAAACACAAGAAGCGACACGATCGAAGTGAGAGTCAGGATCGTGGAGTAGGCCGCCGCATTGCCGAAGCTTGCTGCGGATGACCTCGGAATAGATCGCCACGGTGAGCGTCATGGTCTTGCTGGTGTACAGAATGACCGAGGAGCTCAGCTCGCTGATGAGCGTGATCCAGCTCATGATCGCGCCGGAGAACGCCGGGGAGCATCATGGGGATCGTGACGCGCAGAAACGTTTTGAGCTGCGATGCGCCGAGACTGATGGATGCTTCCTCAACGCTGGGGCTGATCTGCCCGATGATGGCGGTGCTCGATCGGATCGTATACGGCATGCGCCGGATGGAGAGCGATATAACGATGATGAGCACCGTGCCGCCGAGATAAACGGAGGCCCTGTTGAAGGCGTACAGGAACGAAATGCCGAGCACCGAGCCGGGGATGATGTACGGGAACATGGTGAGCACGCATCGAGCACCGAGGTGAGCACGTTGCGCTTGCGGACGCTGAATACAGATCAGTATTCCGCATACGACTACGATCACGATGGCGATCAGGCCGAAGAGGTAGCTGTTGGTGATGGCGCTGGTGTTGCTCTTGGCAAAGATGTTGCGGTAGTTATCGAGCGTAAACTCGCCGGTGAAGAGCGAGCCGTTGATCGTGCCGATGAAGGACGTGATAAGCACCGTGATCTGCGGCAGCGCCGCGACGAAGCGCCACGAGATACACCACGATGTGGAAACGACGCCGCGCCAGCCCTTCGGATCTGCCGCCTCCATGGGCTTGAGCGCCGACATGGAATAGGTGAACCGGCGGCCGAGCGCCTTTGCAGGAAGAAGAACATAAGCGCGATAACGATGACGATCAGACATCGTGGCGGCAAAGCCGTCGTTCGTGCCGACCTCGCCCATAAACTGCGTATACAGCATGACCGGGAAGGTCTTATATCCCTCGCCGATGATCATGGGCGTGCCGAAGTCGGCAAACACGCGCATGAATACGAGCAGCGCGCCCGCGAGCAGCGACGGCATCACCAGCGGGAAGATGATCTTCGTCACACGCTGGAAGGCGTTGCAGCCAAGGCTCTCCGCCGCTTCGTTCAGGGAGTTGTCCAGATTCTTCATTGCGCCGGAAACATACATGTAGATCAGCGGGAAGGACTGGAGAGAAAAAGACGAGCACGATACCGGCAAAGCCGTAAATGCCCGGCAGCTTCACACCGAAGAGGGCGTTTATGATGCGGGTGATAAAGCCGTTCCGGCCCTAGGAGCTGGATCCACGAATACGCGCCGATGAACGGGGGCGAGAGATAGGAGATCACGATAAGGATGTTGATGAGACCTGCGCCGCGGATCTTCACGCTGCGCAGCAGATACGCCATCGGCACGCCGATGAGCGACGCTACAAGCGTGGACACGACCGTGACCTTAAAGCTGTTGACGAGCGCGCCCCAGTAATACTTCTTCGTGAAGAACTTCACAAAAGTAGCTCAGATCGATCTTCCGCCGGTAAAAGGCTCTTGATGAGCAGCATACCGATGGGATAGATGACGAACAGCAAAAAAAGAGCGCGAGCAAAACGAGCGTCAGCGCCGTCCAGCCGTTGAAGCGCTTTTTCTCCGGCGTATCTCATAAAAGCTCCTCCCGGATGACCAGAGAGCGCTTTCCGTCGGCGGTAAAGACATTGATGCGGCGCGGCTTCACGGCGAGATAACCAGTGCGCGAGCCAGTGCGATACGCTGCTGCTGACCGCCGGAAAGCTGGTTGGGCATACGGTCGGCATACTGCATGATCTGCATCAGGTTCAGAAACTCATCCGTCCGCTTCTTGATCTCAGCCTTGTCCACCTTGCGGTTTTTCAGACCGAATGCCACATTGTCACGGACGGAGAGGTTCGGGAAGATGGCATAGTTCTGAAACACCATGCCGATGTTGCGCTTGCTGGGGTCCATATCGTTGATGCGCTTTTCGTTGAAGAAGATGTCGCCGCCCTCAATGGAGTTGAAGCCTGCGATCATACGGAGATGCCGGTTTTATATAAAGGAAAACGTTTCAATTTATTCACTTTGCACAATACGCAAAAAATCTCCGGCACAGACATCCAATGCCCGTGCCGTGGGGTTCTCAGCTTTTTATTGTCCGTCAAAAACGTGGACGGTGATCTTGGTTCCGGCGTCCGGCTCGCTCCAGAGCATCAAGGCGCCTTGGTGCTTTATCGCCGCGGCGTGCTTGACGATGGAGCCGCGAGTCCCGTGCCGCCGAGCTGCCGAATGGCTTTGTCCACGCGGTAAAACCGCTCGAACACCCGGTTCTGGTGCTCATACGGAATGCCGATGCCCGTATCCGCCACGGACAAAACCGTTTCACCGCCGCGCTTTTCCGCCGTGACGGTCACACTGCCGCCGGGACGGTTATACTTTACGGCGTTGTCGCAGAGGTTATAGACAAAGCTCCTGCAGCGCCGTGCGCACGCCCCTGCACGACGGCCTCCCCCGCCGCGGAGCGTGAGCGTCACGTCCCGCCGCCCGCCGCCGGGCGGAGAGAGGCGAGCGTTTCCTCCGCGAGAGCGTGGGAAAGATCAACGCTCTCCGTCTCCGGCGCGGTGGTTTCCTCTTCGAGACGGGAGAGCTCGATGATATCGTCCACGAGCGCCATGAGCCGCTGGGATTCCTTGTAGATATCCCCCGCGAACTGCCCACCCGCTCCGGCGGAACCATGCCGTTGGCGAGAAGCTCCGCAAACCCGGAGATCGACGTGAGCGGCGTTTTTTGAGCTCGTGCGACACGTTCGCGGAAAACTCGCGCCGCAGCGCCTGCTGCTCGCGCTCGGTCGTGTCGAGCGCGATGACGACCGAGCCGGTGATCTGGTTTTCGGAAAAGACGGGCGTTGCGATCACATAGTAATACCGCTCGTGCATTTCGAGCGTCAGTCCGTGCGGCGGCCGGCGAGAGCGCGCTCGGCGGCGCGGACGATCTCCTCCGGGCAGCCGCCGCGGTTGAGGTTGTCCGCCTCGCCGTCCGGCGGCGCGGGCAGAAGATAG
>VOFB01001448.1_pt1 | contig 20150 bp, 42 predicted proteins | sample 5384141 | NCBI WGS metagenome assembly VOFB01 (sample SAMN12384721, study PRJNA508395) | human gut metagenome | isolation source: healthy gut A | host: Homo sapiens | reverse complement strand
AAGTCATCAACAATGCCATACTTTTCCCTTTCTCTTTCTTTCCATAATTTTATCATATTGACCTTTATAATTAAACATTTATAATTAAGACTGTTTGAGGTATTTATGAATCATCGATTAGAAAACGAAAAAGTGTCATCACTTTTATTCTCGCTCGCTTTACCATCCATTTTGGCACGGCTTGCAACACTTATTTATAATATGGTTGATCGTATTTATATTGGTAGACTCCTGATGGTGGTTTATCCATTGCAGGAATTGGTTTATGTACATCAATTATTACAATCATTACTGCTTTTAGCAATCTTTTGGTCGAGGTGGTGCTCCACTTGCCTCTATTAAATTAGAGAAAAGAACCCCAAAGAAGCTGAAAGAATTTTAGGAAATGCGTTTAGTAGTTTAATTTTGACCTCTTTATAATTATGTTTTGTCTTTTGGTTTGGGGTGATAAAATTTTATTCTTTTTGGAGCAAGTCAAAAACACTTCCTTATGCTTTATCTTATTTAAGAATTTATGCAGTTGGAACTGTGTTTATCCAATTAACGGTCGGTCTTAATTATTTTATCAACACTCAAGGTTATGCGAAGTTTGGCATGATGACTTTACTTATTGGTGGTATTTAAATATTATTTTAGATCCTATCTTTATCTATGTTTTACATATGAATGTTGCTGGTGCTGCCCTTTGCAACCATAATTTCACAATTCGTCTCATGTATTTGGGTGTTATCTTTTTATTTGGTAAAAGACAATTATAAAATAAGAAAAGAATATCTTTTATTTGATAAAAATATTATGAAAAAGATATTAGGTTTAGGTTTTAACCTCCTTTTTTATGTCATCAACAGAAGGAATTTTACAAGTCGCCTTTAATAGACAACTTCTTCTTTATGGTGGAGATTTATCGGTAAGTGCTATGACAATACTTCTTTCAATGTCACAAATCCTATCTCTTCCTATGGAAGGAATTGCCCAAGGAGCACAACCTATTATTAGTTACAATTTTGGCGCAAAAAATATAATCGTGTAAAAGAGACTATTAAAATTACGATCAAAGTAGCTTTAACCTATTCAATTATTGGTGTTTTACTAATGGAAGCCTTCCTCAAGTATTTGTTTCCTATTTGCTAATAATACTCAGTTAATTCAACTTTCTTATCAATTATTAAGAATCTATATCTTTGGCTTTATTATCATGGGTGCTTTCTCTACTTTTTCAACAAACCTATAATGCATTAGGTTGTGGAAAAAATGCATTTTTCTTTTTGCATTCTTTAGAAAAATCATTTTATTAATACCTTTGATTTATCTGTTACCATTTATTTTACCAAGTTATGGAGTTTATGCTGTTGTTCTAGCAGAACCGATTTCGGATTTAATGACAACAATTCTTAATGGTATTTATTTCAAGCATTTTGTGAAAAAAAACACTTGCTTAAAAAGAGGCTACAAAAGCCTCTTTTACTCTAATTAAAAATATCTTTTTTTACCTTTTAAGCTCATTATTTATGATTGAAAGTATTTTTCTATTTCTTTAATTTCTTTTTCTGGTATTTCTAATAAACTAACCGCTTCTTTAAATGACATTTGTAATCTTTCCATTAGTTTTCTTACATACTCTATATTCTTTTCTTTACGTTCTATTTTTTTGCCTTGGTTGATTCTTTTTTGACTAATTCCTTCATTTCTTGCTTTTCTTTCAAGATAGTTTGCATAATCACACATTTCTTTGACCTCCCTTTCTGTTTCCTTAAATCCATATCCTTTAATAATAGAAAAATGAAAAGCGATCCTTAACAGGACCTCTCTATATTGGAACAGAGCAAACAGATAATTTAAGTGAAATTGTGAAAATGATGAAACTCTTTCAAGAACGTTATCCTCATGTACAATTTCATTTATTAAGTGATGATAAAGAAAAATTATTAAAACAATTAGAAAGCAATCTTCTTGATTTTGGTCTTTTATTCATGATTACGATAGAAATCTTTATGAAGGAATTCCTTTAAAGAGCACAAATTCTTTAGATATTCTTGCTTTTTAAAGTACATCCCTCTGCTTCTAAAAAAAATCATTGCAGAAAAGATCTTAAAGATGAAAAAATAATGGTCGCTAGACAAGCCATGCAAAATCAAGAAATACCTGATTTTATTGATAACAAACAAATTGTCGCTATTTTTGATTTACCAGAAAACGTAAAAATAATGGTTAAAGAAAACATACCTTTATATCATTGGCACCTTATTAAAAAAAGAAACCTACTTCTTTATTACAAAAATTTTATAGAAATACTAAAAAGCGAGTACTAACCAAGTATTCGCTTTAATAATTTCGATTTTTCTATAAATTTTTGACAATGCTTTTATAAAGGGCATGTTGTTTTACACAATCTCTAATACGATTTGATGATTTCATTAAACAAATTGCTCCAATAATAAAGAATGGAACTTGAGGAGCAATTGGAAGCAATAAACCAACGAATCCTAATAAAATAAAGAATAGTCCAATAATAAATAAAACACTTTGGTAGATGTAACGTAACTTCATAGATGCCTCCTTTTGTTAAAAAAAGCATAAAAAGTTATATGAACAAGCCGTGAACTATTTCTAAAGAAAAACTAAATAATTCTAAAAGAAAAATTATTTTTTAATAATCGCAATAAGTCCTTTGGTTGTTTGAAAAACTAAAGTGGCTGGTATTTCTTGCGTAGCAACACTACCCCATTTTGCAAGACCAAAATCAATGTGTGCGTTTTTAGATGCTTCATAATCCGATTGAGCATCTCCAATATAAATAACTTCTTCAGGTTTTAAATTTAATTTTTCAATACATTTTAATAGTGGTTCCGGATGAGGTTTATGAAAAGTAGTATCATCTTGTAAAATAACAGCTTCCATGTATTGATCAATCCCTTTAGAAACAATATCAATTTCATATTGTTCTCTAAGTTTAGAAGAGACAATTGCTTGTTTGATTTTTTGTTTTTAAATGTTTCCAAAACTTCTTCAAATCCTTCAAATAAAGTAGCACCATCTTCATAGTCATTTACATATTGCACCCATCTAGCATAGGTTTTTTCTTGATCTTTAACACCTAATTCTTCCATGACCTTCATACCTGGATAGGCTGCAAATTCTAAAACCTGTTCAAAAGTCCAATCTTCTCCTGTTTCTTCTTTAATAATTTTCATAAGGGGGTACATATTCATTTTTTAAAGTATCTAAAAGTGTACCATCAATATCATAAATAATCGCTTTATATTTTTCATCTCTTTCAATCTTTCTTTCAATAAATAAACAATACCTCGATAAGCCAATCCTCAAATAACATCGAAGAAATATCTTTATGAAAATAAAGATTTTTAAAACAATTTTATCTATTTTATTTAATATATTTTTAATAATCTTTTCTTCATAATTCCATTTTAAATCTAATGACAGTTCTAAACGCGTTGGATCAAGCATTGTAAAAATCATACTTTTACCAATAACCCCAGAAGTTCATTAAATTCATCTTGACTTTGACATTCACGAATGCGTTGATTAATCGTTTTTCCTTTAAAAGATATCGTCCTATTTCACCCATGATTCCAGTATTTCCATATAGCGGTTCATCTTTATAAAATAAGAGCTTCCTATTCCCTTCATTTTATATATAGATAATAAAGTAGTGTCTTGTTGATACGTAAAATAACATCCTTGATGAATCATCTTGACATCATTTTGGAGTTGAATTGGCAGATCTATTTCTTTTTTGATATCTTTCACCCAATGGTGTTTTTTTTAGAATATTTTGATGATCAGTAACGTATTCATCTTCATAAACAATTCCTTCAACCGCTATTTGACAACAATGAACTTCATTTTTATCTACTAATTGTCTTATTATTTTTTTTAATTCTTCTTCCCCTTGATAAAATAAAGTATCTTCTTTTTTTTTTTCACTAAAACCTCTTACTTGATAAATGATTTTATCCACTTGAATATAAAGACATAGAATTAAATAATTTTTTTTTTTTTCATTTAAGGCAAAACGTGTTGGACATCTTCCGCCACTTGATAAGTCATTTCCTACTTCTTGAATCAATTGTTTTTTTCTTGAAGTATTCTTACCATATTACGAATACTTGGTTGTGATAATTGAAGATTTCCTACTAATTCGTTCATTGTTGAACTATTATGAAGATAGAGATATTTTAAAATAGCTAATAAATGTTTTTTTCTTCTGTTTCTTTTAATGCATTCATTATCCTCACCCTACTTTTATTATACTATAATAAAAGTAAAATAAAAGAAAAACCAGAATCATCTGGCTTTAGGTTTAAAATAACGTGTCATATCCACACCTTCATGTTTTAATAAAGCAATTTTTTTATCAATACCACCTGCATATCCTGTTAAACTGCCACTTGTACCAACGACACGATGACACGGAATGATAATTGAAATAGGATTATGACCTACCGCATTCCCTACGGCTTGTCCTACATTTTTTCTTTATGAAGTTTTTGAGCTACAACTGCCAATCTTTCCATAAGTTGTGACTTCACCATAAGGTATTTAACAAAGAAGTTTCCACACTTTTGTCTAAAAGACTTCCTTGTGGTTTTAAAGAAAGCTCTTTTTAATATCTGGTTTTTCTCCTTTAAAATAACGCTCTAACCAACTTTTGGTTTCTTGGAGTATTTTTATTTGATCGTTAATGCTGGGCTCTTCTTTTAATGTTGCCTGAAAATATTTTTTGTCCTTCAAGCCACAATCCTATTAAATTTTCTTCATCACTTACTAAATATAAAATCCTAAGGGTGATTTATATGTTGTTTTATAATACATAATCTTTTCTCCTAAATGTCTTTTAAATTATTTTGACGATGATTAAAAAGTTATTTTGATAGTGTTTTGGTTTGACACTCCCCATGTCTAAAGACAGGGGATTCTGCTACCTGCCAACAGTGTTGGCTGACCAGTTCATTTCTGATAGATCGCAGTGCAAGTTAGTATGCCATTACCCTTCCTAGAGCAGAACCTATAGTTCTCTAGGCCGTATATCTGTTACCAATATACTCAGTTGAGTTGCATATATTTATTGCTCCTAGCAGATCCCTGTGTGTTTGATATCCACATCTGCACGTATAATTTCTATCATTCGCATGATGAACACTTCCACATATCGGACAGATCTGACTTGTATACGCTGGATCTACATACTCAACTTTTATGCCTGCCAGTTTTGCTTTATATTCTATAAATGTAGCTAATCTATAGAATGACCATGTATGCAGGCTATGATTGTTTTTTCGACTTGTTCTTGTCGTAGAGCGTATGTTTTGAAGTCGCTCTAATTTGATTACTGATACGTCATGTGTTTTTGCTGTATTTACGATTTCACGACTTAGCTTATGATCTATATCTTTCATGATACGTTGTTCTTTGTTGTTGGTCTTGACAACCGCTTTGGCTTCTTTGCTTTTTGAAATCTTTTCTAAGATTATTGTAGTGTCTTCTTATATATTTGTTTTTTCTCCCATTTCCATAAAACTTGACACTTCCATCTGGACAATAGCTTACAGCAGGACATTTGATTCCAAGATCAACACCCATGACATTGTCATTTGAAGAAGCAGCATCTTCTTTGGCATCATAGACGATCTGTGCTACGAGGTCATATCCTTTTACAACAATACGCATCGTTCCTAATTTACTGGATGAAAAAATTGATTTCTGTTTTTTTGATATTTTTGTTTTGACTGATATACGTTTTGACTTTCCATTGATCATTACTGGAAAGCTTATACAGTCATCGCTGATTCTAAAATTTTGATTGTTGATATAACAACACATTTTTTTCAAAACAGGAAGTTTTACTTGAGTATCTGAATTTCTTAAAGCCTTATTATATTTTCTTATGATGGACTTGGCATCTCGAATACATTGATTACATAAGGCACTTGGAAGAGCAGCATTTACATCTGCTGTTGTTATATTTGTAATAGCTCTTCCATTGATTGCATCAAGAACAAGATGATTGACTGTAGAAATATACTCTGTCATCGTTGCCTTGATCAATTCTGTCTGATATTTATTTGGATAAAGCTTGACTGTTTCTGTTAATTGCATAGATATCACCTAAACGTTTTTTTGATCTTCAATATATTGCTTGATTACAGAAAGTGGTGCACCACCTACTGTAGATACAAAATAGCTATTGGTCCATAGCGTTGGGATCCTTGATTTCAACCAAGGAAACTCCTGTCTCAACACTCTGGAAGAATAGCCTTTGATTCTTTTAACTGCTTTGTGAATTCCATATTGTGGATCTACTTCCATAAGCAAATGTACATGATCTGTCATGATTTCCATTTCAATGATTTCGACATTCAATTGATCACAGGTTTCTTTAATCAACTCCTTTAAGCGATCATCCACACCGTCTACAAGAACGGGACGTCGATATTTTGGACAAAATACAACATGATATTTACAGGAATTGGTCACATTATTATTCGATTTGTACTTCATGAATACATTATACTACTAAAAGATATCTAATGATATATATTATTGATAAAAGCTTAAAAAAGTTGCCTATATCTCCACAGCTAAAGCTGGGAGCTTTACGGCAACATTTGGTAATGCTCATTCTTTTTATGGTAATACAACAAATTAAATGCTTTCTAACATAAATAACCTAAAGATAAAACATATTTATAACATTTATTCACTTTCATCTGCCTTTCTTTGACAGCTATTATTATACGAATAAATATTTTATTTATGAAAAGAGCACAAAACTTAAAAAATATTCTTATATAAAACAATAAAAAGATGCCAAAGCACCTTTCTTATTAATAATTTTCTGCATGAACTTCAAAGTACGCTTGTGGATGATCACATACTGGACAAACATCAGGTGCTTTTCCCCAACAACGATATGTCCACAGTTCGACATTCCCAAACCTTTACTTCACTTTTAGCGAAAACTTCTTGCATTTCTACATTATGCAATAATGCTCTATAACGTTCTTCATGATGCTTTTCGATCTCTCCAACCATACGGAATTTAGCTGCAAGTTCTGGAAAACCTTCTTCTTCTGCAGTTTTGCAAAGCCTTCATACATATCTGTCCATTCGTAGTTTTCACCTTCAGCTGCTGCTACTAGGTTTTCAGCTGTATTTCCAATACCATTTAATTCTTTAAACCACATTTTAGCATGTTCTTTTTTCATTATCTGCTGTTTTTAAGAATAAAGATGAAATTTGTCCAAAACCTTCTTTTTTTGCTTTTGAAGCGAAGTATGTATACTTGTTTCTTGCCTGAGATTCTCCTGAAAACGCTTCCATTAAGTTCTTTTCTGTTTGTGTTCCTGCATATTTATTAGCCATGTTTATTTCCTCCTTTTTATTCCTTGCTAGGAATAATTCCTATTTATATTTTAATCTTTGTTCTTTCTTTTGTCAATTAAAAGGAGAAAGAGAATTTCTCCTCCTATCACTAACATGATTGCAATAGAAAATGAACTCATATATGGAGAGGATTAGTGATAGACACATTTCTATGTGCCTTTTAATCATACTCTCTTTTAGAATCAGCTTTTTATTTTGGAACAAATTGGTCTTATTTGTATCTTCTTATTATACTATCTCTTGGATTATCTAAATGATATTCTTTAGCCCACTTTCTAAAATGTCGATTAATATATTGATTAAGTTGAACCATATCTCGTTTATTAAGATAGATGTTAACCAATCCAAGAGGATCTTCTAATGGATAAGCTTTAATTCTTTCCATCATTTGATAAACAACTTCATTATTCATAATTTGAAAAGAATATGTATCATGTTGTGTAACAATATCTAAATCCACATAGTAATTCATATGAACAACTAATACCTTCATTAAACCTATTTCACTAGACATTGATAACTTAAAACATTTTACATCACTATATTTTTATATTTATTTGTCCATATTGAAAATAATCTTTATAAAAGTATAAACAATCATAAATTGTTCCATAATCTAAAGTATAATCAACTGCTATTTTAATTTTTCTTCTTTTAATATAATTATTAATTTTTTCATCTATATGTTCTAAATCAAGATGTTGCTTTTTGATCATATCTTTTTACTTTCTAAAATATCTCTAATAGATTTCTTTTCATTTATAATTTGTTTGATTTCTTCAATATTTACATCCATTTCTCTTAATAAAAGTATAAACTTAATTCTTGAAATGTCTTCTGACTATAATTTCGATAATTATTGTTATCTCTTGTTGGTTTTACTAAACCTTCATTTTCATAATAAATCAAAGTTTTTTTTGTTACATTTAACATTTCAGACAAGTTTATCCTTACCTAAAAAATATAATAAAACCTCGTAATATAATATTTTCTCTTATTTATATATTCTCATATTTCAAGATTTTATATAAATTTAGAAAATAAAATTTAAATATTATCCTTATGTAATATATTTTAAATAATTATCTAAAAATCTTTTTTCTTCTACCTCTACTATAATACGACACATATCCATTCTTCATTAATACATACTGACTATTCTCACTTTCAATATATTGATAATTCGCTAAAAAAAGCCTTGAGATACATAACCAAACATTTTTAATGATAATCTTTTTCATAATACTTCATAGAATGTTTTACAATATAAGTTTTTTTCTGTAACTATATGTGTATATTGTCCATTTTTTCAATATATAATATTTTAGAAATATCTAGAGAAATTTCATTTCCCTTATAATAAATATCAATTTGATTATTTACTAACATTTTCTTTATTTTATTTATAACTATTAATGATTCTTCTTGAAGATACTTTTTCCTCAAAAATAATATGGGAAAGTTTGTAGTGCCTCAAATATAAGATCCTCTCTAAATGATACAAAAATAACTATAATATCATCATTGAAACTTTTAATTTTTCTTGCTATTTCTAATCCATTATAAGGCATGTCTATATCTAAAAAATAAATATCATAATCATATTCATCCTCAAAACTTGTACTGCTATCTATTAAGACATGATCAAATTCACCTGTTAAGGTATTTTTTAAACTGTCCATAAATTGAATATCATCATCTATTATTTTAATTTTCATATATATCACCCAAACTTTTTATAATTTTAAAACATATTTTATAGATTCATAATCCGCTATTTTTCTTTTAATATATACCTGTTTTCTACCTCGTATTCCATTTCCTTTTTGGTTTAAAATAAATTCTATAATCATAAAGCCATTTTTTACATTCACATTAATATCAATTTTCTCTGTTTCATTATTTTGACAAATTTCTTGAAACAATGTTAATACGCTTTCGTAATCTTGTAAAGAAAAACTCAATTAATCCAACATTAAGATTATACAAAACTTGTTGATTATATTTATTTGCTGTATCTTTTATTTCTTCTAATAATCCATTGAATATTTTATTTTTGAATAAACCTTTATATGACTTTGATCTATTTTATTAATTGCATTTTTCAATGTTTTTGTAAGTTCATCACAGTCACTCTTTTTTGTTAACAAGACTCATAAAATATTCCAAGTCATGTTTTATTTCTTCATTTCTTTTATTTTGACTTTGAACAGCAATATATTTTTCTTCTATTGATTTAAGTTGAATAAGTTCTATTTCTTGCTTTTTTATTCTCATATTATCTTTATTAATACTTAAAATGATAATGAAAACACTGATTATTGTTACCATAAAAAATAATTGCCAATAAATAAACATAACCATAGGAAATACTATTCATATAAATACCATTTGCAATGAAGCTTGTTATTAAACAGTTCACCAATGATATTGAAGTCAATAGGGTTAAATACTTATTACTAATAATCAATTGTTTAAAAATTTGTTTTTTATCTAATAAGTAAAGTGTAATAAATATCATTAATCTTGTTACAACTAAAATAATATAATAAACAATATCTTGTGAATACCATACTCCCTCACTTCCTGTTTTAATACAAAATTATTTTAGTATAGACATACTATCAAACATGCAAATAACTATTCCTATAAATGTTGAAATAAACAGATTCATTGTTTTACTAATTTTATTATCTAATCCATTCATTAAATAAAGAATTGTAATCGTAATAACAATACTTAAATAATCATAAACGAGATACTGTTCAGCAATAACATGTCTTAAAGAAAAAATAATTGAAAAAAAGGAAATCAAATAATAATTAAAATCTTTCTTAATAAACTTAAAATCAAAATAGCCTATAATAAATCCTTCTATCAAATAAAGAAATATTTTTAACATATTCCTTGTTCCTCCAATCCTTCTAAATAATAATTATACCAACCTTATCAATTATAACAACTGCTATAATTGTTCAAATACCAATAAAGACAAACAAAAAGTTCTGCCTCTAATTTTAACTCTCTTTAAATACTAATTTTTTCTTTTCAAATAATACATAATTGCATCAACAACAAATGTTGAACAAAACAATATTTCAGATTCATTTGAAGCACCATTTTGAATTACAAACATATATAATGAATAAATACATATGAGCGCATTCAAACAATAAAAACCAAATTTAAATGTTTTTTCTTCTGAAAATCTCATAGTGTATTCCTCCTTATTTATGATGGTCTTGTATTACTGAATTTGATAGTTCTACTTTTTACTAAATTTTTGTGATTACTATCGTAATACCAATATTGTGTTTCTCTTACATTGCTAGGTTTTGCAGTATCATGCTTGATAGAATTTTATATACATTGTTTTTACTAATTGGTCTCCAACTTTTGATACAGTTTTACAAACAAAAAAAAATTGTTCCTAAAAGCAGGATGATCCCATTTAAATAATTTAGTCGTCTTACTAATTACCATTAAAACAGTGCATAACGATTTATTTGTTTTATAAAAATGGGCCATAGTTTTTCCATATCCATATGTGCTAATTTGTGATTCAATATCATCTAATTTTTGCTACATTATCATACTGCTTATTGGCCGAATCATCTTCATAAATCATTTCACTTATCAACTGTTCTGTCCCATCCTCTGACAACATATAAACATTTTCTCCTTTAGAAATGACTTAATATTTTTCATCATCTACAATCATTAAAAAAGTGAATTAGAATCATCTTGTGATTCTGTATAAATATATTGTCCTGTATTATCATTATAAGAAATTTGCGCATCGTTATTTCCTTTTCAGCTAAAATACTTAATAGAATTAATATCCTCATTATTTACTAATTGATCCAACTTACTTTGACCTTCTTCTGTTGCATTCATAGTTCTTACCTGTGAAGAACTCAAGTTTAAAATTCATTATATGCCACTGTATTTTTTGCAGTAAAATTAACATTATGAGCCGAAACAATTCCGCATTACTTATCATAAATCCTAATGCTAAATTGTAGCAGCGATACTATGTTTCATGTTTTTCTCCTCCTATAAATCCTCTGGCCTTCTGGTAATTTAAATTTACATTATTTATATCAAAAAATAAACAAGGTGTATTAATTCTGTTAGTTTTGTATTGATTCTGCATATAAATAAAGAAAAATAGTAAATCACTTGATTTACTATCTCATCGTTCTATTCACTTTTAAAAGCATTACACTATTTCTATCCAACATAAATAATCAGCAATCTTCACTTTCATTCCATCCAAGATGTGTACTTTTGTATTGGACTTACTAATGATTCTAGTGTTCTCCAAAAATACTTTTTCACTTAATTCTTTATTGTTAATATAAAATTTCATTTGGTTTCCTGCTTTCTTTTAATGACATCCATTTTACCTCATCTCTTGAAGTAAAAAATAGCGATTTTTAGGTAGTGACACCCTTTTATATGGGTGACATCCACGTAAATCGCTATTTTTTGATTTTTTAAAATATCTTAAAAAACGTTGATTTCATCGGTGTTTTTCGATGACATCCATTTTAACTCTTAATTTTGAATTTAAGAGTCAATAAAGATATCATTACATATATTATTACCTTTTTAAAAAGCGACTTAATAACGTATATAAGATTCTCACAATTTACTTTTCCGTATATATTACAACACATATTTAATTTTTAAACAAGATTAGTATATCAGCTTAAAAAAAATCATTTATGTATATTTTAATTCTTAAACTTTATAATATTTTTTACTTTTTTATTCTTTATTTAAAAATATAATATCCATAAGTGAATCAATTTCTTCTTGAATTTCAATATATTTCAATATATCTTCTCGCCCATTTGCTTTTGTTTCAATCATCTCACTTAGCTGATTTTTTTATGTATTAACATGTTTAACTTATGTATCACCTCTATTGGACGTATATCAAATTTTAGTTTTTTTTTACCATATATGCTCCTACAGGCGTTTTAGCAATAATTTTACCTTCTTCATTTCTTTTCTAAATGATTATCAAATTCTGGAGTTGCAGGATCTACATATCCAACAACTCCATTATTACTCACATTTGTATCCTTTGTTGGCCAGTCAGAACTTTTTTTTCTATTACAAGTAAAACATGAATAAACTAAGTTATCGTATTTAGTTTTTTAGAACTGTCTATTTTAATGGGGAACAAAATGATCTATTTCAAACCCGTGTTTTGTAATTTTTTCATGCTTCCGCAATAACCACAAATATGATAAAATCTTCTCGTAAATCATCTCTATACTTATGATAGTCATTTTGTTCTTGTACGTTACATCGTCTAATAATATTATATTGTCCATGTATTCTATTCATTTTTAATACCTTATCCAACTTATCTAATAAGCTATCCAATTTATCATTAACATTATCATTAAGCATTTCTATTGGTATATCATCAACCTCCATATGCCCTAAGAATTTTATATAAATCTAAAATTCCTCATTTTCTTCAGCGTTAATATTTTTGCTTTAATTTTGTTATATAAATTTTCATATTGATTTATTAATAAATGCATTCTATTTCTGAATATTTGACAATATTCCTTTAACGTATCTGCTATTTCGGTCCAATCAAGCTCACTAAAATATCTCTATCATATGTTAATACTTTTGGCACTAGTTTTTCTTCTAAAGAATTTGACTTATAACTAGTTAATACTACACACTGTAATCCAGGTAATTTATCATTTAAATAAGCAATTAATTCTGTACCAACAAATTCAAATTTAGGATTCAATTTGTAATCTATCATTACTGCTTCTATTTGATTATCTAAAACCCAGTTAACCAATTGTACTTTTGACATCTTTTTCATTTGTACATATCAATTCTATATCATATTCTAATAATCCATAAGTATAGTTAGTAAACGTCTTAGCACTGTCATCAATATAACCTACTTTATACATTATTTCACTCCTTTTAAAAGTATTCTTACCCTAAAACCTTTTCTAGTCTTCTATTCTCGTCTAAATCTACAACACCATTATACGTATCAACTATTGTTTTTAGAATATACATTCCCATTCCTGTTCCGTTTAGTTCCCCTAATTCGTTCTTTCTATCACTTTCAAATTGTTCTAGTATTAAATCAGGATTATTTCGATATGCATTTGATAACCCCATTCCATTATCCGTATAATATATGCATAATTCATTATTTTCTTTAGATAAATTAATAGTTATTTCTTTTATCAAGTCTATCATCCTTAGCAAAAAGAAGTTATGCTATTTGTTATTAAGTTTGATAAAATTGTGTCTATTTCGTACGGAAAACAAAGAAATTTTATACATTTCTCCTCTGCGTCCATTCCAATTTTTATATCTATGTTTTTTAAAAGTCCAGACCAACTTTTCAAATAGTTTTTAAATAATCAACAATATCTACTGTTCTTCTTTTCTTCGATCTTTACTCACTGCATTAATAGTAACTTCAAACCACGAATTCAAGCTCTTTTCTAATTTCATGTGCTCTTTCTAAAGCATTTTCACATATATCGAAATCATTTTTCTCAGAGCAACTAATGCTGTTCTTACATTATTATTCAATAATTGAGTTTGAGCTTTAAATTCATGTATATAAGTATTTGTCACAATCCCCGTTGTTGCTAATATCATTAAAAGGTTTTTTTCTTGTTCTAGATTTCTTATTTCATCATCTTTTCGATCCAGTACCTTTTTTACATCGATAGCAGAAATATAATTTGATTTTACTTCATTCTCTTTATCAATTTTTGATAACTTATTAGAATTATTTTTTTTATTTCAGCTTCTTTTTTGCTTTTTTTCATTGATTTCCTTTTCAATTCTTTCAGATTCATCAATTATTTCATTATAAGATCTCAATTTTCTAAATACATACTGTCTATCTGTTTCGAATAAATAAATAATTTTAGTTAGCGCTTCTCGTAATGCCTTGAATTCTTGTGTTTCAACAATTCCTTCTCTATTTGATTGATCTAGTAAATTGATATTACTTCTAGAAATATTTACTGACCCAAACATTTGTCCCGATCTAACTTTCCATCTACCTTTCCCAGTTATAGCTGCAGGTGATTGTGATTTTAAACTATCCAAAAGTAACCAATCAAAATTAGATGTCCCAAATTCACCATACGGACGTACTCTAAAACAATCTCTATAAATTTTTATTCCACTAAAAATATCATTTATTTTTTGGGCGAGCGATTTTTATAAAAATATTGTTTTTCACGTTTCTTATCTACAATAATTTTTGAAAAATAAAAGTTCCATCAAATGAATCTAAAATCTATCTATTAAATTCTTTGTTAACTCTGCTGTACTAAGTACATATTCTTTTTCCACACCGCTAAACAATTTTTTATCTTCATCAGTAAAAGGTTCTATATCATGTTCAATCAATACTTTGTTAATATTATCTAACTGATCTAATAAATCAAATTCATTCCTATTAATTTTAATAAATCCTTTATCTTCTTTTTACTTCAAAATCAATTTTATAATCATAGGTGAAGTCATTATTATCAGTTAATATCTCTGCCTGTTCTATTGTGTTCAAATTATTAAATATATATATTTTAAATATTTTTTGATATTTCCATTGGGATTAATGAGCGTAAATTATTACGAATGGAATCTAACTGTTTGTCAGACCAAAGGTCTCTCATGTTAGAAACTTTAAAGAGGGTACATGTCGAAAATTTTTATTTACCAACTTTAATACATTTTTGTTATGTATACCACTTTAAAAAATCCTGTGGTTTCATCTCTACCAGATCTAAATCAGCAGATATTTCCGTAATATTTGTCTCATCGTTGAAATCACGCCAATCAACTTTCCATAGTAAGTTATTTTTATTGTTGATTGTCAACATAGTACATACATCAGCTAATCTATCCAATGCAAATCTACCTATTCCCTTGGCTCCAGTCTGTATTCGTCCCTTATTTGAAACATAGTTTTTTTCTTGCTAGAATTACCAATAGTCATCCAGTTTTTTAGTATGACTTCTTTATTCATTCCACATCCATTCCATAAGGTATACACATTGATCTATATCATCATAATATAATATACAGATAGAAGCATCCATGTGGTCATATGTGTTTTTACTAATTCTAAATCGCACCATTAAGCGTAGCAACATTTTCTCACCTTATTAACCGTGCTGTATAAGCATTTACATTAAAGTTTACCTTCGACATATATTTTTCCTTTCTGTTAGTACTTATATTTTTTATATCTGTTCCACTAATTCTAATTGAATTTCCATTAGATTTAATGCCAATAGACTCAATATACTTTTTTTCTCTTCACTTTCCAAAATCCTTTTTTTTCTGTTAACAAATTATTTTTTTGCAGTAATTACTATTCCAGAATAAGGTATATGCATTTGATCTAATATTGTCACATTAACTTTATTAGATACTATCGGCGAAATTAAAAGCATCCCTGTATTGCTTTTCGTTAAAAAGCTTGTGATCTTCCGTATTCAAACCATAATGCTCCACTATCTTTATTTGATTTTTCTAATTCGTCTCTATATCTTTCTAAATATTCATAGGCAAGTGGAAATTCGTTACAAAAAATTTTCACCTATTTTTTCAATCCATTATCGTATCTATACGGAAAAATTAACTCTGTCCTATTTCTTGACAATCCTCTTGGACTTTGCTGCTGGGCGAACAGCTCCTTTTTCAATTCTATAATTTCTTTCTACAATATAATAGTCATTGTCTTCTAGTCAAAATCACTTATTACAAACGCTTTATTCAACAATGTAGCAACAGACATAAAAACATTAAATTCATCACCAAAAAACATGTTCTCTTTCCATATGTTCTATATCAGTATTAAAAATCCATTTTTCATTCAAATTATTTTTTTGAATCTTATATGTCAATTCATTAGGAATATTCTTATAGACTATGCTCCTTTTCTTTTCTTAGCTTTACTGCATATTATAACAGATGATGTGGTTAATTTTCCTCAAACATTTTTTAGGTTATCATAATCAATAACTTCCATCAGAGAATCTTTCATAATATTTCTTATTCTTTCACCAAATCTATTCTTAAAAATATTATTTGGAATTAAATATGCTAAAACTCCTGTCTCATTTAAAAAATTTAAAGATTGTTCAATAAATGCGTAAATAGTCAGGTTTTCCTTCCTTGCAAGAACTAAACTTATCTTTATATATACATTTTCTAAATCTAAATCTGCATATGATATATATGGTGGATTTCCAATTATAAAATCAAATTTTTATTATTCATTTCTTTTTCAAATAGTCTTTATTATAAATTTTCCATTCTACATCATGAATGCCATATTCACAAGCCAGACTATCTAAGATTTTCAAGACATTTTTTAAAAATGTCTTGAATCCAATTCATAACCATAGATGTCTCTTTCTAATCCTTTTATTTCCTTTTGCTATATTTTTTTCTAATACAACATCTAATGTATCTTTGTGTTATCTCAATCAAAAATTCCCATCACCGCATGAGTTTTCTAACACTCGTTTTCCCAATAATATTGTTTTTATAACCTATTGTATCAAGCATATATTTAACAATTTCTAAAGGTGTAAATATTTGACAATTTTCATAGAATTTTTTTCAATATAGATACACCCCCTTCACTCTTTTTAAAACATTATATCTTTTTTAAAATTATTTTCCATAAAATAATCATTTCATAAAAGTAATATATTTATAAATATCAAATTATACGATATATCAAAAACATTTTCTGTACCGTTCTTTCAATTTTCTAACTATTTCAAATTATCATATTTATTTTCATATTCACAACCATCTTATTTAATTATTCTTTGCTACAAATACTGTCTGTATAAATTCAATAGTTTTATGTTCTCCCATTGTTCTACTTTATTAATTCATCTTGACCCATAATCCTTACTAGATTTTTAATCAATTTTCCCAATTTTTTATCATTTTTATTTTTTCTGTAATAATATATTTTAGTTGTTACATTATCATTACATATTAATAATTTTAAAATATTCTATCCGTTTTATCTAAAGAGTGTCCAAAAAAATAAATAAATTGTGATTTACTTCTGATATTTTTTATTTGTTCTACCCACTTCATATATGTACTATCTGTGTGATTTATAAATTCTTTGATAAAATTTTTAAATGCTATAAATTTAACTTATCATTTTTATCATCCTCTAGATACTCATCAACCTAAAACTAAATTACATGTATCAACATTATTTTCTATATCTGCTTTACCATGTATATAATCATATGTTACTTTTTTGACTGACCATATATTTTCATATGTATTAGAAATAATTAAACGACAATACATAATCTGAGTAATAGTTTTGATATCATAATTTTCTTTAATAATATCTATTTCATTTACAAATTCACAAATATAAATTTCTAGAGATCTTATCAATTTATCTAATTCAATGCTTATATCTTCAATAAAACCATCTATTCTTTTAAATTAAATACATCTTGCAAACTCTTTTTTTGCAATCTTTAAAAATAAATTATTGTTTGTTGTTTTTGTATCTTTTATTTTTAAAACGTCTTCATCTCTTTCAATATAACCTTTCAAAGTTTCAATAGCTTGCACAACATTTGAAATTTCTGATTCAAAATCTATCCAATTTTCTCCAATGGATTTTTCTCGTTCTAAAAAATAATTTATCCAAACATTTTCTTTTATACAATCATATAATTCATCTAACTCTTTACATTGAGTTGTGATTTTATCTTCAAAACAATTTTTCCTATTTTCATAACATTCTAACAATTTACTCCTTTTATAGTTTTATTCTGTATTCCAATCAATTAATTTTTTTGATTATACTCATTATCTATTATTGATAAGTATATAGTTCTTCACCATTTTACAAAAATCTAAAAATCTTTTGTAAGACGTAGGTAAGTCATGTGCTAAATCAAATCCATTTCCACTAATGCGTATCTTTTTACCCACTATATCAATACACATAATGCTCCTCCCATCTATTTAGTAATCATTAAATATATTTTACTATATTTAATAATCATTTGCATTCATCTAAAAAATTTCTAACTTATCTGATTTAATAGGAGTTCACATTTTTGATCATCAATGTTTTATTTCAATCTTGTCTTTTTACAACAATCCTATCAATAAAAACTGCAAGATCTTCTTTGTGTCATAAACAGTATGTTCATTGCTGTTTTTTTCAACGTTTTTAATAGTTTTTCCTGTCTGCCCCTGCTTTAATGCATTGTATTTTGTCATCAAGCTTTTGCAGTTCTTTTTTAGCATTTGTTTGTTTGGATAACATTGTGCCAAGGGTTCCTCAATCTGACTTTCGTCTTGAACGCCTCTGGCAACAAGTAACATTCCTTTATCTAATAATTCATTTATTTGTGAATTCACATTTTCTAATTCACAATTCAGTTTTTGTTTCTTTTTTCAACAATATCTTTTGGATTCAAATATCTCCGATAATTCTTTAGCAAGTTCAAGTCGTTTTTTCTTTTGTTTTTGTTTTTCCATTGATGTGATGTTAAAGCATCCAGTAATGGCTTTTTTAAAGTCACACTGTTGGGACAGATTGCATTTCCATTCTTCAACCTGTTTGAACATCTCCATACAGGTTCTTTTTCCTTATTTCTTTTGTCCAGACAGCCCTTCTATATAAGGCGCCACACTCTGAACAGATGATTTTATTACTTAAAGGATTTTTAGATGAATAGCGATTCTGATGGTGACTTTCCACAACTTCTTTTCATCATTTGATTTCATATTCCTTTTTGTTCTTTCTACTTGAGCTGCTTTGAATATTTCTTTGGTCACAATCGCAGGATGACTGTTTTCACAAAGTACATTTTCTTCTGATCTTCATTTTTATACCGTTTCTTATGAAGAAAATCTATGCTGAATGTCTTTTTAAAAGAGCATCACCACTGTATTCTTTTCATTTTGCAGCATCCTGCCAATTGTTCCTGAATCCCATTTTGTACCCCGTTCTTCTTCTTGGGAACTTTGTTTTCGTCAGGTACCTTGCTATTTTTGCTTTTCGCTCATTCCTGAAAGATATTTAGAAAGATCTCGAACAACTTCTGCTTCTTCTTCAATAATATCAAGTGTTCCTCTGTTTGACTTATAGCCATACATATTGGCAGCATAAACCTTTCCTTTTTCAAACTGCCTTTGATATCCCCACTTGATACCTTCACTTTTTATCTTCACTGCTTTGTTGGGCAACACTTGAAAGGATCGTCAGCAACATCTCGTTTGCTTCCAGACTGTGAACATTCTCCACTTCAAAGTAAACATCAACATTGTATTCCTTGAGGATTCTCAAATACATCAGTGAATCAACTGTGTTCCTTGCAAATCTTGTAATACTTTTAGTAATGATCATATCCAGTTTTCCTGCTCGAGCATCATCAATCATACGCATAAAATCTGATCTTTTATTGGTTGATGTACCCGTTATTCCTTCATCTGAATAAATGGCAATAAGTTCCCAATTTTCATGCCTGCCTATGTAGTTTTCATAATATTCACACTGTGTTTCATAACTCAGTTCCTGTTCGTCAGAACTCCGTTGAGACCCTGCAGTATGCTCCAACTTTTATTTTCCTGTTTTGCCTGTCATTGTATGATGGCTGGAACTTCTTTCTTGGAGCAATCACTTTAACCTTCTGGTGCAGTTGTTTCATGTT